>Ga0209401_1000244_pt1 | contig 37231 bp, 51 predicted proteins | sample M_140807_MF_Meta_FD_187318 | JGI IMG/M metagenome (GOLD analysis project Ga0209401, IMG submission 187318) | Freshwater microbial communities from Lake Montjoie, Canada to study carbon cycling - M_140807_MF_MetaG (SPAdes) (version 2) | ecosystem: Environmental > Aquatic > Freshwater > Lake... | reverse complement strand
CTTGAGGCTCGGATAGTAGAGCTGGAAGGCGCGTAAATGCCCACCGTAAAAGTCCCCATATTTGAGCCGGTACAGAAAGGGGTCGATGCCGTTGAACTCAGTGAAGAGAATTATGGCGTATTTGATGCCTATCGCACTCTATCGGGTGGCACCACAAGTAGACCAGGCTCAAAGGCGCTTTTCTCTGCCAGTGCCGCTACTGGCTTTGGTATTGATGGGCTTACCTATTGGTCGGAGAAAAATGCAGTTATCGCCGCAGGAAAAGGCGAGCTTTATCAGCTTACCTACGTTTCAAAAACTCCGGTTATCACATCGCTAACTGGCGGTACTCCTCTTCTCAATCAGAACAAACCTGTCTCAATGGCAATAGATACCACCAATGTCTATGCCTGCAACGGCGGTCGAATTGTATACACTCCATTGTCGGGCACACCTGCTTATATCGCTGATGTGGATGCGCCAACTAATGCAACGCACGTTGCTTTTGTGGACGGCTATATCTTAGCAATCGACGGCTCAAACAAGTTCTACTGGAGCGATGTTAATGCGGGCACAAGCTGGAATAGCCTTAGCTTTGCGAGCGCCTCTGGCAGCTCAGACAATCTTGTGTCCTTAAAGGTTTTTAATCGAGAGATATACCTCCTTGGCGAGCGCAGCATTGAAGTCTGGGAGAGCGACGGCTCCGCCACGTCTTTTTCTCGAATCCCTGGTGGCTTTATTCAATCTGGGTGCTCTGCGCCTTATGCTGTAATCGAAGATGAGAATAGTATTTATTGGCTCGATGATTTCCGGCGTCTAGTCAGGTTTAACGGTAAGACTGTTGAGCGGCTCAGCACTAGGTTTGACCGAGAGCTTCAAGGGTTATCGCAGGTGAGCGATGCCACGGCCTTCAAGCTTGAGATAAACGGATACATCTTCTTTGTCTTTAACTTCCCTCTTGCTAACAGGACGTTGGTATACAATCAGACCGTAGATGATTGGTGCGAGTGGGGAAGGTGGAGTAACTCTAGCGCTTCCTATGATCGGTGGATTGGTAATTGCTATTGCTATGCGCAGGGCTGGGGGCTTCATCTCATTGGACGCTCCGACACTCTAGCTGTCTCTGACTTGAGCAAGATGTATGCGGACGATGATGGCGAGACCATTAGACTCTCTCGCACTACGGGTCATATCGATCACGGCACGAGTCAAATTAAACAGTGCAACGAGCTGCGTTTCAGAGCCAAGCGTGGTCAGGGCCTATCTACCCGAACGCCTAAGGTAATGATTCGCTACAAGTTGGATAATCGAACCTGGTCAGGGATTAAAGAGTTCTCTCTCGGAGACATAGGTGAATACAACCTAGTGCTGCGCGACCTAAGGCGGCACCAGTACCGAACCAAGCAGTACGAGATTTCAGCAACCGATTCGGTGGATGTGGTGTTGTCTAATGCGGAAGAAGATATTGAGGTTCTGCGATGACAATACGCCGTCCGCCTAGGGATGCAACTGAAGGTTATCGGGATCGAAAGTGGAAAGAGCAAGCCTTCTATGATGCGAACCGTCCTGTAGGTGCTACTGGCTCTGCTGGTCCTGCCGGTCCCCAGGGTCCCTCTGGACCTACTGGTGCGACAGGCCCTCAGGGTCCTCAAGGAATAGCTGGCCCAACTACTATTACCGTTGGAACGACGACTACGGTTTCCCCTGGTACGCCTGCTGGAGTTAGCAATTCAGGAGATACAACGAACCTAGTTCTCAATTTTACGATTCCCCAAGGCGTAGCTGGTACAACGGTAGCTTATGTCTTTGACGGAGGCTCCCCATCCACTAGCTACTCCACTGGTCCTGCTTTTGATTGCGGAGGTGTTACTTAATGCCCAACATTCAATTCCAATTTAGGCGAGGTACGGCTGCTCAGTGGTCTGCGGCAAATCCAACTCTAGCGGCTGGGGAGATGGGCCTAGAGACTGACACAAACCAATTCAAGATTGGTAACGGAACAACTCCGTGGAACTCGCTTTCCTACGGTGGGATTCAGGGAGCTACCGGCCCAACTGGACCTCAAGGCCCTACTGGAGCTGGAGCCTCTGACGGCGATAAGGGGGATATTACAGTTAGTGGATCTGGCACTACCTGGACCATCGACAACTCTGCGGTTACTTACGCTAAGATTCAAAATGTAAGTGCAACTGACAAGATTCTTGGGCGTTCATCGGTTGGAGCTGGTGCAGTTGAGGAGATTATATGCACAAGTGCCGGACGAGCAATTCTCGATGATGCTGATGCAGCGGCTCAAAGAAGTACGCTCAGTGCGCAAAAAACAATCACATCTGGAACCGCCGCACCCACAGGGGGTAGCGACGGCGACATATACCTTCAATATATTTAGGGTACAACAATGGATCTGAAGCTATTACAAGAAGAGTTAAGCAAATCTGAGTACGCGGATAAAAGCGCAGAGGACTGTGTAAGTCTTATCAACGCTAAGACCGTGGTTGTTAGAAAGCCAGTGCCAGTTAATAAGCTGAAGCGTGGGATGATTGGAGCTGGGATATACGCTGAACTAAGACTTGTTTCTTCTGATGAGTCTCAGCCTGTAAGGCTTAGAAAGGCTGCAATTAACGCCCTGGGTCTGATTGATAGCTATGAGGGTGGCGCTATTGATTTAGATAGCGAACTGGCTAGGGAGGTGCTCCACGATTTAGTTGATGCGCAGTTCTGCACAAGAGATGTAGTCGATCATCTGTTAGAGCAGGTAAACGAGACGGTGCCTTGGGTTAAAGCGATAGGTCTGGGAACCGTAGGGATTGGTTTTGTTACTCTGGCTAGAAGGGAATAGTTATGGCTGATATTAGGCTCGCCTATGACACGTCGTTCAATGCAACGATTACGCTTGCTAGTTTGATCTACGACGGCAACCTGCTACAAGGCCGAGAGTCAGCGGCTATTACTAACTCAAATGGTTATTTAGATTATTTAATCTCTGGCAAAATTACTACTGGAACCAGTCCTGGTCTGGGCATTATTGAAGTTTGGGCAGTCGGATCGATTGATGGCACTACCTGGCCGGATGTGTTTGATGGAACTGAGAGTGCTGAGACTGTAAGCTCGCCAAGCGTTAAGAATGAAATCTGCAAATGCGTTTCAGCGATTGCAAACTTCAACATTTCAAACTACGCACAGTATTTCGGCCCTGTTTCGCTTGCCTCTATTTTTGGCGGGACCCTTCCTAAAAGTTTTGTAATTTTTGTAACAAACGGATCGGGTGTGGCGTTGAACGCGACATCTGGCAACCATCAAATTAGGCTCACACCAGTCTACCAAACGGTTGGATAATGCGTCGGACGCCATATATCAATTTGATGAATGGCTTGATTGGTGCGTGGTGTCCTTCTCTTGGCGCTACCGGCAGAATTGCCATAGACCGCACTAAGTACCATCGGGATTTAACTCTTACAACCTACGAAGGTGGACAAGGTTACGGTGCTAGTGGCACTGGAATGGCTTTTGATTTTCAGCCTGGTTTTGGTGGCCTCTACACTTATGATGTAAGCGGAGTTCCAAGCGTAGTTACAGGCCAACAGATTACCGTCAGCGGGTGGCATAGTCTGCGGAGTTTATATGATGGAGATGTTTACTACTGGAACAATGCAATTTTTGAGATTGTGACGAATTACGAAAATTATGGTCAGCGACTCATTCTGCAATCGTATTATGATCCCGATAACAACATAACTTATGTGTTTACTGACGGTCTTTTTGTCGAAAACAATCTTTATATCCAAGGAGCGCCAACTTTAAATCAGTGGTATCATTATTGTTTCGTTATAACTGGCCAAGAATATCGGTTTTACCTTGATGGAAATCTGAATCAGTACGGAATGTTTGGCTTTGACTACTTCCTTGATTCAGCAATTTTTCTCAATGTTGGCTACAGAGACGGCTGGGACAATTATGACGGGCACATTGACGACGTTCGCCTCTATAATCGAGCACTCACCAGCGCCGAAGTAAAAGCACTTGCCAGCTATAGAGGGGTCGGCTTAACGCCGAATAGGGACCTAACGGCCTGCGCTATTAACTCAAATTGGGTGCGGGTAGGGGGCGTGTGGAAGCCTGCTACTACTTGGATAAACCAAGGTGGGACCTGGAAGACATCTACTCCCAAGATAAAGGTCGGGGGCGTATGGAGATAGGCCTAAAAGACCCCTGGCGGAGACCTCTGTTTGCTCAGTTGAACACCGACCATCTTACATTAAATGCTCTAAATACTTAGGATCGACTTATGATACACAGCGACCACTATAAAAACTTAATTCAGGCTCTTTCTAGGGCGTTAGGTGACTTTGAGAAGGGGACTGCTGAAGGGAAGAAGTCGGATTCTGACATTCCCGATCCTCCTGAAAAAGCAATCACGATTATGACCGTTGGTTCAATGCCGAACGATACGAAGAAGATCCCAAAGCTGCCCATTAAAGCTGACAAAAAGAACACGGGGGTTATTGGGTCCGGTAAGAAAGGTGGAAAAGGAGAGTAGATATGCCAACAGGTAATGGAAAAACAGTTTCAATTCCTGAGAACTCAGTAAAAATACCGCGTATACCGAAGCCCATCGTTGGGCCTCCGGTTACTGCCAAGCCTGAGCGCCTGTCTCCTGGTGTTTATCGAAACTCAATGGGGATGCTTGTAAATCATAGTGGGAATCCTCTGGATTCGCGGGGTCAAGCGTCCAATGTGCGTAGACTTCCGGGTGCATCGGTAGCGAGGAGAATTGCTGATGGGCTCAATGATGTATCTGCTGGTGGTAATCCTAATTTTGATGAAAAGACTGGTCAGTTTGATAATAAGGCGCAGCAAGATGCCCTAGCGGCAGCGACGAGGGCGGCTTTAGGAGGCGCAAATCAATCGCCTCCGCAACCAGGAACACCTCCTACGAGCAAGGATCAATCTGCGGCTGACGCCTATATACGGGATATGGCGAGAAGGTCACAGTCACCATCTCAGTCAGCATTGGAAGGGGCTATGCGTGGTAGGCCACTAGCTCCAAATGAGCGAGCGAAGTTTGGAATAGATCCAAGAGATCCCAACCAATATACGGTAGGACCGGATGGCAAGCTATTTGGAACGTTAATGGGATGGAGAAACGACTCAAGGCCGCTGTCTGACCTTGTTGGTACTCTGCGAGGTCTAACCGGATCTCCTCAACAGCCTGGCGCTGATGAGCAACGTCTCCTTGATATACTGGCTAAGATAAGGATCTAACATGACTTGGCTTTCAGATATTTGGGATTGGGGGTCTAACCAGGATTGGGACCAGATCGGCAAGGTTGTAAACACTGGCCGAAACATCATAAATGCCTTTGATGTTAATAGCTCCCGGCAGGGCGTCCGCTCAGATATGCTCGATGCCTACACCAAAATGTCGGCGGCTGATCAAGAGTATCAGCGGCAGATGATGGAGTATCAGCAGCAACAAGCTGGTGCTAGAGCAGCGGCGGCCAGGCAAAACGATCTCGCTAGGCGCAAGGCGGCTAAAGAGGCGCTGAAGGTACAGAAGAAGTATTTGACCGAGCTAGCAGCCAATTATCAGCCCTACGCCGATGCTGTAAAAACACTCACCCCCAAAGCCGCTGACAACTACGGCAAGTTCTTGGACACCACGGCACTTCTGAATCAGTACCTAGCGCCAACAGTCTCCCAGTCATTATCTCAGGCGCCTCAGCCTACCTGGTCTAAAGAGGTTCCGCTTAATGCCTACAGTGTTCCGACGATAAACGCAGCAGAGATGTCATTCCCTAGTCTGGAGGATCTCCTAAAAGGGGGGCGCTAGGTGCAGTTAAATAGCCTCTCCCCTCAGCAGCGAACACTTCTTCGCGCTATGATAATGCAGATGCTGCAACAGCGTATGGCTGAGCAGCGGGGCGGGGGAGCTAGCAGGGGATCTTCTGGCGGTAGCATAGGCGACTATATCAAGAAGGCAGAGAGCATCTATAAGGATGGGAAGCAGCTCTATAACTTTGGCTCAAACATCTACAATTCATTCTCGCAGCCCGCATACAGTGAAGCTACTCAGGCAGCATGGAATCAAGCAGCAGGGGAGGCTAGTCAGCAGGCATGGAACGCTGGAGCCGATGCGGCTACAAGAGAAGCTGGAGGACAACTAGCCGCCGACAACGCCACTTCGGGACTTGGTAATGTAGCTGGTGGATTAGCTGGCGCTTATATGGCCTATAAAGGCGGCGACCAGGTATTAGACGCAAATAAGATTGGTGGCGTGAAAGGTCGTCAAGCTGGCGGGATGGGCGGACTCCAGGCGGGATTGGGAGCTGGCCTCGCCGTTAATGCTCTTGGTTTGGCTCTTGGCCCTATTGGATGGGCGGCTCTTCTCGGTGGTGGATTGCTGGCTGGTGGACTGGCGGGTACTCGACTCGGTGACAAGGATCGGTGGAAGACCGAAGGTAACAGGCTTAAGAAGCTTGAAGAGATGGGCATCGACGTGCCGAAGGAGTTTGAGGGAAGGATGTACCAGACTCGCGGCCTTAAAAAGAGCGAGCTAATAAACCCATATCTGCCTAAAGACTTTACCGGCTATACGCCTCAATACGGATGGGTAAACAACAAGTTTCAGGACTCTCGTAACGAAGGCGACATGCGCTATGAGGATCTTGCACCCTATGCCACATGGGCAGAGAAGAGAAGCGATTGGTACAAGCTAAGCGATAACCAGCGCAGGGCAGTAACAGACGCGGCACAAAAAGCTGGCGCAGTAAGAGAGCATCACGGGACCCTTGACGTGGATTGGTCCAAGGTGGGTGATCTAGATAAGATTATTGGTCAGGCTCCTGCCCAGGCTCAGCAGCAACAGCAGCCGTCACGGTTTGTCTTAAAGAATGGCGAATTGATAAAGCGAAATACGATTCCAAGGGTAAGATAATCATGCCTACGACACCAATGACTTTTGCTTACGACTACAGTGTAAAGAGATTGAGCCCTGGTATTTATCGGGATACGGCGGGTGATCTGGTTACACAACAGACACTCAACAAGAATCGACGACAGTATAATCAGTGGGCAACTCAGTTTGGAGGGATGAAAGCTGGGGATGCCAATTATGACACAACGGCTGGCAATCTGAAAAAGTATGGACAGCTTTACGGATACAACTGGCAGAAGCTTGTTCCCAAAGATTGGAAGGCTGGGCAGACCGTAACACCTCCGCCCTCAACAACAACACCACCGGCGAACACAGCTCCCTCTATTTCGCCTCCGACTCCGGCTCCTGCCGCTCAAGCTCCTGGTGCCATTCAGCCCAACTTCATGAACTATCAGTCTCCCATGACGAGAAGTCTTTTAGAAGCTATGGGTAAGGGCTTAAACACGATGCAAGCCTACGAGCCTAAGAACTTTGAAGGCTCTCCGCTCTACCAGTTTCAGAAGCAAAAGGGACTCCAAGACCTTGAGAAGCTGATGGCCGCTAGAGGTTTGACCAATTCTGGAGCTGAGATTCAGGCTAACTCTGATTTCCTAGCCAACCTTAATGCTACCGAATCTGAGAAGCAGAGGCAGTATGCCGACCAGACCGCGCAACGGACGCAGAACGCTATGCAGTTTGCGGCAAACTACGATCAGTCTGAGAGAGAGAACCTCCGCAATCAGCTCAATCAAGACCTTGAGCGTCGTAAAGATGCGCAGCAGTTTGATGCTAACAGGGATGATACTAGGACCGCCCTAAGGACGAACTTCCTATCAAACATTCTACAGATGATGGGGAACAGCAACATCATGGGACAAGCTCAATCTGGACTGAATAGCCAGACCGCTCTGACCCAAGCGCTTGCTAATGCAATAGCCCAGAACAAGGCTGACAACTGGACCCGCAGCTATGGCGGCGGTGGAGGAACTCCTCCTATACCACCAAGCGGGAATGAGGGTGACTTCTTGAAGATCCTCATGGGCTACGGCGATAGGGCTGGGAATAACGACATGTGGAATAGCATATTGAAAGAAATCTTTTAGTGAGTAGGTAAACATGGCTCGCAGCAGCGCGTACAGCACACTTTTAAGTTTGGCTCCTCCATGGGTATTAGGGGGCGATTTTGGCGATACAACGAAGCTTCTAAACAATCGAGAGCTAAGCGATCTTACCGTAGAGAGACAGGCGCAAGAGAATGAAAAGAATCAAATTGCCTTGGATGAGGCTGAGCGCCAAAAGCAACTAGAGGATGCTCTCAAAGTCAAGTTTGGAGAGAATCGCCCTGCCACATTAAGAGACCTTTACAAAAATATGGCTGACACCGCCCTTGAGAGGGGGGATTTGGGTTCAGTCGAAAAAGCTTTAACAAATCTAGACAAGCTAAAAAGGTCGGACTTATCCGATTTGACTAGCGCTATCAATGTTGCTGACAACATGCCCTCCTTTGAAGAACTTGATAAAAACTATCCGGGGATTCTCTCTAAAGAGGCGTGGGCCTACAATCAAAAGAAAAAGAAATCTGCTGCTGAGCAGAGTCGTCGAAGGGTGACGCTTTTAAGTCCTAGTGGACAGTTAGAGAGGGTTAGCGAGGACGAGTACAACGACAAGATTAGGCAAGGATACTATGATCCAAGCATAGATCCACAAGACATAGCGATCATTCAACGGCAACTACAGCGCTCAAATGCTTCACCTCCACCTAGTTCGGGTGGCTTTTTAGTTCCCTATTCTGACCCAACTCCAACTCCGTCGACTGCTGTCAGCGGAAGAGGGGATGTTGCTAGGCAAGGCCCATCCGTAGAGGATCAAGTCAGAGATATTAAGCGTAAGCGAAGCGTAGCTAGGGGATAGTTCATGGCTAGATGGTTAAGGGATGCTGATACCGGAGAACTGTTCAGGGAAGATGAGCTAGATCCGAATAGCTATGACCCTATCTCAGACTGGAAGCCAGCAGTTCAGGCGCGGCAATATGAGTATCCAGAGTGGCTTACCTCAGGAGCAACTAGCATCCCCGCAAAAGCCCTAGCTTCAGCCGCAGGTGGAGGGGCGGCCCTAGAGCGTCTCTTTGGAGATTTAGCTGCCAACATTCCTGGCTTAGAAGATAATGCTCTTCAACGCGATGCGGAGGTTAATAAGAAGTATATAGATGATCTGCTAGCTCAAACTAGAGAGGATAATAATCAAACTCCAGGTAGCTTCAGAGACATAGCAACATCGGCAGCAGGCGCAGCTATTCCAAGCTTACTTACCCTTGGTGGTGGATTACTTCTCAATGCAGGTAAGGGAGCCTTAGCGGTTGCTCCAGCAATCGCACCCAGCGCTGAAAAGTATTCAGCTTTAAGGGATAGGGGAGTATCTGGACTTGAAGCCGGAAAGGCCGCAGCGGAATCCCTAGCACTTAATTCACTTCTCAATCGCTTTGATGTAGCAGCAGCTTTTAATCCCGTTTCCACAGGGCGAAGGATAGCCCAAGCAGGTGCTGTCGGTGCTGGGACAAATATGGCAGGTGCTTATGGCGACGCGCTGCTCGACAAATCCGCTGGAGCCCCTCAAACAAAAGACGAGTTCATTAGCAATCTTTTAACATCTGGCGCAACTGGCGGTTTGATGGGGACAGGCTTTGCGGCTATGGCGTCCCCTCGCGTTAATGCTGAAACAACAGCCCCAGATGGGCAGGCCGCTACTGACATGCTTGCGAGGATGGAGCAGGACGTACCACAACCCTTAACAGACGGAATAGATCCTCAGGCAAGCGCTCAAGCCTTTAACGAATACGCTAATGACCAATTCCAAGCTCTCAGGGTCCCACCAGCTTTTGATGGCGGCAACACGCTAGTCCCCGACTCTATGGTTCCATTGGTTAAAAGTAAGCCATCACCTATAGTCGATCCCCTTGCAGATATTCAGCCAGCAAAATCACCACTAATTCAGGTTGAAGACGCGACGAGCGCAAGAACTCCAATAGAGCAGGACCAGGCTCGAATGATATTGGATATGTATGCGCCGCTCTCAGCCGAGAACGCTCGTCAACGCAACCTTGAAGATACATTTCTTCCTCGCGGGACAGAGTTGGAGGGAATGAGAGAGTCGCTCCCAGAGGGGACCCTTGGGCCTACAGAGCTACAGAAAGACAAGATCGTTCGACCTATTACAAACAAGGGAACTATCAATCAGAAGCTCCACCCGGACGAGCAGAATATCGTCTCAAGTGTTCTTGAAGCGCAAAAACGTCAGCGTGTACTTTCAAAGGTAGAAGAAGATATAGCAAAGCGAGAGGAGCTTAGATCGCTTGGAAGAAAGAACTATGTCGGAAAATCTGATGCTGAACTTACGCTTAGAGTCCCCTCCGAGTCCGAGTCATTTCCAGACCCACTCATCCTTACTGACGCACAAAAGCCAAGCACAGAAGCATTAGTCCTGCCCGACCAGCAGCCACAGCCCGTAGAGGCCCCGTCCATAATCACGGAAGAGGGCTATAATGCCCGAACCCCAGATCAGATTGCAGAGGCCCAGGAGTTTAGACGGCAAGTTGAGATGATCGGTCTTCAGCCGCGAGAGCAGATGGCGTTGTTCTCGGAGAACGAAGTCGCAAGCATTAAGCCTGAAGACACCAGCTCTGAGGCACTACCGAAAGCACTCAAGAAGCGGGCAGTTAAGCGCCTTGGTAAATACGAACGGTCGGCAGAGCGAGGAGATACTCTGCTAGCTTCTGACCTTCTTTCTCTTGCGAGGTGGACTGGCGGCAAACTTGGCGAGCTAAGGACCAAGGCAAGCACTAATCCTGCACTCAGTGACTATCAAGATTGGTCGAAGACCAACAAGCGGTACGATGATGGGACCTGGGGCCGAGTTGTTGAGTGGATGGACACTACCGCCAAGAAGGAACCGGCTGCCGCTCCATTTATTGAGGCACAGTGGAAGATCCCTCAGGATACTAGCGCTATTGTTTGGGATGCCGATGCTACACTTGCCCCTTATAAGCAGAGCGATCTTACACCGTCAGAAAAGGCGGCGGCTAATAGCTACCTTCAGGCGGCTCGCGTCTTGGGCTCTAGGGATCGAGGCTACAAGGTAAGTCCGGAGACAGCAGTTAATGCCGGGCTCAATGCTAAGCAAACGCAAGCTGTCCTAGCGGTAAAGAATTGGTCTAACTTTTTTGCCGACATTTTTGAGAATGAAGCGCTTGCTCAAGCAGAGCACAATGCAAAGATTGCAGAGCTTAAAGCTCCACCATCTCCTGAATATAAGGCGACGATAGCTCAGACGCTACAAGACAGCCGCAATAAAATTGCTGATACTTTTGCTGAGTGGCGCAAAGCTAACTATGTTCCGTTCGATCGTTATGGGGAACATTTTATTAACGTATACAATCCAAACGGGGAGCTAATTGCGCGTCAGCAGTTTGATAGCCCTAAGGACCCTGCCTTCCTAAAAGCAAGGCAACACTATGAGGAGCTTGCTAAACAGCCTGGGGAGTTTTTAGGCGCAAAAGTTCAGTATGGTCGTCAAAAGCCATCGTCGCTAGTACAGTTCGACGGGGTATCACAAGACATTTTAGACATGCTAGGAAACGATGCTAGCGGAGATCCGATAACAGGGTTCTCCAGGCATCTTAAAAACGCCAAGCTTATTCAAGGTCAAAACCTAGACCTTGATCGAGCTATTAGTCAGTATACGGTAGGTGCGTCCAGACTTATTGCGTTTCGCCGGGCTAGTCGTGCTGCTGAAATGGAGTTGGCTACAAACCTAAGAGGCGACGATAAGATCAACCTAAGGAATAAGCTTCAGGAATGGCAGGCATCGCTAAACACGAAAACGAGCGGTGTATTTAAGGCCATCAATGAAGCTTTTAACTTCGCCTATATCGGTGGAAATGCAAGAACTCCCACGGCGGACGTAATTGGCGCACTGCAAATGCAGCCATTAGTTCTATCAAAATACCTAAATGGATTACAGCCTGAGGCTGTTGGACTCAAGACGATCGGCAATCTTGCGAAGTGGTACGCGGGGAAGGGAATTGATCCAAGACTTGCGGCTGGAATTAAAGAAGCTCAGAGAAAAAACATCATTCCTGATGATACTCTCAAAAATTACATACGAAAGGGTGCCGGTTCTGATGGACCAATGGAAGGGCTAGTCAGGGCAAAAGATGCTTACTTCATCTTAAAGTCTACCAGCGAGCGCTTTGTTGATGCTGGCGCATTTATGTCTGGATGGGAGGCATGGAATAGGCTACCAGCAGAAAAGCGAAATGGGATAAGTCAGCAGCAGTTTGCCGAGAACTTGGTGCGTGAGATGAGGGCGGTTCCGAGTCAAATGGAGCTACCAGCAAACAGGCTTACAAAATCTGAGACCGGTCGATTGATTACTAAATATCGCTGGTATCAAGCTAAGATTCTTAAAACCCTTGCAGAGACTCCGCTCTCAGGAAAGATTCGTTACCTTGTTGGCGTTGGAATGACTACCGGCCTAATGGGGCTACCGTTCATAGGAAGAGAGTTTTTCAGTGCTGCGCGAGCTGGTGGATATGAGCCGGAGGATAAGCTAAGGGAGATGGGCGCAGGCTCAGCGTTCATGTATGGACCGTTAAGTGAGGCAACTGGAATCGACTTCTCAGGTACTGCCGGATTTGGAGACGTCTTCTCGACTCAATCGTCAAACCCATTCACCAAGCTTGCACTCGGAATTGCTGGAGCGCCATTTGAGTCAATTCAAAGGGCATATCAATTCTACGATCGAGGTCAGCCTGATCGAGCTGTAGCATCGCTACCCATATCAAACCTGCTGTCGAACTATCTGACGCAATCCGATTGGGGAGATCGTGGCGTAGTAACAATGGGTGGCAAGGCAGTCATACCACGCGAAGAGGTGTCGGGGATTGATAGGATTAAGAAGCTATTGGGCTACCAACCACTTGCCGTTAAAGAGGCTATGGTGCTTGAAAATAGAAAGAAGCAAGCGGCGTCCGAGGCGGTCGATAATGACCATATCAATCAGCGTATAGGTGAAGCTGAAGGTCTCGGCGACTACCAGACGGCTGATGCTCTTAGACAGATAGCTATAGAGAAGGGGCTTCGTATCAACAAGCAAAGCGTTCGTCGGTATCGTGATCTAATCCAAGGCAGGGATAAGAAGTATCCAAAAGCAGCAAGAGAGCTTATCGCTCAGCTTCAAGAAACATACGGTCAATAGGCATTAAAGGCCTAGAAGCCCATATAGTCTCTTGGATCGGGTGCCTCATCTAGCTCTCCATTGAGCCATCTTCTCTTATCTTGAATGTAGCGATCGGCATTTTGATTTGATCGGTCTTCTCTTAGAGCGTCGCGAACTGCTCTCTTAGTATCAAGAATATAGTCCTGCCGTTGCTCCTCATACTGCCTCTCTATACGGGCTGCCTGAGCCGACCGCACAAAGGCGTCGAACATTCTCTCAGATTCAGTCTCGGCGATAGCGGTATTCACCCAGAATAGGGAGAGAATTGCTAGGAATATCGTCTTCATAGGCCCTGTCTTTTGATTGCTAGTCACCCCTACAGGGTACTCTTACATGAGGTTTGATTGCGAGCATAAAATAGTGAATGTGGGTTGGCTAATCAATAAACAGTGATGGACAAGTCGAACGGACATTTCGACCTTCACTCTTTTCGCTCCCTTCAGGATGCTCGATTCGAGAGTTTAGAAAGGGTTCTTAGTTCAGGTTTTCAGCAAGTTACCGAGGAGCTTCGCCTATTAAGGGAGCAGGGTTACATCCCCGTATCGGTTATGGAGAAGATGACTAAGCAGCAGCAGGAGGTGATTCATCCGGTGATAAAGGTCCTTTGCTACTCCCTGATCGCAATCATTGTCTGGTTTACCGGACTTAAAGCCGCCTTACCCCACATCTTCCCCAACTAATATGAGCCTAGCCTCAATTATAATCGACCAGTCCAAGGCTACCGGGGTATCCCCGACACTACTTGCTGCCGTAATACATCAAGAGTCGAGAGGCAACCCATTCGCAATCAGATACGAGCCTGCGTTCTTCAGGCGCTACCTAGAGAATAAGCCAAAGACATCTCTTATAGGGCACGTTCCGACCTCCTGCACCGTTGATACTGAGCGTTACGCGAGGAGCTGCTCCTGGGGGCTCTTTCAGGTGATGGGTCAAACCATGCGCGAGAGGGGCTTTAAGGGCGAGTTTCTGAGCGAGCTTCTGGAACCCGAAATCAACATCAAGTGGGGTGCTGAGTTTCTCCAAACACTTCTCCTTAAACACGGCGACACAGAAAAGGCGTTACTTCGTTGGAATGGGGGAGGGGACCGTGAGTATCCTAATAAGGTGTTGTCGCATATTGATTCTGGTGACTGCCACTACCTGCTCTGTAGCTAGGGCGGAGGTAGGATTATCGTATCTGGGCATGTGTCAACCGACGTGGATGTGTCGCGCATCACTAAAAGCGTTTGATAACGTTCCTGTAATTCGCACTGGCTGGTTGGAAAATACCTTCGGTGATGACTGTCCGTGCGTATCCCAACTACTCAACGATGAGCGACCCAAAGAGGTGCGGGTGCATATCGCCAACGGTCCCTGTATGCGTAACCGACGATGTGGACGGTACGAAATCTTCTACGGTCACACGATAGCGTCATCAAATCGGGCCATAAAACGGGGCGATAAGAGGTTACTGGGTAAGTTTGAGAGAGTATTGGCTAAGTTAGCTGGAAGACTGGCAGGGAGTAGGGGTCCACTTACATGCTACGTTAGCCCGGTACTAGAGTCAGATAATGACATTGAGACAAGAAGGCTCCTTCATCGCATCACCGCTAGTTATCTTCCTAGCTGCACTCTCGTTGACAATCCTCTGCGCGGTTCATGCCTACGGGGAGCAGTCTGTGAGCGACATGGCACAACTCCTGGCCTTACTAGGCCGTGCATAGCGGACCTAGATGGGAGCACCGTTGATAAGAACTCTGTGGCTACCTTCCTTCGCACTACGAGGCACTGCGATATGAGCCTTGTATGGAGCCTAGGATTGAATTGCAACGGCCACCACACGTCAGGGTTCATCGACCCAAGAAAGCGCGACTGCGTGCAGAATAGGGCCGATTATAGAGAGCTGGCAGGGTGGCTACACAGAGAGTTTAGATAGGAGATAGGATTATGTTTGAGTCATTTGGATTAAAGAGATCGCTAGCGTCAGTGTTTGCTGTCCTTGCAGCAGCAGCACCGTTTATTCCGCCTCTGGCTCCGTTTCAGCAGGTGATCGTTGAGGTTGCCGCTGCGCTAGGAGCTGTTGGCTTAGGTCACGCGGCGATTGCAAAAGTAAAGAAGTAGGCAGTTTAACGGCAAGCGTTAAGAAGTCCTCCAGGAAGAGGGTAGCAAGCCAAGGCTTGTTGTTCTTCCGGTGAATAACCACGGGCGTCTTATCCTTGCCGTCCCTTACCGCCTGCCCCATAGCGTCATGGATGTTGAGAGCCTGGACGCGCTTACACTCTATGTGATAGGCCGATAGTTCTTCACAAACCACGTCGCTATCGCCGTTAGCTCCACAGAATTGCTGACCCCTTCGGGCAGTGAGCCCTAGCTCCTTTAGCCTGTTGGCTAGTTCGCGCTCTCCGGCTGCGCCTTTGGCTCTGCTATTCACCATGCGGTCGCCATCTTTGTAAAACTTAACCATACCTAATCCTCCTCTTTTTGTTTTAATCCCCACCGCTCAGCTATCTCACCAAGCGTAGTCTCGTTCTCAGTTATCCAGTCGGCTAGGCTTTCCAGCATCTCAAATCGTCCCATAAGCACGTTCTTGTAGTCCTTCGCGTCACAGTCCTTTGCCACCTCTAATCTTCGGTCGTTGCGGCCCGACTGCTCATCAATCCAGCTCCACAGGTTCTCTGAGCTATTGTACTTATGCTCGTTCCAGTCGCGGCTCATGCTTCCTCCTTTGGCGGCTGGGGTAGCGGCATCCAGTGGGTAAACTCTTCAATCGGATCGCCGTTGTCAGTTTCAACAATCAAGGCTTCTTGAAGAGGCCGCACAAATCGAACGCACTTTTCTACTTTCGCAATTACTATGAATCCATCGTCTCTCAGCAATAAAACACGTTTGCTATAATCATTTTCTGGAATCTCCGGCAACCGATCCTTCACGCTAATCCACTGCGGCGCTGCGGCTTGGTAGCCAGCTTTGTAACAATCCATGCCAACGTAGTATGAAACGTCATTTCGAGCTTTAAGCGAAACATATAGAATTGCTTGGCGATCAAGTTCCTCCGCCAACTCTTCAGGTGTTTTCATTCTTATCCTCTTCCACTGGGGGCATCTTCAAATCCTCCAATGCCGCTAAGTAGCCAGAAACGTAGGCGTCGAAAACATCAAGCTTAGCGTGAGGAACCTGCTGTTCGCAGTAGTTCTTTGCCTTTGTATAAAGCGATACCTCTGTCATGCTTCCCCCATTACTTTTTGAATTATATTAAATACAAGCCAGGTCATTAACCCAAGGAACCCAGTAAGAGTCCCGATGAGCAGCCAAATAATCACAAACGTAGCCCTCTCTATCGTTTCAAACTTCATGCGTCCTCCTGCTTAACGTCTCGCGCAAACCAGTCTGCTGAGACCAGCATCTTTCTAGTCATCGCTATCGAATCTGCGATCCAGATTCCGGGGTCATTTACATAGGCAGCCGTATTGCCCTCAAGGAGAGCTGTAGCCACCGTCTTAAACGTCCACTTGGCCTCTACATCGTAGAGCTTTGAGCGTTTCTCCTTTTTCATATATTCCTTTTGGTAAACGGCTTCGGCATTGGGATGTCGTACATCTCATTACCGCCCACACGAACCTCGCTAGCATCAACGTGGATGACATCGCCCGTTTCAAACAGGTGAACCACCCAGACAGAATTGAGGTGCGGTCCGTAGTCGATAAGCACCACGGCGAACCCCTCTCCCTTAGGAGTAAGCACCCATATCGGCGGATTGAGTTGCAGCATCATCGCTAATTCCAGTCTGGATAGTAGACAATGCCGTTAAAGTCCCAGCCCAGTACCTCTACGGCGGTCACGCGAGGGAGCTTCGCAAGCTTCTTAGCAAGCATCGTCGGAGAATCATCTTCATTGTTACGAGCAAGGTTTTCTATGTCGGTATACAAACCAGGCTGATACTCGTACTCCAGAAGCTCATCTCTCCACACACGGATCGTATACTTTGGCGTAACAACCCTAGTCATACTCTCTAATACTTGTTTCATATCTCGCTCCAATAACAGCCAAGTCCAAACCCAATTAGCAGACAGCCCCAAGCGACTAGCAGCGTCATATTCTATCCCTCAAGTTGCGTAGCTCGTTCAGATAGCTCTTAGCCCTCACCGAATCGATGTCTCGGATCGCCTTAATACAGAACAATACGAACCGATGCTTATGCTTGTACCAAGTCTCAACTCGCTGCTCGTATGCCTTAGCGTTCTCGTTCTTGTCCCGATCCTTTGGCCCCCGTCTAAGCTGGTCCAAGGTGTACTCAATAGCAGTAAGCACCTGTCCGTATTGTTCCTTGCCCATTATTTGACCCTCTTTACACTGTCGAGCTTTGCGTCAATGTTTGACATCTTCATCACCGCACGGGTCACTGCATTAACCTGGCGATAATCCCGAACCGCATTAAACAAATGGTACACACCCCAAAACACCGCCGAAAAAACAACCATATCCATCACATTCATAACCCCTCCATAAAAGCCGCAGGTCTATTAAGCGACCCTCAAAGGCGCGGCGCTCCTCACACCTGTGTCGTACTGCTAAAAAGTGCCGCCCATTACTCACCTGCACTATCAGGTGAACAACTCAAGGGTAGCGGCGCACCCCGACCACGGGACTAGCTTCCCGTGGAGCCTTTCTTCTCCACCACGGCATTCAAATCTTTAGTTGCGCTAGATTGAGGACGAGTCAGAGCTATGGTCGCTCCAAGCACCGCCCGTCTAGCCGCACCCAATACATCACTAAACTTCTCCCCCTCATCGACCACCATGCAGACCGTAATCTCCTCGGTTTCATAGTTGCCCAGGTTAAACTTACGCCCGTACACGATCTCTTTGAGTTTCATGTTCGCTCCTTAGAAGGGGATCTGATCGTCGTTGAATGTAAAGGTCACATCCTCAGTCTCGCTGACAGGTGTAGCCTTCTTCTCTTTCACTGGGACCGCGCTCTGCACGTTGTTGTACCCATTCGATAGAGTGACAACGAGGTTCCAGTCCCTACCTACTAGCGATTGAATGAAGGCCCACATCTTGTCCCCAGTCGCCTGATGCTCTGCCGTAAACGAGTTACCGCAGCTAGACTTGAGGAACTTCACTAGCCACGACGTGTCGGCAAGCGAGGGATTAAAGAAGCTGACAACCTCAGCATCCTCAGCAGCGATGTAGTACACGAAAAGAATCTTGGTCTTCTTCTCGCCATCCTTATTGACCTGTATTGTCTTAACCTCGCGCAAGTTGCCCAAGTAAATGCCAGGCTCAATAGTCTTTCGCTCGCGCCGTGTGCGAGTCATTCCGTTAAAGGGATTGTCCATAAGTTTCCTCCAAGCTGTTTGTTGCGTAGTCGGGGATCGAAATGTCCTCGATTCCCTGGGTATATCCAGGCCAGTGATTAGTCCTCAGGCACTCGGCATATACTGCCAACAACCTGTCATTCTCTTGTCTGGATAATCGGATGGTCTCATCATTGAGACGGTATAAAGCAACCGCAAACGGGGCTTCCTTCTCAACCACACAGAACACGAAGTGATCGGCAGCTTCGCCGTTGGCCTGCATCCCAGTGAGATACCAGGCAGCCTGACGGTGGTAGCCGTAGCTGTATAACTTGCGTGGGAAACCTGACCGCGACCCGTCCTGGGTGGTCTTAAGGTCAACAATAAGAGACATGCTTTCCTGATAGGCGTCTATGCGAGCCTTGCATAACACCCCCGTGGCCTTGTCGGTCCAGTCTAGGCTCAGCTCAGTATGAGCCCCTGATAGCAGCGACGCGCAGTGTGAGTTGCTCCTGACCGCTGTTGCTACATCAAGGGCCACGTGGAAATCGTCGGGCTTTAAGATCGTCTTGTCGGGATTCTGAGATACCAATTCGGCATACATCTCTCTCCCCTTTGTGGTGCGCCTATCAATATCAGGCAGGCACAGGAACCGTTCGTTGAATGTGTCAGGCTCAAGGATCGCCGTATGAATCGCTTGGCCTATATCAAGCGCCTGAGTGCTCTTTCGCTTTGCACCTTTCTGCTCTTGCTCAAGCACCCACTTAAACTTTTGAGGGCAACTCTTCAGTAGCCCAAGCTTACTTTGATTAAGCCCAGGCATAGCCTGATAGTGAGGGAAGGGGAGATTGCTATGAATCATAGTTGGCACCACGGACAGTTAGGCATCAATGGCTCGGCATCCTCAGGAGCGTGTACCGGCCCGCACGTTTGACACTCGACCAGCTTTGTAAAGCGGGGTGGAACTAACCCTTGCTCGCACATAAGCTTCTCCGCCAAGCGCTCAACTAAAATCTTTTCCTGCTGCTCAGGGACATCAACGGGGATCTCCTCCATCTCCGCCCTGATAATGTTTTGCGCCATATCCAACGCAATCACCCACGCCTCCTCGCGGCGACGCTTCCCAGCCTCAATAAGTTTTCCCATGTGTGTGCCCCTGTAGCCCTCAACCCTCGCCTGCATCCAAAGGTAATCCTCTGTACCCTTGAACTCAGACCACTCCTTTGTTGTCATCACACCTGAGAGGTGATTCAGTACGCCTAGTGTATCCATTGTTTAGGCTCCTCCTCGCGCTCTAGTCTCCGCTCTAGTTGCAGCACCATCGTTTCGCACTGGTCCCTCGTGCCTACGAATACTGGCACCCAGTCACCCATCGATAACGGGCGATCAAAGAATCGCTTCGCATTAGTTGAAACACCCTCGCCAATACGGGCGATATGAAAGCTGCGCTGACTAACTGAATACTCAATCCACCAATCAGTTTTCATCCGACCTCCCATCTGTCCCAGGCGTAGTTGACCTCGCGATAGGAGAGGTTGAGCTGACGAGCTACCTCGCGCTTTGAGAGACCCTCCTCCTTCATCTGCTGAACAAGCGACCGCCGAGTGTCCTCTAATGGTCTCCAGACCCAGCGACTAACCTTGTCCTCGCCTTCGATGTATTCAACGTGGAGGGGAAGGGCCTCGCTCTTCTTGACATCACGGGTCTTCATGTACCGCAATTCAAACTCCATCCCGTGAACAGGGCGCGTAATCTCAGGGACTCGCAACTCAATCACCGTGTCCATTAGGTTCATCTTGGTCTGCACGCCCGCAAAGACCCCCGCCTTGTTAGTGTGTGCCACCATGATCACAGTGCGCCCGGAGTCTCGGACCATGAATAACCAGGGCATCAAGCGATTCCACATCGCCATCTCATCGTCGCGACGATCCATAGGGAAGGCAGCCGACATCAAGTTGTCGATGATGATCACCTCCGCGTCTCGAATCTGCGCGTTGTAGCGCCGCATCATTACCGGGTCGCTCATGTTCCAGAGCTGGCCACCGCATTGGTCCTTTGAAAGAACGCGAAAGGCATCACCTCGAAGCGAGATAGGGGCCTCAGCCTCGATCATCTTCATGCGCTTCTTGGTCGTAGCTAACCCAAGCTCCCCCTCAACAAGCAGAACTTTGCGTGGTCGGCCACATTTGTGGTTTAGAAAGGAGCTCCCGGTGGCGATACTATGAGCAAGCTTCCAGGTGAAGTAGCTCTTACCTGTACCAGTTCCGCCGTAGACGATTACCAAGTTGTGAGTGCAGATAGGGGGTCCCCATAGCTGTTCAGGCTCTTCGGTTTCGAGGTCCAAGAGTTGATTGATATTCAGGGAAAGGCTCATCGGCGGACCCCCGTTTGTTGAGTAGCCCGGTCGATAACCCACGGCTTGTAGTAGCCAGCCCCATGTTGCGGGTGCTCAAAGAACTCGTACCCGTCGGCAATCTTGTACCGATGCCAGTTTAGGAGGGTGAGATAGTGGTCCTTGTACTTCTTCCAGCGCCTCGGCCACTGGTCGGCATACGCTTCGGCCTGCTCACACAGATGGAAAGCACAAGCCTCGCCAAGCTTCTCTATGATCTGCGCCCACTGTTGCGGCGTCATAAACACAGCGCCCGGCTCCTCTGGAAAGGGGACGGATATCTTTTCTTGAGTATCTTTAGTCACTTGCTAGTCCTTTGGATAGGAACTAGCGCCGATAATTAAAAGTCCTAAACCGACCTATAAGAGGATTAAACGCCCTAAATTGTACCGATAAGTAACGTAAACGCAATCGGTATGGCCGAATCCTGAATTATAAGCCCGTATTTTGTCCGTTAATTACCTCGGCACTAGCCTCAGTTAAAACAGATACAGCCTTAACGATTGCAGTTGTACCAGTTAATTCGGACAGCGCAAGACTAAAAACGACATGCTAGTCGTCATAGGACAATTTTTTTGATGGGCTTTCGTCGATCTCGTAGCGGCGCCGGTCATAGCGCTCAACCATTACGACACTAGCGTGTCGAGATAGCTGCTGCACCTCATGGTGCGAAAAGCCTTGTTTGAGTAGCTGCGTGATTGCTGTGACCCTAGCGCAGTGCGGAGAGTAGTTACCGTTGAGTCCAAAGCGCTTGCAATACTGCTTGAATAGTCGGTAAACGAACTTCTCTCCCATCTCCTCCGTGCCTCTTTGCAAGTAGCGCACAAACAGCAGGTCTCTTTCAGTCGCTCCCTCTCGGATGCGGCGTTGCTTGAAGTCCCCGATCTCGTCGGCCACCCAATCCGGCAGCGCAATCTTCTGTAGCTTCTGAGCCTTTGTTTGCCTCAGCCTTAGAAACAGGGTGCCAGCTTGACTCTCCAGCACATCCGCTAACGTAACTGTGCACAGCTCGGACCTCCGCAGGGCCGCCCCAAAGAGAAGATGAAAGATAGCCCTATCCCTCCAGTGCTCCGTGTCAAGCGGCGCAAAGGTTAGAAACTTCTTTAGCTCTGCACGCCCCATCTCCAAGTGGGGGCGCCTCTCACCTGCCTTCAATCGCTTCATCTCTAAAGAGAGACGCGCAAAGGGGTTCATGGTTACAAGTCCCTCGGCAATCAACACCTCGTATGCGCTCTTCAGTACAGCGACCTTGTGTTTAATTGTAGCCATGCTTACGCATCCGTCGGCGCTAGCCTGCTCTGATCGCCCTGATTGTGCAGGTCTCGATCGGGCGTCGTTGATAAACGACTGGGCATCCTTGAGCGTGGCTTTCTTCCAAAGCTTGCCCGCCCTGGCCTGATCAAAGTCGGCACCTAGCCAACTGCTCCATCCCTGCATCACCGACAAGTAAACCCGCTGCGTGTTCTTGGGGCGTCGGTCAATCCACAGTATCACTGCGTGGTACACGTCGCTCTTAGCCTCAGTCCGTTGCTCCCGATCCGAGGTTATTCGTTTTAACTTGATCACTTTTGCCATCGTTTTCCTTGCTCTTTACCAAGGGCAGGGGTACGATCTCCCTGCACCCTCGTGGTGTCCTTTCGATTGCTAGTCGGTAGGTGGGCGTATGGGTCACTTGACCTATGCGCCTTTTTTATTATCGACAACTTTTCAAATTTTTAGAGGGGCTTTTGGGTGATCGATCCTGTACCGTTCTTGCGCTTTAAGGCTCGAAATGGTGTCACGAATCAGCCCTGTAATCCGATCCCCAGGCACCCCGGCAAACCGCGAGAAGGTCCGGCTATACATTCCCGCCACTGTTAGAGCGTACTGATCCCCGGTTTCCCTCAGCACCACGACATAAATATCCGTGTCGAACATGTTAAAGATAAGCCCATCCCTGAGCGCTTCAATCTGAAACGCCTTCAGCTTGGTCAGCCCAGCATCTCCACCGAGCAACGCGATCACTTTTTCGGCTGCCTCTATACTCATTTGTCGATCTCCTAATGCGGGCAAACATCACCCGATAGAACGCCCCCATTCAGGGGCGCTCGGTCGGTTGCAGGTTGCTGCCGATCCTGGGTTAGGCTAACGACTTGGCGAAGGCTAGCCGCTCGGCTGTTCGCTTGGCGTACCAGAGCCCCTGAGGACGGGACCACCGGAAGCCTAGCGCCTTCATGCGCTCGCGCACCTCCTCGCTTGGCTTGGCTGAAAAGATAATTTCTACCCCGTCCCGCTCCTCATTCTCGCGCACGGTTACGCCGTCAACCTTTACGGCCTCAACCTCCGGCGCTTGCGGCGGCGCATCAAGTGAGTGCTTGCCCCTACCTATCAGCGCTAGGGCGTCATCACTGATCGCACCTGACCAAAAGGGCACCTTATGCACGCGCCAGCCAGTGCGAGATCCCAGATAATAACCGGCACCCATTGAATACTTCTCTCGGTGCTCGGCGCTCTTGTCGGCATCCGCTAAATGCTTGGTATTCTCAAAGCGTGCTGCTGCCTTCCGCATTTCTGGAAAAAGATCCTTTAAGTGCATGGCTACTGCTAGCACATGCGCGTCGACGGTCTTCGTGTTGTAGTAGTCAGAACAAGGATCGCTGTCGTCGATCTCCTCCTCGGCCATTATCAACCCCTTAGCCCCGGGCGGAATCAGCCGCGCAGCCACCTCGCGCCCTCGCGCTATAGCTTCCTCGCGCTCCTTCTTCGCTTGCTCCCTAGCGTTACGCCGCTCCTCCTCAGCCTTGAGGGTTCGCGCTGTCAGCTCGGCCACCTCTGCCGCCGTGAGAAGCTTGTCGACATCTCGAACAATACAGATCCCAAACTCCTCCCCAGGCTCCAAGATCCTAGCCCGATCAAAGTGCAAAACCTCATCCCCTTGATCGTTACGCTTGATCGAAATACTGGCCTGCTCTCCGTACTCGTTCACTTCCTCGCTAGTAACGACGTAGTCCGTACTCCATTTGGTACTATAGGCACAGGTTCCGATCGGATACTGTCGGCGCTCAACGTTCTGCATATTGCCCCGCTTACTAAAAAGATCGTAAACGTTGGCCGATTTTCCAAGTGCGATGAATGGTGTAGTGTTGGCGGAACTCATACAGTTGACTCCTATTTAGTCAGTTGTTTGGGACGTCCCTTGCCTGGTGTTACAGCACCTTGCAGGGGTTTTACTCTTCGGGTTACTCACCCATTGACCACCCCCATTGGAGATGGTCGAGCGTGAGTCGCTTCCGATCCTATCGTTACCCCCACCTCACCCAGGCTACCCGAAACAGGTAACACCAGGTGAGGATGAAAGCGCCGTTGATCAGTAGGTCTAGGGCTTGGGCGGTTTGTGCGGTCATGGTTACCACCCCCCGTTATAGCTTGCCTCGTCAAAAGCGCATGACTCAAAGTCTCGTGACGCATCACCCCCGCACTTGTCGCCTTCGCAGAACATCGAGCGGTCAGAAGGGTAGTAAAACCCCCGCTCACCTTGCTTGATAGCCTTCCCGCACTTGCTACACTTGCAAGCGTATTTGACTGTGAGCCACCGTGGATCTCTTGCGTATCTCTTGCCGTACATATTGTTCCCTTTCCCGTTAGTCGTTTTGCTAGTCGGTCACCACTCGACGAGTGATGCCTATCGCGCCCCCCGTGAGGGGCGCTGTAGGTGGCTAGGCGCGAATCGCCTTCAGTACGTTGCAAGGCTCCGTTATCGTCTTACCTGGCATAAGCACCGCTACCGCACTCTCATCAGCCGCAACGGTAATTCCCTCCGATACGGACTCACCATTATTCGGTATCGGTATCTCAAGAGTAAGGAACCCTTGCGCCCGCCTATCCACCCCGAACGCTTGCGCGATCTCCCATAAATACTTGGGGTTGATAGATACTCGGATTGTGTTTTCTGTCTTCACGTTGTTGAGTACCATTTCATAGTCAGGGAATTGACTGTCAAGAGTCTCAGCTATAGCGCCGCTATCACTTGCGAACTTGCCCGTTCCGATTGCGTGAAACTCATTCTTCCCCTTCGCTTTCACCTTTGAGAGCTTTAGGTTTACGTTATCGGGCTCACCCTCTGCCTTGCGCTTCATGACAAGGTAATGACCGTTCGTAGCCACAACGTGTTTTGAGTTGAAGTGTACGCCGTTCATGTTGTAACGCCCCTCATCCTTCGATGCGGCAATCTGGAAGCGTTGTGATTCTTGGCTGATGGTTATCGTTGTCATGTTATTCCTTCAGTTCGTCATAGTCGTTTTGCTAGTCGGTTACCCAAATACATTTGAGTATGATTATATTTATCGGTCAAACGGTTCAGATAGTCAAGCGTATTTTGTTAAAATCTGTTTTGGCTTGTGGGATGAATATGTTAGGCTAGGCTCATGAGCGTGAAAGATATTCTGAAAAGCATTCTGAAGACGAAAAGTTGGACGGCGTATAGGCTCGGCCAAGAGACGGGTATTAGTAATCAGGTAATCTCACACTGGTCACGCAAAGGAGCTGGATCAATTAAGCTCACTCACCTAGTTGCGCTCAAGAAAGCCCTCGGAAGTTGGAAGGCGTTGGGTGAGTTGATAGAGCAGGAAGTTGACAGCGATACTGATTAGGCTTCACGCTTAGAGAATGACAGATACACGAGAGCCGGAAGTAATCACGGCGAAGCCGAAGAACAAAGGCGGACGTCCGAAAGGCGTAAAGAGATCAGCGCAGAAACTCAGACAACACGAGATCGCACTCATCACAACTGACTACGCACGAGGCATGAAGCAGACCGAGATCGCTAAGAAATTCGGCGTTTCGGAAGCGTCGATCTCAGGGGTTTTGAAAAAGTTCGAGCCGTTCTTCGCTGAATTGGGAAATGTTGAGGAATATCGCCAAGCTAAAGCGGACATTCTTGATTCGGCATCGTTGGCGGTTTTGAAGGAAATCTCGAATCCAGCCAAAATACTAGAATCGGACCTTCGCGCGTTATCCGTGAGCTATGACATCCTCAACAAACACGCCCGCCTGGAGCGCGGATTAAGCACGCAGAATGTAGCTACTCAGAGCGTCACGATCTCGCTAACTCCCGGCGAATACGGCGAACCATAGCCCGGCGATAATTACAATTATCGGCCATAAGCCTTTAACCCCCTGAAACCCTTGGCCCCTTTCGAGGGTACCCCCCCCGCATACCCACCGACGCGCCTACCTTGAACCCGTGCGTATGCCCGCGCCTGCGTGGGTGTGTGTGTGCGGGTGCGCGTGTGTGCGTGCGTGCGCGTGCGCGCGCGCGAGGTAGGGGTGGGGGGGGTGAGGGGGTAGGGGTCTCGGCGCGAGTACCCTTCAGTTAATTAAGACACATCCGTAGTTGCGCCGTATTTTTTAAGGGCGAATCATCATCCCTCGCGACCATACGCCCGGCCTATGCGGTTCTCCGAGTTCAGCTCGTAGTGCGTGTACGACACGGTTGACCGCCCAGCCGGACCACTTACCGCGCCCTGTCTTATTGCTAATGCGTCTCGCATTGAACATGAGCGCAATCGTCTTGAAGTTAAGCCCGTTATCATGCAAGCACTTAGCGACATATTGCCAGTATCGTTCGGCTGGGTTCTCGACTATGCGCTTGTTACTATCGACCATCTTACCGTAGGGCAGCATCCCGCCGACGCGATAGCCCTGGGCTTTGCGTTCTTTAAGCTTAGCTTTGATGAGCGTGCTGATTGGCCAGTAGCCTTTTTCGCCGTGAGCTTTTGGGTGGCAGCGGTCGCACAGGGGGACGGTTTTTGTACCACCGAGGGACTCTGGGACTACATGGTGCTGATGGGTGGCGACTTTGCCACACTCAAAGCATTTAGCCATGGGCGTGAGTTTACAATGGGTAAAGGAAATGGCGGTAAGGGAATCGAGTCTTTTTGCTGAGCAAGTGTACCCAGTGAATAGAGTTGGGTGCGTTTACTGTAAGTTTCGCTACTCGGAGATAGTGTTTGAGTTGATCAGATTGCAGATAGTGGTGAGAGCTTTAGTAGCGGTGTTTCTATCTACTCACTCTAGTCTACTCTACTCTACCTAGGTTGGAGCTATCACAGGCGCATGGAGTAGAGGGTTATTGGTGGTCATCTAGGAAAGCATAGTTTGGGATCACCGTTCTCAACTAGGAGGACAGTGAATCAAACTATGCAGAAGAAACGTCATCTGAGGTTTCCGCAAAGCCGAGTCCTGTATTGCTACAGGATGGGATGGTCAGAGCCCTTACCCGTTTAGTCTCTGTCTGGTCGCCCGTGTCCTAGCCGCTTGGGGAGCTACTGTTTCAAGTCCCTGGCCGCTTTTGCCCATTTCTGGGCATCTGCTACATCACCCGACCTAACGGATGATTTCGGATGGGTTCACTAACTCAAGTCACCGATGCTGCTTTGCCAACATTGGGACTTTGTGGGTCGTCAAAAAAATTAAACCGTTGCCGCGAGTGGGTCATCCCAGTCGCCCTGGACCTTACGGTATCCAGGCACTCAATGTAGTAGTTGGTAGTTCCCCACACTGACTACCCGCCATGTGGATCGTAACTAAGGCAAGCTTACCGCAGATTGAAAAAAGCCGTCTAGAAAATAGAGCATTATTTTTGCAATCGATTTGCCCCTCCCCTGATAGGTTTGATTAGCCATGTTAAAGTATGAGGAGGGGATCGTTTATCTGAGACAAGTGTTGCCCATTGAGCTTGGCGAGCTAGAGATTCGTCAGCCGGAGCTGCGTATGTGGGCTGTTTGTCTATCGCAAGCGATTGCCGGAGCGGTTGGGCTGATTAGGTGTGACGAGCTTAAAAGCTATCGGTCGCTGGATAGGTATTGGTTGATACGGGATAGGCGACAAGTGGTGGGAAGCTGCAACTGGATATGTGAGATGCTTGGGGTGAGCAGGGCCGAGCTGGTGTCGTTTGTGTGGAAGAACCGGCATGTATTGAGGCGTAACCCCTACAGGCTGCGGGGTATTAGTAAGTGACTGATAAGTCTGACAATGATCTTGAGATAGATGGGATAGCCTGGAAGCGGATTCCGGGGGTGAAGTACGGGACTGATTTCTGCCGTTATCTTGCGGATGCCAAGAAGGCGGGCATGAGTAATGAGGCTGCGTTAGCTGAGTTATTCAAATATTCGCTTTGGTTTCTTGTTTATTTTGGGATGCGGGTATCGATAGCTAATGACCCGTGGTGGGTGAAGGCGTGTCTTGATGTTCAGAATGGGCCAAGGACCAATACGCTAGACCTCTGGGCGCGAGGTCACGGGAAGACCACGATTATCACCCAGGGTGAGACCATCCGGCAGTTATTGAACGATCCCGAACAGACGATAGGGATATTCTCTTATTCAAGACCGGCTGCGCTTTCTATCATGCGCGGTATCAAATCTGTTCTTGAAAACGGCACGCTCCTAAAGGCTTGCTTCCCGAATATCTTGTACCAGGACCCGCGAACTGAGGCGGACAAGTGGTCAGAGACGGATGGGCTTATCGTTAAGCGTAAGGGCTTTTACAAGGAGGCATCGCTTGAGGCCTGGGGTCTTGTCGAGGGTATGCCTACAGGTAAGCACTTTAGCGGGCGAATCTATGACGACGTTGAAACGGCGGACTTGGTGAATAGCCCTGATGTGATGGCGAAGCTGAAAGATACGTTCGACATGTCTCAAAACCTTGGGACTATGAGCGGGTGGCATAAGGTAATTGGAACGACGTACCACCATGAGGGCTTGCTTAATACGCTCCGTCACCGTGTCACAAGTGAGGGCAAGCATGTTTATACAACGAGGGTAAAGCCCGCAACGGTTGATGGCACGCCTAATGGCGCTAGCGCTTACTTACCGGAGGATGTGTTAGCTGAGCTTCGTATCAATAGGCAGATGTTTTATTCCCAGCAACTCTTAGATCCTACTCCCCAGGGGACTCAGAGGCTCGACCCTACGTTGTTGAAGGAAGTTAGCCCCGCTCAGGTTCCGAGCCGGATCTTTAAGTTTATGGCTGTAGACCCAGCGGGTGAGCGCAAGAGCGATAAGCGTCAGGGTGACAGTTGGGCTCTTATGGTTGTGGGGGTTGAGCCGTACCGGGATGACCTTGGAGCAAGCAATATCTACATCCTCGATGCCATCATTGAGCCGATGACTGAGGCTGAGGCTATGGACAATGTTGTTCGCATGTTCATGAGGAATGGTCAGGTCAGGCAGATTGGAGTTGAGAAGGTGGGTATTTCGACGGCTGAGGTACATGTTGCCAAGGCCTTACATGCCCGTGGGAGATCCCTTACAGTCGAAAATGGAGGGTTAGTGGTGCTTCGACCTGCGGGTAGGAGCAAGCAACAGCGAATTGAGGGTGCCTTACAGTGGCCCTTACTGAACGGAAAGATACATATCAGCACGGCTGTACCGACTGCTTACCGCGAGCGATTGAAGTTGGAGATGCAAAAATACCCTTACTGGCACGACGATGGACTGGATTGTTTGTCGTACTTTTTCGATCTGATTCGCGACTATAGGTTCGGCAAGTTTAGCGCCACACCGGACCGCTCGAAGTGGGATGCCTGGGATGATGAAGGTTCAAAGCCGCGTCGTTCTAATTCGTGGTTGTATGTATGAAGGGGCTAAAGAAGCTATCTCGATTTGGTTTAGGTAGAGCGGCTCACGGGCATATCGCCTACTTGAATGACGAGTCTGGCCTCGGCCTTTGCTCAACTGATGCTGGGCACACCCATGACATAGCTTTTCAGCCGCCTGTAGACCCACAGTTTGATGAGATGGGCAATCAGGTCTCGCCCGGCGCTCCTGGCTCATGGATAGTCCAACCGGCGCTTGACGGACACACTCACGAGATTCAGGAGTATGTAGTTCGCCCAAGCAAAAAAAAAGAGGATGACGCTCAGATACTTTCAGATATTAAAGAACTCTTTAAGACAGGGCGAGAGCTTGAAAGGGAAAGTCTCAAGAAGGCCAAGCAGAGCGAAGACTTCTATGCGGGCAAGCATTGGGACGACGCTGAGAAGAGCAGGCTTGAGAGCCTTAGTCGTGCTGCGGTCACGATTAACAAGATTGAAAAGAACGTTGATACGATCACTGGGATACAACGTCAGGAGAGAACGGATCTTAGGTATGTTCCGCAGGAGGGTGGCGACCAAAAAGTAGCTGACCTACTTAACGTTGCGACTAAGCATATTCTCAATCGCTGCTACTTTAGCAGGGAGGAGAGCGCTGCTTTTGAGGATGCAGTCATCGCGGGTCGCGGACTGCTAAATGTTTATGTGAAGTTTGACCAGGACCTCCGCGGTGAGATCGTCGTTGAAAAGTTCCCTTACCTCGATGTTGTTTTTGGTCCGCATGAGAAGGTTGACCTTTCAGACTGTGAGTATCTCGTAAAGCACCGCTGGTTCTCAAAAAGCAAGATTACCCAGCTCTGGCCGGATAAGGCGGAGGACATTCAAGTAGACTTTGATGACTATATTGTAGACGATTCGTCGGTTCAGTATCAGTTCGATAACTATGCGCACGGCACAAAGGTGCAGACCGTTGGCGACGATGTGATGGTCAATATCGCAAAGAAGGAGTATCGAGTCCTAGAGTGCTGGCGCAAGGTTTACGAGACTGGCTCGGTCATAGCTAATGCGGCAGAGGACTTCTACTTCAACGCGTATGGGTGGGACAGCAAGGACCTAAAGAGCGCTCGGACCATACCGGGCTTCTACGTTGTTGAGCAAAATATCACTAAGTTCAGAGTGACTAAGGTTGCTGGTGGCGTAGTTCTCTCGGATGAGTTCCCAGCTCAGCTACCGGCAGACGAGTTCTTCATCATTCCAATATACGCAAAGAAGCGTGGGTACGATTTTTGGGGCAAGGTCGAAAGCGCCAAAGACGCTCAGATGTATATCAACAAGAACTACTCTGCTGCCCTGGATGTGCTTAACAAGTGCGCCAACTATGGGTTCTATATCGATAGCAGCACTTTCCCTGACAACGAGAAGGAGAAGTTCAAGCGACTAAGCTCAAGCCCTGGCTTTGTTGTTGAGGTCAACGATGTGAATCGTCCGCCTGTTAAAGTTGAGGGAGTGAAGTTTCCAGGTGAGCTTATCCAGATGATGCAGGTTGGCGAGAGTCAAGTTCTGGATCAGATGAACATTCAACTCAATCCTAACGGGGCTAATGAGTCGGGCAATCTGTTTGCACAGCGCCGAAATCAAAAGTTGCTTGGTTCGGAGTATCTCTTTGACAATCTCTCTTTTGCTAAGCAGAAGCTTGGGCGTCTCTTAGTAAAGCTCATTCAGCGGTACTACACCCCTGACCGCATTGTGCGAATTGTAAGAAACGTCAACTCGAAGGAGCCGGTTGAGATAGCTGGTGAGCCGTTAGATCAGTTTACGGATGAGGACATCCTAGTTCTGCTGCAAACGGCAGACCTTGAGTATTACGACGTAGAAGTCACTGAAAGCAACTGGAGCCCAAGCATGAGGCTGGCTACCTTCCAGCTACTTTCTGAGATGGCTCAATCCGGTGCTCCGATTCCTCCAGAAGCTATGTTTGAGTTTGCTGACATGCCATCCGATGTGAAGAAGAAGCTCACCAAGATGATGGAACAGCAAGGGCAAGCCCAGGCGAGCGCTGATCAAGCGAAGGCTGATGCTGAGATTCAAAAGACGCTTATAGCGCAGGGTCAGATTCCACCTGAGGTGGCACAAAAGTTTCTCCAAACACCGCAACAACAAGATTTACCCCCGACGGAGGCCAATCAAGGTCCGGGGATAATGTAGGTGATGGATGGAAAATAGTGATGTAACCAACAGCGAAGTAACTCAACAGGGAACGAGTCCCGAGTACGTTGAGCTTCATGAGGCTAGTGATGACGACATTTCGGCGTTCCTTGAAGGAGCGCCCAATAGAGAGTCGGCACAACCTCAAGCGGAGCCTCAGCAGCAAGCGGACCCCGTAAAGCAAGAAACACAGGCCGAGCCGCCCCAAGAGGAGCCAAAACCCCAGGATGCTGTAGTTAGCAAAGAGGAGTTAGAGGCAATTCGTAGGCAGCTCGAAGGACAGGAACTACTGTTAAAACGACGGACAAGCGAGATTGGAGAGCTTAAGAGGCAGTTCCGAGAGTTCGTAGAACAGAAGTCTCAAAACTTAGATGAAAAGTTCTTAGAGTCACCTACGGAGGCCCTGAAGCAAGCGCGACAGGTCGAGATGGCTCAGCAGAAACTTCAGGAGTTAGAGGCGGAGGAACAGAATCTTACTAACGTTCACCAAGCGCAGGTTCTTTTAGCGCATCATGTTGGGCCAGATGGGCTTGATGCAGAGGCTATTGCTCAGTCGCTTAGCGACGACCAAATGCCTCAGGAGTTTATTCAAAGCTTTTTGAAGAACCCCTATCAAGCAGCCCTTCCAGAAACGCTAATACAGCTTGCTAAGCGGGCGAGTGCTGAAAAGAAGGCTAGACAGATGGAAGAAGCCTTACAGCAACTTGTTCCCTATACGCAAAAACTGTTGGAGGAGCGAAAGCAACTCCCGCAGCATGTGCTGAAGAACGTGCAAAGCGCTCTAAGACAGGCACCGCAGGTCACTGGGTCTGCTGGTGGAACTGGACAGTTGGGTGGAAACCGAGCTGTAGATCCCGCATTGATGTCTGATCAGGAGTTACAGGAGTTCCTAAAGGGTAATTAAACTTTTTAGGAATTAAAATGGCTAAAACCACTTTTAGTACCTCTGATGCTTTAACAAAAAAAGCATGGGAGGAGAAGCTCTTTCGCGATGTTGTGAAGGAGTCGTATTTCAGTAAGTTCGTTAGCTCAGGCGCGGACTCGATTGTAACGGAAAAGACCCAGCTCTCAAAAGATAAGGGAGACGAGGTTACGATTGGACTTCGCATGAGGCTCCAAGGCGCTGGCGTTACAGAGGGTCAGACTCTTGAGGGTAACGAGGAGAAGCTCTCTACATTCAGCATGAAGCTTGCGCTCAAGCAATATCGTCACGCCGTTCGTGATGATGGAGCTATGAGCCGTAAGCGTGCGATGTTTGAGATCAGCGCTGAGTCTGAGGCTGCGTTGAAGGACTGGATGTCTGAGAAGATAGACCAGCTTCATTTCGACGAACTCGGAGTTGGATCTGGTGCCGCAGCTAACCCATCCAAGATTTTCTACAAGACTTCTTCGGGTGTTTTGGCTACTGGCACTGCTGCCACGGCTAAGTCTGGTCTTACGACCGCTGACGGAAAGCTTACGCTTAACATGTTGTCGTTCTTGAAAGCATGGGCTCTTACAGGCGGAAACCGCTCGTATGTTCCCCTTCGTCCGGTAAAGATCGAGGGCAAGCCGTACTACGTTCTGCTTACGCATCCTGATGCAGTTTACGACCTTCGGGTTGATTCAAACTTCCAGCAGGCTATGCGTGATGCCGAGGTCCGCGGTTCCGATAACCCATTATTTTCGGGGGCGTTGGCAATTTGGGACGGTGTAGTCATTCATGCGCATGAAAATTGTGCGATTGCTACCGACTCTGGTTCCAGTTCAAACGTGCCGTGGGTTAAGTCTGTCTTCCTTGGAGCGCAAGCTTTGTGCGTAGCATACGGCAAGCGTCCTGAGGTTACACAGAAGACCTTCGATTACGACAATGAGGAAGGGTATGCGACTGGAGTTATCATGGGAGTGAAGAAGAGCATATTCAATTCACTCGACTATGGTTCGCTTGGCGTTTACCTGTCTCGTACTAACGTGGCTGGCAGCTAATAGGAGGAGAAGAAGATGGCTACATTTACTACTACTAAAACTGCCTCTGGAGTTCAGCCTCGCGGGGATATTGATATTAGCTCAATTACGGGCGAGTTCACGATCCCTTCGGGTTTTGCCACCAGTGACATTGTGCAGATGATTAAGATCCCTAAGGGCGCTACCGTTCAGGAGATAATCGTCTCCTCTTCGGCTGGCGTGGGAGCTACTGCAAACTTGTCAGTTGGTGACACTGGTAATGCTGCTCGTTATGTCGCTTCAACGGCATTTACGGCTGCAACGCTGGCTCGTCTCGGAGTCCATGCTGGTCATGGCTTCGTTACAACTGCGGATGGAACGATTGATGTAACAGCAGTGAGTATCGCTACCCCGACAGCGGGAACAGTGATTCGCTTGACTGCGATTTACACCATGAACTTCTAGTTAATTTAGGGGAGGGCCTCGTAGTGGGGCTCTCCCCGTTTCTTCTTAGGCAATATGGCTGCATCTGATTACGATTTTAACGTCACTCGCACTGAGATTATTGAGCGTGCATATCGAATAATTGGCAAGCTATCGGTCGGGGATACCCTTTCTGCTGAGATGCTTAGTCAGGCCATTATTGCTCTTAACTCAATGGTCAAGAGCTGGCAAAGCAAGCATGTCTTTCTCTGGACTGTAAGGGAGTTCACTCAGTCACTTTCGGCTGGTATAGCTAGCTACTCGTTAGCTGCAAGCGATCCTCCAATATACGCTATCGACCGGGCTTACCTCAGAATTGATAACATGGATCGAAGCGTAGATGTTGCCTCGTGGCGACAGTACGTTGACATCGTTAGAAAGGATGCGCCTGGCGACCCCTCCGTTGTTGCCCTCAATAATCAGCTAGTGCCAACCATGTATGTATGGCCTGTGCCAACTCAGACTCGCACTCTCTACTATACGGGGGTCGTAAAGCTGAAAGATTTTGACACGGCGGGTGGCAATCCCGACTTTCCGGTTCGCTATGTAGAGGCTCTGACATTTGGCTTAGCTCATAAGTTAGCATGTGAGTACGGACTGTCGATTGCGGAGCGGCGAGAGTTGGAGCGCCAATATCAGAGTGAGTTTGCTGAGGCTAAGACAGGAGAGCGCGAACGCGCTGAGTTTGAGTTTGTAGAGGGAGCTTATAAATAATGGCTACTGCGGTTCAAGTTGAGGCACTTTGGAATGGGCTCACTGATAATAGTGGGAACCCGCTTGGCGCAGGCAAGGTCTATACTTACTATGCTGGAACAACTACTCCGGTTTCTCTCTTTACTGCCTCTGACAAAAGTCTGTCAGCTACTAATCCTCTTATTCTGGATGGCTATGGACGGGCTCAGGTATGGGCTGACGGGCGATATAAGTTCGTAGTTAAGACTAGCGCCGATGTTACTCTCTACACTCTTGATAATCTTCTCTATGGTTTCGACGATTCGACGCTTCTGTGGGGTGCCCTCTCAACTGGGTCTGCCTCCGCTCAAGTAGTAAGTGTCCCAGCTACAATAACCGCCTATGCTAACGGTCAGCGAGTCTCGTTTATCGCAGGATATACCAATACCGGCGCAACAACGCTTCAGCTTAACTCGCTCTCAGCGGTCAATATAGTTAAGGGGCCGCTTTCAGTTGCTCTCCAGGCGGGTGATATACGAGCTGGTCAGCTTGTAAACTGCACCTACTATGGCGGTTCATTCAGGTTAGAGGAGTATCCGACGGTTTCGGATGTCCAAAAGAGCCGTGCCCTATTAGCCAGTTCTGTATCCGGTGGAACTACCATTACGGCTAGTCTGACTCCGGCGCTCGATGCTTACGAGACGGGCTTATTGGTTCGATTTAAGGCTATAGCTGACAATTCAGGAGCAGCTACTCTCAATCTGAATGGATTGGGTGCTAAGGCAATTCAATATAACGGAGCCGCGCTCGTTTCGGGCGATATTAAGACTAACAACTGGGTGCAGCTAGTATATGATGGCACTCAATTTCAGCTTCTTAATCCAGCCAATGCGGCTGCAACCTGTTGGGGTGGTACTTCGGCGGGTACCTCTACTGCCTATACAATAAATGCTTCGCCGTCCATTACTGCATACGCAGCAGGTCAGACGTTCCTCTTTATTGCTCATACGGCTAACGGTGCTACCCCAACCCTGGCTGTCAGCGGCGTCGTTCCTGCCAAGACAATTCAGTACAAGGGCTCTGCTTTGGTATCCGGCGAGATTCAAGCAAATCAATTCGTAGAGGTAGTCTACGATGGAACAAACTTTCAGATAATAAACGATCCTGGTACTGGTGCAGCTCGACTGTCAACCGCTAGCGTGGCGCAGCTTCAAGACGGTGGCGCTATTTGGGGCGGAACATCGAGCGGAACGAACGCTATTACTTTTAGCACTACGCCTTCCTTCACTGCCTATGCCGCAGGACAGGTTTTTAGATTTCTTGCCGGTGGTACTCCAACGGGTGCCACGACGGTGCAGATCAACGGAATAGCTTCACCGAAAACCCTCCAACGGGGTGGCACTGCACTTGCTGGTAATGAGTTCAAGACTGGTGACATTGTTGAAATGGTTTATGACGGCACACAGTTCCAAGTAACCAGTGTAGTTGGCGCACCGCTCTTCATTGACCGCACTAATAATCGTGTAGGTGTGGGCCTAACAAACCCAGCAGGCACCGTCGAAGTTGCTGGAACTGACACCAACGTCCGGTTTTCTCGATATGTGGCTGACGCCAACTGTGCTGCGATGTTGTTTATAAAATCGCGTGGTGCAACCGTCGGCACCAATACGATTGTGCAAAACGGCGATCAGTTGGGCCGGATAGATTTTTATGGCGCAAACGGATCGGGAACAACTCCGGCGGCATCTATTATCGCGGGCGTCGATGGCACACCTGGAGCATCTAATGACATGCCTGGGTATTTAGAGTTTTATACTACAGCAGACGGAGCGGGCTCGCTGTCGAGTAGAATGAAGATTCTGAGCAACGGGCGCGTGGGGATCAACGAAAGTTCTCCTACGACTATTTTTACAGCCAAGGATGCTCCTACTGCCGGTGGTGATGTGGGGGGCTTCTGGGTAACTAATTCAAATCTAGGTGCTCGCGCTTGTACCTTTTATAAGTTCGACAACAACACGACAACCAGCAACGTCTTCGTTGGGTTTGTTGTGAACAACGGAGTAAACGCCTCTGGTCAGATAAATGCTAACGGAGCTGGGCAAGCTGCCTTTGGTTCGTGGTCCGATCAGCGCCTCAAAGAAAATATCAGCGAGCTTCCATCCCAACTTGCAAACATTTTTGGTCTCAGACCGGTCGAATTCGACTATAAAGATGGCAGCGGTCATCAAATAGGATTTATTGCTCAAGAGGTGCGCGAAATCTATCCCGACCTTGTCGGAGAAGGCACAGATGGGTTTCTTACTCTGTCCGGTCTCGGAAAGAACGAGGCGCGCATGATTAAAGCCTTTCAGGAGTTTGCACAGCAAGTCGAAGCAAAGCTGGCGGCCATTCAGAACCTCAACGCTAAAGTAGAAGCTCTTGAGGCTCGGATAGTAGAGCTGGAAGGCGCGTAAATGCCCACCGTAAAAGTCCCCATATTTGAGCCGGTACAGAAAGGGGTCGATGCCGTTGAACTCAGTGAAGAGAATTATGGCGTATTTGATG
>Ga0209401_1000242_pt1 | contig 37439 bp, 55 predicted proteins | sample M_140807_MF_Meta_FD_187318 | JGI IMG/M metagenome (GOLD analysis project Ga0209401, IMG submission 187318) | Freshwater microbial communities from Lake Montjoie, Canada to study carbon cycling - M_140807_MF_MetaG (SPAdes) (version 2) | ecosystem: Environmental > Aquatic > Freshwater > Lake... | reverse complement strand
CATTGATCAGGGCGGCGACGGGCAGGGCCAGGCCGCTGGCCAGCATGGGCAGGGAGTAGACCCGGCCGATGGCCCAGGTGACCCCGTCCGCGCCCGTGAAAATATCGCGGATGAACTTCCTCACTTCAGCAGCTGCGCCAGGCGCTCCCCCAGCACCCACCAAAGGACCGCCCCCAGGACGCCCGCCGCCAGGGCCGCGCCCGTCGCCATCCGCACCCAGCCGTCCCAGGTCGCGAACCGGCGCTGGACGTCACGCTCGAGACGCATCAGCCGCCCGACGATCCCCGTCCCGACGGGCTTTCCGTATTCGTCCTGGCTCTCGGAGCCGATCGCCAGGGTCAGGCCCTCGATCAGGCCCTTGATCTCCGCCGAGGCCTGGACGGCCTGGTCGGCCTTCAGGGCCGAGGCCTCGATCAGCTGATAGATTTCGTCATGGGTTTTTCCCTCGGGCGTATCGACGGCGCGCGGACGGCGACGGGGGGCGGGCTCGGTCATGAGGCCTCCAAAGGGTCGAGCGGAAGGGGAAAGGGAAAAAGGCTCAGGCCGCGTCGAGCGGCGGGGCTCCGCAGGGCGGCAGCCAGTAGAGGCCCGCAGGCCAGGCCCGGAAACATCGCCCGCACCAGGCCACGGCCCCCGGCCGCCCAGGCAGGACGACCGACAGAAAGGCGTGAGGCACTACCGCTCGACCAGGCGGACGTTGAAGCTGCGGTCGTCGATCCGGCCGATCGCCGTCGTGATCCGGTTGGTGACCCGGACGACCTGGCCAGCCGTGCCGCCCGACAGGAAGGTGGTGGCGGTCTTGGCCGCGACACTGGACGAGCCGAGGGTCAGCCCGCCGGCGGGGCTGACCGTCCAGGTCGAGGTCGAGATCGTATCGGTCCCCAGCCAGTCCGACCAGTCGATCCGATAGTCCAGGGAGGCGTTGGGATCCTTCAGGATCTGGGGCAGGCCGTCTTTCCCCGTGGTGAAACCATAAGACGACATTGGGAAGGGCTCCGGGTCAGCTGAAGAGAAGGGTGCGGTGCTCCCGGGGGACGGTCCAGATCCGCAGGCGCGAAGGCTCCAGGCCCCCGGCCTGCCCCGTGCCGAGGCCGGTCCCGCTCAGGGCCAGGGCCCCTGTGGCGGCCCCGGCGATCCGGGCAATGGCAGCTGCAGAGCCCGCAAGGGGCAGGGTGCCAGCGGCGGAGATCGTACCCGGAGAAACGACCAGGCCCGCCGCCGAGCCGGTGAAGGCCAGGGAACCGGCCGCCGAGCCCGCGACCCGGCCCGCCGCCGTCGCCGAGCCGGTGAAATCAAACGCCCCCGAGCTGGATCCGGAGATGCGGACCGCCCCGCTCGCCGAGCCCGCCAGGGGCAGGGTCCCGGCCGCAGAAATCGCACCCGGCGCGGCGACCAGGCCCCCCGCCGAGCCCGTGAAGCTCAGGGACCCGGCCGCCGTGGCCTGGATCAGGGCGGCGCCCGAAGCCGAGCCGGTGAATGCCAGGGAACCGGACGCCGTTGCCTGAATCAGGGCGGCGCCCGAAGCCGACCCGGTGAAATTGAAAGACCCGGAGCCGATGGCCTGGATCAGGGCGGCGCTGGCCGCCGAGCCCGTGAAGGCCAGGGAACCGGACGCCGTGGCCTGGATCAGGGCGGCGGCCGAAGCCGAGCCGGTGAAGGTCAGGGACCCGGATGCCGCTCCGCTAATGCCCGCGGCAGCCGAGCTTGAGCCGATCGCAGGGACGCGAATCCTTAAAGGCATGGCTAAACCCCGAAGCGGCTAAAGGAGGGACTGACCCTCAACACGTTCAATCGCCGATCAGCGGCGGGCGCAAAGCGTAGGGGTGGGCCGGATTTAGTGTATCCACAAGGCCCCACTTCCAGGCCAGATAGCCCTCAATGGCCGTGCGGTCGTCGTAGGGAACATTTGCGTTTATCGCGATAATTTCGCAGTAGTCCTGGGCATTACTTTCAAAGTTTCCGCTCGCCAAAGTGTTTGAGTTTATTGCCCAGACGGACTGTGTGTCGCCCCCCGCATAAACCGATTGAAAGTTTGCAACGGTGTTTTGCTCGTATCCATTCTGAAAGCCAGTAAAATAACTATCTGTTCTCGTCATCGCGATTATCTGTCTAATTTTTGCGACATACGAACCGCCGCTTAAATTGACTTCCGCGTTATTGTAAATACCAAAAGGCTCAATATAAGGAGCCGCGGTTCCGGTCAGAAACTCAAAGTTGCCATCGGTGTAATTCGCAAATACAGCACTATACGAGCTGGCGCCTGTGGAAAAATTGGGCCTAATGACGACAAAGAGCCCGATGTTTGCGTTGCCGGAAGCAAAAATCGGGGCCGAGGCAATCCGCATCCGCGCAGCGTTCGCCGCGAATTGAAGGCAGGGCAGGCCCGCCCAGCCGCCGGGCAAATACGTAATGGTCCCGCCTGTGGTCGCCGCGTGGCGGCCATAGCCGCTTTTATCTCGCCATTCCGTCACTAAACTCGACGAGTCCAGTGTCAGCGTCGACAGGTCCGCCGCGTCCATCCAGAGCGACGGGCGCAGGACAGACGGCGACCAGAGCCGGGACTGTAAAATAGCCTCATCGACCCGCCCGGTGCCGCGCGGCATTAGCTGACGTCCTCGTTCCAGGGCCTGACGTACAGCTCATTTCCCGAGGCGGCGAAGGCCACGCCGCTGTTGTTCACGACCGAGAACCGCATCGAGAACGGATAGAGGCGGACCATATTCAAGACCGCCACCTTTGCGCTCGCGCCCGAGGTCAGGGGCACCACATACAGATCGCCGCCGGTCTTATCCGCCGTATCCGTCCCGTCGTTCAGAGTGACCCGGACCGTGACCGATCCGCCGGTCGCCGGGGTGATCGAACCCAGCTTTAGCGTCACCAGGCCGTAAAGGTCCCGGTTTGTGCTGTTGTCGTAGGTGACAACGCCGGACTCCCCGGCGCTGGCCAGCGAATTGAGGACGGTGCTGGCGAAGTTTGAAGAGCGGGCACTTGGGGTTGCCCATTTTGCGACGGCCATGATCTATTCCCTTGCACCACGGGCGAGACCGACAGAGCGCGGCGTCACCTCAGTTTGATTGTGTTCCGCCCAGGACGGGAACCGGCGGCGCTCAGCGGTCGCCTTCAGGGTCTGGGCGTCGGCGGCGGTGATGACCTGGGCCGCCGCCAGGCCGTCGAGCCCGTCTCGGATAAAGACGTGCGCGGTGTCGATCCCTCCGTTCTGGAGGATGTAGAGGACCCAGCGGAGCTTCGCGTCCTGCGCCGCGATCGCCTCGATGGCGGTCAAAAGCCTCGCGCCGCCGTCGGGGCCCAGGGCGATCATGATCCCCGCCGGGCCCAGGAGGGTTTGCTCCAGGGTGACAATCGCGGCAAGGCTGGGGTCGGGGATATTCAGCAGCTCGGCGACCCGCCAGTCTGGAAGACCGGCGAGATCGGCGGCGGCGACACGTTGGGCCAGGCTCATGGGGTCAACCCTTCAAAGGCGCTCAGGCGCCGCCGGCGGTGATCGTGAAGGCGGTCACGGTGACCTGTTGGCCCGTGGCGATCGAGACGTTGTCGAGGGTCATGTCGCCGCCGCCGCCCGTGGCCGTCACGGTGCCCTGCAGGTGGCAGGTCGCCCCGGCGTTGATCCGGAAGTGAGCGGCCGTGCCGGTCGCATCCGCCGCGGCGTCCTGCCAGGTGCCCAGCAGGGCCTTTGAGCCGGAGGACGCCGCCGCCAGCCAGTCGGACGGCAGGGCCAGGGTCGCCAGGACCGTCCCGGTCGCCGCCGCCGCGCAGTTGGCGGGGACGGAACCCGAGCGGATCTCCAGGGTCGGGCTGGCCCCGACCGTGGTCTCGATTGCGTCCAGGGCGGCGTTGCGAGCGGCCGTGGAAAATTGAAAAGTCATGCTTAGGTCTCCTGTGGGGGTTTGGATCCGGCCGAGGCGGCGCGGGGGGGATATTCCGCGCGTCGGGCGGCGCGGCGGGGGTCGTCGTACTGGCCGGGGCGCTTGCCCTCGTCCCGCTCGAGGGCCTTCTCGCAATGGTGCGGATCCAGCCAGTCGAGGACCCGGCAGAGGATGCAGGCGAACCGCCGGCCGCGCCTGCGGTCCTTGGCGATCCGCGAGCTGATCGTCTCATCCTCATCGCCGCCGAAGATCACGTTGACCAGCTGGTCGCCGGCCACGAACAACCGCCGGAAATAGGACAGGATTGGGCGGCCCCTCAGGGTGGCGGACTCGGTCATCAGGCGCTCACGATCGGGGTCAGGGCGGCGAAGACGGTCGGCAGCAGCTTAGCGTCGACCGCCGCCTCGGAGGGGTGCAGGCCGTCGGGGGTGTCGGTGTAGTTGGGCGTTCCCCAGACTGGGCGAATGTCGATCAGGCCGCAGCCATTGGCCGCGGCAAAGACCCGGTCGTTCTCGTAGTAGTTTTCCAGGTTGGGCCGCAAGGTCAGGTCCGGGCACCCGTTCATGGTCATCAGGTAGATCAGGACGTTCGGATTGACCGCCCTCAGGGCGTTGACGATCGACTGCAGGTTCGCGGTCGCCTGGGCGATCGAGATCCCGTTCGCCGCGACCGAGTCATTGATACTGAACTCGATCAGGCAGACGTCGGGCCGGTGATTGCGGGGCCGGTCGATATTGGCCACGCCCCAGCTGGAGGTCTGGCTCCCCTGCCCCACGTCGTAGCAGATCACCCGCCGCCTCGAGACGCCGTTCAGCTTGTTCTGAAGCTTCTGGACCCAGCCGCCGGAAAGCCGTCCCGTGGTGAGGGAGGTCCCGAAACAGGCGATCCCGATGGGCCTAGGAATCACTGATACTGGCCCCGGTCGTCGGTCCAGCCGTAGATCCCGAGGGCGATGACGTCGGCGGAATTGTCGGAGTGCGTGTAGACCTGGCCGTTCGCGTCGCACCAGACGTCGCCGTCGAAGATCCCGTAAGCCCCGAAGCTGCTATCGGACTGGTAGTAGACCGTCCGTCGGATCTGAGCGCGCTTCAGGGTTGTGAGCTGGGGCACGCCCAGGGCGGGGTCATAGATGCCCGACATGGTCACCAGCTGGGAACCGCCGTTGCTCTGCAGGTAGACCCGCAGCTTCAGCGGGATCCCCTTCGGACAGGCAAAGGTCCGCAGGTAGGGGCCCGCGCCGTTTGCCACGCCGGCGAAGTCCGCCGATCGATAGTAAAGCTCGAAATAGTCGCCGTGCTGGGTGAACTTGCGGATGTAGGCGCTGGCGTCGGTCAGGACTGCGCCCAGGCGGCGGAAGCCGGCATAGCCGGAGGGCAAGGTCGGATTGGTCGCCGACGTGCTCATCAGGACGTCCAGGGTCCCGTCGGCGGTCTTGCGGATCAGGTAGACGTGATAGCCGGTGTTTGCCGCGACGGACCCGGTATCCAGGGCGCCGTTGCCGGTGCCGGCTGTCCAGGCCTGGTCGAGGCGCTTCACCAGGCCGGTCGTCAGCCGCAGGTCAAAGCTGTCGGTGCTGTCCCGGGCCTGGCCGGTGGCGATTGTCACATGGGTGTTCGGCAGGCTGGCGTCGTTGGCCAGGGCCAGGCCGGCCAGGGACCCCCGGGCAATCTGGGGCGGACCGTCCAGCTTGGTCTTGTCGGCTGCGCTCATGATCCCGGCGCTGTCAACGTTGGCGACGGGCAGGACCGCGTCGGTCCCGGTGTCGGACAGGATAGTGACCGTCGTCGCCGTGCGGCTGAAGGTCAGGTTGGTCGCCCCTGCCCCGCCCGAGGACAGGCCGTCCAGCTTGGTCTTGTCGGCCGCGCTCATGATCCCGGCGCTGTCGACGTTGGCGACCGGCAGGACCGCGTCGGTTCCGGTGTCCGAGACGACCGTCACGGTCGTTGAGGTCCGGGTGAAGGACAAGTTGGTCGCCCCCGTCCCGCCGCCCGTGGTCAGGCCGTCCAGCTTGGTCTTGTCGGCCGCACTCATCACGCCGGCCAGACTGCCGGTCGCCGCCGCCAGGGTGGCGTCGGTGCCGGTGTCCGAGACCACGACCATGGCCGTCGAGGACCGGGTGGCGGAGAGGTTGGTCAGGCCCGCCGCCGCCTGCAGGACCGCCAGGGTCTTGGCCAGGCAGGGGAATAGGAAGGTCGTCCCGTCCGGGGCGGTCGCGACGTAATAGCCATTGCTCGAGGGCCCGCCCGTCGCCGTGCCGGTCAGCCAGTCCAGCCGCGAGGCGGTCTCGGCGTTGACCCGGTTCAGGGCGTCGGTCAGGCGATAGGACAGGTCCGCGGGGATCGCCTCGCCGCCGCCCAGCCAGCCGGTCAGCTGGGTGACGAAGGTCGCCTTGAAGGCCGTCGCGTTGGACAGGCTGACGCCCTGGGCGACCAGGGCGTTCACGTAGTCGTTCGCAAACTGGGTGGTGGTAAGGCTCATCAGATCCCCGCTTGGCGAAGGGCCAGGTCAATGAAAGCCGGGCCCAGGTCGGGGGCCTGCGGCGCCCCGCCCCCCGCCCGGACGGCGTCGTCGAAGGCGGCCAGGGTCACACCCGCCAGGGCGCCGAAGGGCGTCGCGGCGAAGGGCGAGGCCTGCAGGTCCCGCAGGATCGGGCCCGAGCGGTCCTCGGCGAAGGTCGCCGCCAGGCTGGTGGCGTCGCCGTCGATCACGGCGCGCAGGCGGGAGGCGACGAAAACCGCAATTCTCATCGCTTCAGCTCCGTCAGCATCAGCTCGTTGACGTTGGAGGTCAGGGTCCCGGGCGTGGCCGACGGGCGGTCCAGCTCGATCGTGTAGACGTGCGAGCCGGCGACCGGGGTGTCGCGCAGGAGGCCGGTCAGGTTGTCGAGGTAGGGGCCCACCATGTTGGAGCGCGCGGTCGAGCGCAGCAGGACCCCGTCCCGGTAGATTGAGGCCCGGCAGCCGCCAGTGAAGCCCGATCCCAGGCCCAGCTGGCAGTCGTAGGCCACCTGGACCGCGCCGCCGGTCGTGACAATGGACAGGCTGATCACCTGCTCCGGGGTCGTGGTGATCGTCGACAGGGGGGAATTGCCTGCGCCGACCTGGGTCGTTACCGCGCCGCCGATGATTGAGGCCGTCACGATCGAATTGGCCTGGACCTTGTCCACTCGGAAGTTGGTGGCCACCACCTCCCCGCCGACGATCGACAGGGGGAAGTAGTTGTCCGACCCGTTTGAGAACGCGATCTGATCGGCCTGGAAGGCCAGGGTCGAGACGGTTGGGCCGACCGCCGCCTTGATGCCGGCGACCCGGCCCGAGCCGTTCAGGGCCAGGACCCACTGGGCCGAAATGCCGTTCACCGACGACTGCAGGGTGGTGATCGAGGCCGTCTGGCCGGCGACCGTGGTCGAGACCGTCGAGAGGCTCGAGGCCAGGGCGCTGTCGGCGCTGGCCCGGGCCGTGGCCTCGGTCGCGATCGCCGCGGTGTTGGTCGCCTGCCCTGCGGCGACGGCCGTCCGGAAGTCGGCCAGGCTTTCCGTCGCACTGACCTGAACCGTGGTGTCGTTCAGGACGAAGGCCCCGCCGTTCGCCGTCACCGCGCCCAGCAGGGTGAAGCGGCGGAAGACCGACAGGTCCCCGTCGGTCCAGTCCGTGTCCTGGTCGATCAGGATCTTCTTAACGGCCTGGCCCTTGTGAAGGGTCGCCTGGAAGGTCGCCAGCCGTTCGTCCTGGAGCCGATTGAAGGTCTGCAGGACCGCCTGGTTCAGCCGCCGGCCTTGCTCGGCCACGTAGGCCAGGTCTGCGGTCAGCTGCGCGGCCGTGATCCCGTTGATCATCCCGGCCGAGGTCGAAAGGGCCCCCGTGGTCTTGATCCCCAGGTCGAGGCCCGTCAGGCCCTCAGCCGCCAGGGCGGTCCGGTAGCGGATCCGGCAGTGGTAATTGCTGGAGGGCAGCAGGCCCCGGGCCTCAATCCGCAGGATCTGCGGCGAATGCTCCGTACTCATCCAGTCGCCGTATGTGCCGCCGCCCAGGCTCAGGCGGGTCTCGGCGATCACGGTCGTGACGTTTGGGTCTTCGCACGCGCCGGTGAAGACGATCGCCGGCTGGGTCGAGCCGTCCGGGCCGGTCAGGGCCGTTCCCGTGGCGGTCCAGGTCCCGGACGCCACCACGGTCGATTGGTTCGGGTCGTAGCCCGTCAGGCCGGGGGTCGCCGGCGCGGACAGGGTCGAGCCCAGGGCATAGCCGTGCTTGCCGTCGGTCTCGGAGACCAGGGTCAGGGTGGTGATCAGGGTCGCCGGATCCCGCTGGCGGCGCAGGATCAGCATCTTCTGAGAGACCAGGCCGAACTCCGGCTCGTTCACCGTGATGCAGTCGCCGGGCTTGTAACCCATCCAGACCGGCCGGCAGGGCAGGACGACCGGCTGAAACTCCCGGCTGTTCTCGATGTCGTAGCGGGCCAGCTGGGCCGCCTGGACGGGGGACTGGACCAGGGGGTACTCGACCTCCCGGGAGCGGACCTTGCCGCCGTCCTCGGTCACGTACCCGGCCACCTGGATGGCGGCGTCGGTCGAGACGATTTCCCAGCCCTGCGCTTCCTCCCGGTACTTCGGCCAGATGGTGTTGATCCGGGTCCGCCGGCTGGGCGTCCCCGTGATCTGGGCCTCACCCACCACGTCGGCCCCGGTCAGGGTGGCCAGGGACGTCCGGGGCGTCGAGACCAGGCAGGAAATCTTGGCCCCCAGGCGCATGGGCCGACCGCCTCCGGCCTGCAGGATGGCCTTCAGGACCTCCCACTTGTCGTCCGTCGAATAGACGACCCCGCCCAGCTTCCAGCCGTTGGCCTGCGCCACGTTCGCGCCCTCGACGAAGGCGGCCATGTCGATTGCTGCCAGGGGCGCGCCGACCCCCAAAATCCGGACGCCGTTCACCTGCCGACCGATCACCCAGGTCAGGGCATGAAGGTAAGGGTTATCCGACCAGGCCCAGGTCGCCTCGTTACTGGCCCGGTGCGCGCCGGATCCGCCGGGATAGGTGCTATCCAGGCGCGGGTCGTACACCTTGACCCATTTTCCGACCGCGAGCTTCCGGGGCGGGCCGGACGAATAGACGTTGGAATTGTACTGCAGGCCCCAGAGATCCGCAGCCAGGCCGCTGAGCTTGTGCGAGGAACTCCACTCCGCAGGCAGGCCGGAATGATCCGCCGGGGTGTCCTTTGTCCCGGTCGCGGTCCAGTGCAGCCAGTCGGACTCGGGTCGCGCGCCCAGCTGGGTCCGGCGCCACATCCGGTTCTGGTAGTAGCCCCCGGCGCCCTCGCCGCTGTCGGTCGAGAAGGCGACGGGCGATCCATTGACTAGGAAGGCCTCATAACTGTCGATTGGGCCAGCCGCAGAGTAAACCGTGACGTAATTCAGGTATTTATTCTTCGACCCCGCCGTCTGGGCGAAGACCATGTTTCCCGCCGTGGCCGTGCGGCCCATGGCATAGGGGATCGGGCCGCGCGGATCGGCCTTGAAATCGACCTGGGTCCCGAAGTCGCCGCCGACCTTGGGCCCCATACTGCCCGAGACCGCCGCAGAGATCGCCGCGGTGATCAACACCTCGGCGGCCACCTTGGCCACGGTCATGATCTGGACCGCCGTCCCGGCAGAGACCCCGGAGGCGATTGCGACCTCGAAGACCTTCATGGCGACCCACTTGGCCGCAATGACGACAGCTGTGGTCATGGATCGACCCTCCAGCACGCCAGGACGTCTTCGGGGCCCGGCTGCAAAATGCCGCCGAGGTTGTCGAAGGGGTTGAAGGCCAGCACCCGGCCATTGCCGACCGCCACGCCCAGGGACAGGTCCCAGCCTTCCGGCGCCGGCAGGCCGACCAGGTCGCCGACCAGGTGGAAGGCATGGCCGATCCGGGGCAGGCCCTGTCCGTCCACGGCCGCGCCCAGTCCGGCATAGCCGAGGCGCTTCAGGGCCCGGCGGGCCGTCAGGGCGCTTTGCCATTTCCCGGCCCGGTTTAGGTCGGTCGGGCGGCCATGGTGCGCCAGGACGGTCGCCGCCAGGCGGACGCAATCGGCCCGGCCCCAGGCGAAGGGCTGGCCCAGGAAGGCGTCAATCGCGGCCTGGGCGGCGTTGCGGCGGGCGAGAAGGGGCGAGATCACACGAAGGCCCCGCGCGCGGCGTCGCCGTTCGGGGAAGCCCCCGTCCCGACCAGGACGGACTGCGGCGCATCGGCCCCCCAGATCGGCTGGTCGCGAACAAAGCTGATGAACTCCAGGCCGGTCTCGCCGGCCCAGATCGACTGGTGGAATCCGGTGTTAAGCCGCTCGCCCTCATCCGTCTCCAGGAAGCGGTCGAAGATCGAGATGACGGTCAGCTCCAGCTCGCGCTCGCCGGCCCGGACCTTCTGGGTCGGGACGTCGGTCTCGCCGACGAAGATCAGGTCGGGGTCGGCGATGACCTGGCCGGTGACCGCGTCCATGGCCCCCACCCAGATTGAGACCGCCGAGCCCTGGGCCGTGGCCGCAGCGAAGGCCGCCATGGCGGAATTGCCTGGGGGCAGCAGAGTCAGGGTCAGGCTGGGGGCCTGGTCCTCGATCCCGTCCGCGAAATCCGAGACCCCGCCCAGGACGCCGAAGGTCGCGTCTCGGCCGACAAAGGTCCGGCCGCCAAAGGTCGCGGTCCCGGCCCCGTCCAGCAGGCGCACGGTCGCGCCCGGGAGCACGATCTCGACCGCCCCGAACAAGATCAGGGCCGGCTTGGCCAGCTCGGCGGCAAAGGCAGAGGTCAGGGACGACACTTCAGGCGTTCTCGCTCAGGGTGAAGCTGGTCGAGGTCCAGCGCAGCCGGTCCAGGCTCCACTCGACCGGGCCAGTCAGCAGGCCCTCGACGACCGGGGCGGAGAAGTTGAGGGCGGCGGCGTTTGCGGGCGAAGTCCGCAGGAGGGGCGCGACGTGCAGCTGGACCTGGCCGGAGCCGTTTGCGGTCACGGCGAGGGTCGTCATGTGCAGGTAATTCCGGCCCCCGGCGACAAAGCTGAAGAACCGCCCCGCCGGGAGGGTCTGGCCGGCGGTCAGGCCGGAGATATTGAGCCGGGCGCCCGCCTGGCTGGCCCCGTTGACGACCGGGGATCCGCCGATCACCGACCAGATCTCGGCCTGGGGCCAGGCCAGGGTCAGGGTGTCGTTCTCCGCCCGGGCCTTCATGCGCGCCGCCAGGAAGGTCGCGGCGTCCTCGGGCTCCAGGGGCGGAAGGGTGACGTCCACGGCGAACCGCGCGCCCAGGCGCTGGATGGTCTGGATCGGGCCGCCCAGGATGGGTGTCAGCACCGACTGGTAGTCCACCAGGCGGGCCGAGACCTGGGCCAGGTCCGGCAGGGAAGGAAGGGAAACGCTCATCGGCCCAGCCTGCCCCTTGCTCGCGCGTACATGGTGGACTGAGCCTGGGCTGAGCCGCGGGCGGCGCCCTCAGCGGCGGCCCGGGCCCCGACCTGGTCGGCATAGGATCGGAAACTGGCGATCAGCTCTTCGGTCACGACTGCGCCGGTGAAGTCGGCGTTGATGACGACCGGCCCGGCCGAGGCCCGGGGCCGGATATCGGCCAGGCCATGCGGGGTGACGGTCGAGCCCCTGGGCAGGTTCACCAGCTCGGGGCCGCGCTCGCCGACCATGGCCATTCCGCCCGGGGCGAAGTTGGTCCCGGTCGCAAAGCCGCCGGTCAGGAGGGAGACAGCGGTCTTCACGAAGTTGGAGCCGGTGCCGCTTCCGGCGTCCGCCAGGGCATTGGCCAGGGTCTTGGAAACCCCGTCCAGCAGGGCCCGCATCAGCTGGCCCTTCAGGTAATCAATCACGCCGGGCACGCCGCCGTAGAATCCAGCCTCGAGGCCTGATCGCACCCCGTCGTAAAGGGCGGACTGGGTCGCATCCCGCGCGCCCTGCAGCTGTTCGTCCAGGGTCGCCACGAAGTCGCCCGAGACGTCCAGGGTGGACCGCAGGGACTCCGACCGTTTTTCGACCGATTGCCAGTAGTCCAGGGCTTCGAGGATCTGGAGGACCTCAGGGTCGAAGACCTCGGCGACGGTAATGGGCTTGGCCGCCGCGCCAGACCTGCCGGCCCCGCGTCCGCCGCCTGCGCTGCCGCCGCCGGCCTTTGAGCCGCCAATGTCGAGGTTCCCCCTTGGAATGGCGGGGCCTGGGCTTGCGGCCCTGCGGGCGATTTCGGCGTCGGTCTTTGCAAGTCGCGCCTGCCGATCGGCCAACACAGTTTGTTCAGCGCCGGAGAGCTTTTGCCCAGACAGGCGCTTCAGGCCCAGCCGGGTGACGACCTCCTGATCCATAACCTTAAGGTCGCGCAAGGCGTCGGTTCGGCGGTCCTGCAGCGCCCGGAAGCTGTCGGAAATGTCGCCGACGAAGCGGGCCATGGCCGCCAGGCTTTGCAGCAGGCCCAGCAGGACCGGGCCCAGGTCGACCAGGGCGCTTTTCAGCTCGACGTCGATGACCTGGCTAAGGGTCTCGAATTGGTCGTTCAGCTCAGCTCCCCGGGCGATCAGGGTCGCGTCCATCACCAGGCCGGTCTGGCGGGCCTCTTCCCGGAACCGGTCCAGGGCGTCGATCCCCTCGACCACCAGGGGCTTCAGCCCATCCAGGCCCAGCTGGGAAATGATCGCGTCCCGCTGCGGGTCGTTCTTGATTTCGGCCAGGCGCTCGATCACGGCCCTAAGGGCCTCTTCGGAGGTCTGGAAGGCGTCAACCTGTTCTTTTGTGAACCCGATCGCCAGGAAGGCCCGCTGGCTCTTCTGCAGCCCTTGCTGGGCCTTGCCCAGGGTGACCGAGAACGCGGCCAGGGCCTCGTCTGCGCCCTTCTCTTCGCCGCCGGCCATCCGAATGGCGAAGCGGTATTCCTGGAGGGCGTCGGTCGTCACGTGCAGCTTGTTCGCCGTGTCGGCCAGCTCATCCGAAAAGGCGGCGGCGGCCCGGGCGCCCGCCAGGGCGGCCCCCAGGGCACCGACCCCGGCGGCAGCCGCCAGGCCTGCGGGGCCGAGGGATTCTAGGGCGCTCCCGAAGAGACCGATCCGGGCCGCGCCGGAATCCAGCACCTTGAACCGGGTTGAGTCGAAGACCTTGTCGATCGCTGTGGTGAGGCTGGGCCGCCCGAAGAACTTTTCGAGGGACCCGGCCGAGGCCTCCATTTGCTTTGAGCGCGTCTTCACCACGCCCGAGGCGCGCTCGAAAGACTTCTCCAGGCCCCGGATATCGGCCGAGACCTGCAGCAGCAGGGCCTGTTCGTCCGTGCGCGCCATGGGGGGTCAGACCTTTGGGAAAAGCTGGCGGATCACCTTGCGGGCCGGCGCCAGCATCCGCCGCCGCATCGCCTTCTTGCGGGCCCGGTAGGTCGGCCAGAAAAAGGGCTGGGCGGAGACGTAGGCCCCACCCTTGGACGTGTGACCGAACTCGACGTAGCGGGCGTACTTGACGCCCTTCTCATCCTTGGCCCCGACAATGATCCGGGCGCTGAGGGGACGGCCCGGGACGGGATAGCTTTCGATACTGTCGCGCAGCTCACCCGGGTTGGCCTCGAGGTCAGAGACCGGACAGGCGCGCTTGAAAGCTGCGACCAGGTCGGCGACCTCCTGGTCGAAGGCCTGCTCAGCGGCCTCCTGGACCGCCGCCGGAAGGCGCTGCAGCTGGGCCAGGCGCTTTTCGAGGTTCTTCATCTGGGCCATCAGCTCAGCGCCCCCTCGACGGCCTTGCGGAACTCATCATCGCTCGGAGCCGAGGGCCCCGGGGCCGGAAGGTTGGCAGCTCGCCAGCCCTTCCAGGCGGCGGCGAACTGGTAGGGCTCCCAGCCGTCAATGTCGGTCGGGGAAAAGCCCATGGCCGCCCCGGCCGCGTACAGGTCGAGGAAGCGGGTCTTTCCGTTTGGCAGCGGCGGACGGCCGTCTAGGCCTCCGCCGCTTCCGGCTCCCCCGAGGGGTCGTCCTCCGCCTCATCCGCCAGGCCGACGATCGCCTGCATCACAATCGCCAGGGCCAGGCCCGCATACTCGACGGCGGGGCCCTTGCCGGCCGCGACCGCCTCATCGAAGACCCGGCGAACGAGGGCGCCGGCCTCGGTCGAGGTCCGGCCGCCGCCGATCAGGCCGTGAAGGATTGGGGCGCGGACGTCGTCAAGGCGGGTCCGGCCAAGGGCTCCGGAGGCCACGGCCGCCATGAGCCCGCCCGGCCCGCTCGCCCCCGCCTGGACCAGGGCCGCAAGCGGCGCGATCCGGGCGGCGATTTCGCCCAGGCCGGCGTCGCAGGCCTTCTCGACGTCGCGCCACTCGCCGACGCGAAGCCGGAAGGCCTGTTCCTCGGTTCCGAACGGGTGCCGGATCATCAGCTCGCGGCGGCCCAGGTGAAGGCGCCGGCGGGCACCAGGGTTAGGGTGACCTCCTGGTAATCGCCGCGATCGCCAGTGACGGCGAAGTCCTTCAGCAGAAGCTTGCCGGTGCCGATCCAGCCGCCGTTCGCGCCGGTGCCTTCCTGGGTCAGCTTGGCGTTCTTTGAGACCGCGCTGTTCAGCCACTGGATGTAGGCGAAGACGCTGGTCTTATCGACCTTTCCTGCGCCCGAGACCGTGAAGTCGACGCTCTTGGCCTTGCGGACAATCTTGGCTGGGGTCGCGGGCGAGGCACAGTCCGGGACCTCAGTCTCGGTCATGTTGGTGACCCAGGTGATCCCGCGCGTGGTATTGATCAGGCAGGGGTGCGTGAAGACTTCGGGCGAGGCGCCATCCCCGATCAGGATCAGCAGCTTTTCGCCTTCGATAATGCCGACTTCGGCCATTAGAGTTTCTCCAGGGTGAGGGTCAGGCCGCAGGGGCCAGGCGGTAACGGAAGGTCACGACCGAATGGCTGGTCAGGCCGTCGACGTCGGTCAGGTGCTGGGGGCCGCTCTCGACGGAGACGCCGATCACGCCGAACCCGGCGACGGTCAGCTTGACGTCCAGGGCCAGGCAGACGGCGGCCATGATCGTCTTCGCCTCAACCTTGCCGACCTTCCGGCTCCAGACATGCACGGTGACGAAGATCGAGCTGGCGTCGTGGCAGGCGTCGGCTTCCGACGTGACCTGGTCCTCGCCGATCGCCACATAAGGAAAGGCGGCGATCACCCGGCCGGCGGCGTCAACAGGCACCCGGTCGTAGATCCGGGGCTCGGTTCCGAAGGCCGTCGCCAGGGGGGCCGAGGCCGTAAGGGCGGCGAAGACCGCCGCCTGGACGGCAAGGGACGGGTCCTTCATTCGGCCGACCCTTCCTCAAGCTGCATCAGGATCCAGCGGCGGTCGCCGTCCAGGTCGCCGGTCCAGCGGATATTCCAGACCCGCTCGGGGTCACGGACGTCGACCACGCGGTCGTCGGGGCCGACACTGCGGGTCAGGTTCGAAGACTGGACCCAGAGGTCCCAGCTGGCCTTGCCCTGCAGGCGGCCGGCGATCACGGTCTCGCCGCCTCGGGTCGGGGTCAGGCGCGCCCGGGTCTCGCCCAGGGCCCGCCAGTCGCCCTCGAAATTGCCGAAGCCGTCGGCCAGGTCCTGGCGGCGCTCAAACCGCACCCGGTCGCGCAGGTCAAAGCTCTTCACTTCAGGCGGTCCAGTAGGGGTCCGCCGCCAGCTGGTCGGCCTCGGCCCGCGACGGGGCGCGGATCTCTTGGCCAGCCCCGGCAGCGATCGCCGCGGCGCCCGCCTCTGCGGTCACATTGCAGCGCGTGGCGGCCTTGTAGGCGATCAGCCAGGTCGCACCCTCGGGGTGCCAGTCGAAGTCAGACGTGAAGGCGATCCACATGGGGGCGGTTATCCAATCATGTGCGCGGCCTTGCGGATCAGGATGGCGGCGACCCCCAGCGGGATCTCCGGGACCTGGCCGGGGGCCGTGGCGGAGGGGTTCGCATACCAGTGCGCGGCCAGCATCAGCACGGCGCGCTTCAGGCCCGGGTCGGGGGTCGCCGGGCCGGCCGTGAAGGTGATCTTGACCGCCCCGACCAGGTCGGCCGTGTCGGGCCAGGTCTTGTCGAGGGCGGGGGTGATCCGGGCCGGCCGGGCGTCCAGGTCCACCCGGACATTCGTCAGGCTTAGGGTCTGGGTCGCGCCGGCCATGTCCAGGTAGGTAATCCCGGTCACGGCCGTGACGGGGCCCAGTGGGATCGAGATCACCTGGTCGTCGGGGAAGGCGTCCAGGCTCAGACGCCAGGTCGAGGGACCCAGGGCTAGGCCAATGCCCTCCGGGCCCTCGATATGGTTCTGGGCCGCGACGACCAGGTCACTCATCAGATCGTCGTCGTCGTCGAAGTCCACCCGCAGGTGCGACTTCAGCTCGGCTGCGGTGACGATCGCCGCCGACGGCGCGGTCCAGGTCAGCCGGGTCCAGGCGGGGGTCATTCGGGAGTCTTCGCCTTGCGGGCCTTGGCTGGGGCGGTCTCGAGGCGCTCGGCCTCGCCGGCGGCGACCAGCTGCAGGGCGCGGGCCTCCGGAAGGTCGCAGACCTCGCCGCAGACCAGGTCGGACGGCCCAGGCGGTACCCAGAGGATACGGACTTGCATGGCGGGCGCCTATCAGAAGGGGGGAAGAAACGGGGACGGGCGAACCCGCCCCCGTCGTATGGCCGGAAATCCCCGGCCGGGCCTTAGCTCGCCGAATTGGCGTAGTGCTTCACCGAGCCGCCGACGTCGACGAACTGGCCGCCCGCGCGCATCCAGGCGAGGAAGCCGACCTGGCCGAGCTTGGTGTAGGCGCTGTCCGTGAAGCGGAAGAGGCTCACGTCCATGACGTCGCGGATCTTGTAGTTGGAGAAGTCGCCGAAGAGGATCGACTTGGCGCTCGCGGCCATGACCGCGACGTCCTGGTTCACCACAAGCGGCGAGCCCAGCAGGGTGTCAGGCACGCCGCCGGGGACGCCGACCTCGTAGCCAGGAACAAAGATCGGCCGGGACTGGCCGTCCTTGATCTTCCGAACCGACCGCACGGTCAGGTCGTTCATCATGAACTTCCCATTCGCCCGATAGGCAGGGTCGACCGAGTGCTGGAGGTCGACCAGGTCGTCGTAGATGACCGAAGTCGTCTGGCCAGTCGCGCCGGTCTTGCCCGCGCTTGAGGCGGTGACGATGCCGTTCGGCTGGCTCGAACCGGTGCCCGTGGTGAAGTGGGTGTTGGTGATCCGGCCCAGGCGCGTGGTCAGGCGGTTGCGGACCAGGGCTTCCACGTCGACCGAGGAGTCCTGCAAAAGCTCGTAAGGGACCGCGACGATCTTCGAGGAATACTTGTAGGTACTGAGGGTCTTGACGCCGAAGACCACGTCCGCCGAGGTGGCGGTCGTGTTTTCGCCGATCAGCTCGCCGACTTCAGACGTACCGTCCGAGGTCGGGTAGTTGATCGGGTTCCCCTGGGCGGTCTGGATCACGTCGGCAACGGCGCGCATCCCGCCGTAGGCCTTCAGGGCCTCGAGGATCGAAGTCGCCACTTCGGTCGCGACCGCGAAGCCGCCTTCCGAATTGGTGGTCGTGGACATCGTGTTCTGGACCACGCCCCAGTCGGCGGCGTTGAGGGCGCCGTCGCCGCCGCGCAGCCACTTGTGGAAGACGGCGCGGGGGTCGCCGCCATTGTCGCGGACGGCCCGGGCGGTCGCCTCCAGGGCGCGGCCCTCGAGGGCGTCAGAGACGACGCGCTCGTTTACCGCAGAGATCCGGGCGATCCGGGCGTCGAGGTCGTCAACCTCAGAGATGCGGGCGTCGTAGATCGCCTGGTCGGCCGACGTGAAGTCGGCCTTGTTCACCAGGGCGTGAAGCTCCTTGCCAATCGCCGCGCGCTGTTCGCGGATGGCCTGGATGGATTGAGTCATCGCAGTTTCCTTGGGGGTTGTGCCGGGGCGGGCGCCGCGGGCGGGGGGTCTGCTTGCGCGCGGTGCGCCTAGGCAGGGGTGCTCAGCAGCCGGGCCGCCAGGCGGCGGGTCCGGTGCTGGATCTGGATCTGGGGGTCGGCCTGGGCCTGGACGGGCTCGGGCTCGGGCTCGGGGGCGAGCTGGGCCGCGACCGGCTCAGGCGCAGGCGCGGGGGCGTTGTCGTAGACGCCGAGATCCCAGGCGGCCTGGGCGGTGGAGGGCTGGGCGTCCGACACGCGGTCGGCCAGGCCGGCCTTGACCGCTTCGGGCGCCGTGTACCAGGTCTCGGCCGCCATCTGGGCGGCCCACTGGGCAGGCTCGCCGCCGGCCTTGGCCTGGTAGGTCTCGACGATCGAGGCGTCGATCTTCTCCAGGAGGGCGGCGGTCGAAAGGAAGTCGCCCTTGTTGCCGAGGGCGATCGTCCAGGCCTCATGGATCATCATCATTGAACCGGGGGCCATGACGGTCTCGGCGGCGCTCACGGCCAGCAGGCTGGCGGCCGAGGCGGCCACGCCGTCGACATAGGCCGTCACCTTCCCGGGGTGCTCGCGCATGGCCTGGGCCATGGCCCGGGCGGCGAAGACGTCGCCGCCGGGGCTGTTGATCCGCAGCTCCACGTCGCCGGTCATGGCGCGGAGCTCACGGGCGAAGGCCTCGGCGGAGACGCCGCCCAGCCAGGCCGCGTCCGCGTCCGAGGACACGATCACGTCGTAAACCGCGAGGCGGTTGCCCTCCGCACGGAAGGACCCCCGGCCGCGGTTCGCCTGGATCAGTCGGTGAAGCTGGCGCATTTCAGGCGGCTCCGTCAGTTTCAGGATCCGGCGCGGACGCCGGCGAAGGTTCGGGATCGGCCGGCGGGGGCGCGGCCAGGGCGGGGAAGGGTGTCGCCGGCTGGCGCTGCAGGCTTAGGCGTTCGCGCACTTCTTCGACGGTCATGATCGGGGACTCCCCGGCCCGCCCCAGGGCGATCCGGAAGCCTTCGAGAAGGGTCTTGAAGTCGGCCCGCTCCAGCTCGGTCGTGTCGAAGGCCAGGACCTTTCGCGAGGACCGGATCAGCTTCCGGTTCAGCTCGGTCTCGATCTTGTTCAGGTGCTGGCGAAGTGTGTACCGGACGAAGCCGACGCCCATGGCCTCGACGCCCGAGCCCCAGCTGGTGGTCTTTTCGTTGTGGCCGATCATGAAGGGCGGGACGCCGAAGATCCGGGCGATCTCCTCGACCGCAAACTTCCGGCTCTCCAGCAGCTGCATTTCGTCGGCCGGGATCGACAGGGGCGCGGTCTTCAGCCCGTTCGTCAGAAGCATCGGCTTGCGGCTGTTCTCCACGCCGCCGTGGCGTTCGTTGATCTGCTCCCGCAACTGGGCGATCGACTCGGGGCTCAGCCCCTGGTCCGTGGTCAGCACGTAGTCGGGGCGCGCCCCGTTGCTGAAGAACCGGGCCGAATATTCCTGCATGGCCGAGGCGACCGGGGCCGCCAGGCGCAGGGCATTGCGGAGCGGGCTCAGGCCCGTCACGCCGTCGAACCCGAAGCCGGGGACGTGGATCATGTCGTCCTGGTCGAGGACCTCCCGGCCGCCCGCGGTTGACGCTGGCAGGGCGGGGTCGGCCTCGACCACGTAAACCAGGCGGGCGCCGCCAGGCATGGCGACGGGCGTCACCCGGCCGTAGGCCAGGGGCTCCAGGCCAGTGACTTCGCCGTTGCGGCTCCGCCGGATCCGCAGGAAGGCGTCGCCCCGCAGCAGCAGGGACAGGCCCAGGTGCTCCCACCCGGCCGCCGCATTCCAGCGGGGATTCATTTCCTCATTGAGGATCCACCAGAGGTTATCGCTGGGCAGTCGCTGGCGCTCGCCGTCGGGCGCGCGCGCGTAGACCTGGACTGGCAGGGACGCGATGGTCCCGGAGATCAGATTGACCGCGGCATAGACCGCCGAGACCGCCAGGGCCCCGCGCTCGGTCAGGGCCGGCAGGCCGCCCAGGTTGAGCGTTTCGCCGAAGATCTGGCCGCTCAATAGATAGCCCTGCGCCCGCACGGGGGGCGGGGCAAACCAGGCCTTCAGGGTGTCGATCAGGCTGGCCATCAGAGGAAATGAATCTCCGGGGCCCGCTGGGCCTGTGGGTTTCGGCTCATCAGGATGACCGCGTTGAAGGCGGCCATCAGCGGGTCGATCTTGGCCTTGCCGGCCGCTTGTTTCGTGATCAGGATCGCGTTCCCGCGTTGCTCGACCTTGGCGTTGCCGACCGCCCAGGCCATGAGCCCCTGGCCGCAATGGCGCAGGGTCCCGTCGGCCAGCTTGCGTTCGGCCCCCCAGATCGCCGCGGACAGGCGATAGCCCTGGGGCACGGCGACGACCTGGTCGCCGTCCACGCCCCGGGCCGCCAGGGCGTCCACCAGGGCGGAGACCCCTTGCGGGTCCAGGCCGACACCCGCCGCGGGGGGCAGGAGTCCGGCCTTGGCCACCCGCTCGACCAGGTTGGCCACGTCCTCGAGGTCCTGGGTCGGGGCCTGGCAGATGGTGAGGTCGCCCTCATCCGCCAGCTGCTCCAGAAGGGGCACGATCTCTTTGCGGCGCTCGAGCACGGCCGGGTGGGCCCAGGCGTGCGACCACAGAAGCCAGTCGTCCGTCTCCCGGTCCCGGCCGAGGATGGCCAGGCCCAGGAGGTCGTCCAGGCCGCCGCCGTCGATCCCGACGACCGCCACGTCCGACCGCTTCATCAGGTCGTCGAGGCCGGTGAGGTTCGGATCCGTCGCCGCCAGCCAGTAATCCGCCCCGGCCCATCGGTCGGTCTTCAGGGCCAGGCCGACTTCGACGTTGAAGTGCTGGCTGGCCAGGAGGGCCAGCTCTTGGCGCCCGGTCCGCTCGGCGGCGATCAGGGCATTCTGCAGGAACTGAATATCGACGCTGCGGCCGAGGTTCGGATTGACCCGCCCCCAGACCTCAGGGCGACGCCAGCCGTCGTTGGCCTGTTCGGCCTCGGGCAGCTCGTACAGGACCGCCAGGCGGGGCAGGTCCAGCAGGCCGTCCCGCACCTCCCGGGCGATCGTCAGCTCAGACCGGAAGACCCCGCTGGGCGGCGTCTTCGACTGGGTGGTGATCTGGATCAGGAAGCCGTCGGGCCGCGCCGCCAGGGCGCCCCGGATTTCCACGAAGATGTCGGCAGCATTACTGCGGGTGGCGAAGACGTGGGTTTCGTCGATCAGGATCCCCGTCGACTTCGACCCGGTGATGACGTCCGTGTCGGCCGCCTTGATCTTCAGCTCGGCCCCGGTCGCCCGGTGCACAATGGTCTTCACGTGCCCGCGCAGGTGGAAGAGCTTCAGCAGCTCGGGGTCGGCCTCGATGATCCCCTCGGCCTGGCTATAGCTGATCCCGGCGATTTCCTTGGTCGGGGCAATCAGCAGGTATTCGGCGTTCGGCCGGCGGTTCACGATCATCGCCGTGACCATGATCGCCGCGGCGTAGGACGACTTTCCGTTCTTCTTGGGCACCAGGAGGAAAAGCTCCTGGACCATGCGGCGGTTCACCTCGGCGTCGTAGGACCCGAAGAGGGTCGCCACGATCTGCCGGATCCAGTCGCCGGCGGCCTCGGCCATGGGCGGCTGGCCGATCACGTCGGGCAGTCTCAGCCGGTCGAAGACCCGCAGGGCCTTGTCGCGCTCGGCCGGGAAGAGGGGAAGGTCCGGGACCAGGCTGGCCCCGGACATGATCCGGGCCTCCCAGTCCGGGACCGAAGTCCGCCAGGCGTTCACTGGATGGTCGCGGCCGGGGCTTCAGGGGCCAGGAGGTCATTGCCCCAGTCCGTCCCCTGCCCGGCCGTGGTCGCCGCCAGCTGGGCCGCTTCCTTCTTGCCGGTCGTGGTCGCCCTGGGGGACTGCGCCGGGCGGCTGGAATTGACGAAGGCCTCGGCGTCGCCCCGGGCCATTTCCTGGCGGATGTAGTTGGCCGCCGAGACGTTGCCGCCCAGGGCCTTCTTCCACATGGCCTCGATCAGGACCTGGCGGGCCAGCTCGGAACCCGAGCGAAGCTCCCGAAAATAATACTTCCTCAGGGTCGGTTCCGACAGGCCCAGCCGAGACGCGATCGCCTCGACCGTCGCCCCCGTCGCCCTAAGAACTCCAACCTTTTCCGCCACTTGCGGCAGTCGCCGGTGACGCTTCCGCCCCCCGCGGCCCGGGGCCTCCACCCAGGGATCGCCCAGCAGGTCGACCGGGTCCGGATTGTCGCTCATCGGGAAAAAAACCTGCGAATGTGGGGAGAGCCGGTCTCCGAGGCGGGGCGCCTCAGAGTTTCGACCCCCCCCTCCCCTGTGCGCTCGCCCGTTCCTCGCGTTGCTTCACGCTGTCGTGGCAGGGCTTACACAGGGTCTGGATGTTGGAGGCGGCCCAGAAGCGGGCGCGGTCGCCGCGGTGCGGCAGGATGTGGTCGGCGACCAGCTGGCGGGCGGTCGGGTCGATGTGTTGGCAGGCGCGGCATTCAAAGCCGTCGCGGACCATGACCTCAAGGCGCAGGCGGGACCAGGCCGCCAGGCTGTACCACCTGCGCCAGGGCTCGAGGGTCCGGCTGTGGCCGTGGTCGTCGGTGAGACGGCCCAGCCTGGGCGGAAGGCTTGCGAGGGTGGACTTCACTGTCCTCAGGCGCCCCATGTGACCCCAACGAGAAAAGACCGGCGCGCCTGAAGAGGATCAAGCGCGCCGGCCAGTCGGGAGAGAGGTGCCCAGGAAGGCTTCGGAGCGGCAGGGCCGCAGGAATGGGGAAAGGCGTAGGGCTGAACGGCTACCGCACCCGGCCCGGACAGGGTCGAGTGCGCGAGGTCGGCGAAGAGGTTCACTTCGCACCCGCCGACCGGAGCTTGCCGATATCAACGGTGACGCGCGAATCGCGCCCTAGAAGTGAGATTAGGATCGAGGCGCGCCGGTCGTCAATTTGTTCAACGAACAAACCTTCGACGCCGTCCAGGCCGCTGACCTGGACCCGGGCGCCCTTCGGAAAGACCGGGCCGTCTGGGGCCAGGCCGAGCTTAATGAACCCGCCTTCCTCTTGGTCGCGGATCCGGTCGATCACCCAGTCCCGGACCGCCGCCGGGCGCTCTTCCGAGCCCAGCAGGCCCTTGACCCCGAGGGTGGACCAGATCCGCCGCCAGTCGCCCAGGGCCAGGGACGTCCGCACAAAGAGGTAGCCCGGCAGGAAGGGCCGCGCCACCAGGTCCCGCACGTTGGACCGTCCAGGGCGGCGGATCGAGGCCAGCCGCATGGGCAGGTAGACGTCGAAGCCCTGCCGCGCCAGCTCCCCCCGGGCCCTGACCTCCTGGGCCTGCCGGCAGGTCACCACGATCCAGACCCTGAGGTCTGAAGAAGTAGAGAGATTGCTGTTTTGATGATCCATCCCATCCCCCTCCAATAACCTGAATAGAGGCACCGCAGGCATAGGGCCCACGCTGTGCACGCCCGCTAACGGCGCATCCGGTGAATACTGTTCGAACTGTTCAGACTGTCCGTAAGCCGTTGGCCCTATTGGGCTTTTCGGCTGAACAGGTGGCGGGGGCCTGAACAGTGAACCCTTCGCATTTCGCCCGCGCGGGGGTGTTTCCGGGTCGCCAACTGTTCGGACTGTTCGTAACTGTTCAGACACCTCAATCGCCCTCGTAGCCAAACCGTGACAGGTCAGGGTCGAAGGGCGTGGCAGGCCGCGATGATCCGCCGGAGCCAAAGTCCCCGCGCTCGGCCGCCAACTCGGTCGAGGTCTTCAGCCGCGCGCCGCCCCGCAGCACCTTGCCTGTCCCGTCCCGGCCCGCCCGGATCACCTGGCGGTCGGCCAAGGCGTTCCCGAACGCGGTCTGGCTCATGATCCGCTCGATCCCCTGGTCTTCACACCAGACCTTGAAGTCGCCGAACAATTCGGCCGCGCCGGTCTTGGCCCCGGGCTCCAGCACTAGGCGGTCCGCGAACCACTCGCCGAAGGGACTGCTACCCTTGCGGTAATCCTCGAGCGCAGCCTTGACGCGATCTGGCGGGTCTAGGCCCCGGTCCAGCCAGCCGGCGACCCCGTCGATCACCCAGTTGAGGATCCCGGGATATTCCGCCCGCAGCTTGCGCCCCAGCTCGCGGTCCACGTCGGCAACCCCGACCTGGTGCTCAAACATCACCAGGTGGATCCGTCGCCAGATCCCCTCATCATCGCCCTTGATCACGGGGCGGCTGTTGCACTCCATGAAGACCTTCGGCCTGGGCATGAACGAGAAGAGGTCCTGCCGCAGCCGCCGGGCCAGGATAGGAGCGCCGCCGGTAAAGCTCTTGATCATCGCCTCAGCCAGCTTGGCCCCCCGGGGCGGCTCAGCGACCGAGATCATCCGGCAGTCCCCCGCCAGGCGCGCCAGGTCGGGCGAGGCGTCGGCCCCGCCCCGTTGCGACACGTCCAGGAAGGTCCGCACGTCCGCCACGTCAGCATATCCGCCCAGCAGCTCGCGCAGGGCCCCGACCATGGTCGACTTGCCGTCCCGCCCCTTGCCCTGGAAGATCCAGAAGGCCTGTTCGTGGGTGTAGCCCGTGGCCATGTAGCCGACCGCCCGCTGCAGGTAGGCCCGCATTTCCGGATCCGGTTGCCAGCTGGCCAGGCTGGCCTCCCACAGGGGCGCGCGGGCCGCCGGGTCGTACTCCACATCCGCCAGCCGGGTGATCCGGTCCCGGGGGTCGTGAGGGTCGAACTTCTGGTCCATCCCGCCGCCCGCCGTGCGCGCGAATCGCAAGGTCCCGTTGCGAACGGTCAGGGCCAGCTCGGCCACGTCAAAGACCTCGAGGTCCACCTGGAGGTAGGCCTCGGCCACCTGCAGCATGGCCGACATGCGCCCGGCGTTCCCGGCGCCCCGGATGAAGCCGTCGACCTCCTTGGCGCTCAGGCCCTCGGCCATCATGGCCAGCTTTTGCCGAGGCAGCTCCTGGACGACCTTGTGGGCCGTCCGCTCCGCCAGGCGCTGGCCCAGCTTCAGGTCCCAGGTCTTGCCATTCCACCCGATCCAGCCGACCTCCCGCTGATAGAGAAGGATGGCCGCGCCCAGGCTGATCTCGCCCGTCGCCCCGTCGATCTCGCCGCCGACGTGGCGGACCAGGCGCATGGCATTGCCGAAGTCGTTCAGCTCGTACCGCCCCAGCTCTTCCGGGCTCGGCGCGTCCGCAAACTCGTAAAGGCTCCCGTCAGCCACCTAACCGCTCCCGTAATTCGTCGTTGAAGTCGCGGCCTGGGCCCGGGGCAATCACCCGCACCCTGGTCGCGCCCGCCCTTTTCCAGGCTTGTTTGGCGAGGCCGGCGCAGATCCGTGCCCGGTCCTCAGCGGTCAACAGGCGCTCGGCCGTGCCGCCGCCCGTCTTCCGAACCTTGGCCTTGATCGCGCCCATGTCGCGGTCCACGGCCAGGATGACTTCCCCCGGCTCAGGCCAGGTCCAGGGCGGCCGCTCAGGGTCCGCCGTCACCGACCCCAGGCTGATCCGCCCGAACCGGTCGGTCAGCATCCCCCCCTGCAGGCGGGCCAGGCTCAGGGTCGCCACAATCCGGCAGGGCACGCCCAGCAGCTGCGCGGCGCTCAGGGCGCTCTCGATTCCTTCGGCCACCAGCAGGGGCCCTTCGGCCTCCGGATCGGTCAGCCAGACGGCCCCAGGCCGCCCGTCGGCGTCCGCCTGGCGGCCCCACATCTTCTTGGCCGGGGTCAGCCGCGCCTTGCCGTGCCCGCCGGGCGCCAGATAGGTGACGTGACACCCGGGCACCAGGCCCGAGGGCGTGACCGGCCGGGCGACCATGGCCGCAGCGCAGATCTTCTCGCCGGCCTCGTTCCAGCCCCAGATCGCCGCCTCGGCGAACCGGACATAGCCGGTGATTGCGGCGACCCGCCGCCGGTCGATTCCCCGCCCCTCTAGATAGACCCCGGCCGGTGAGCCGACGATCGGCCCCCGGGCGGCGCGCCAGATCTCCAGGTCCAGGCCCGGCTTGTCCGGTGGCGGCCGGCGCTCAGGCCGAACCACGACCGCCCGCGGCTCGGGGCTTGACCCGACCAGGCGCTCGGCCGACTGGCGGGCCGAGCCGCCCCCCAGGGCGCGCTCCAGCTCGACCACGTCCCCGCCGCGCTGGCAGGCGAAACAGTAAAACAAACCCGCCTCAGGATCGACGCTGAAGGCCCCGTCGGCCTTCTTGCCGGCGCTGGCCCCACAGATCGGGCACCCGCCGCGCATCCGCCGCCCCGCCCGAAACAAGGGCACGCCCGCCACGGCCTCAATCGAGACCCCCCGGGCCCGGGCGAAGATGTCGTCGGCGGTCGGGGTCATTCGTCTTCCAACAGCTCCGGATCCGCGAGGCCGCCGTCCGACATTCGCGGCCAGAAGGGCGCAGGCGCCACGGGGCCCCGGCCGTCGGTGAAGCAACGCTTGACGCCGTGATACATCGGCCGCCAGCCCTCGGTGGTCATGACCCAGCTGTAAATCGGGACGAAGCGAATCCTCACGCGCCCCTCCAGCTGATCCGCTCGAACCGCGTCACCCGGCCCGGCGGGCGCTTGGCCTCGAACCGGAACCAGGCGAAGGGCATGGCCGAGGCGGTCAGCTTTGGGCCTTCCCAGCCGTCCCGGTGCATCATGGGCAGGCGCTCGATCCCCAGGAGGATGTGGTCCAGGTGCCCCTCAATCAGCTCCGCCCGCTTCGCCCCTTCCAGCCAGCTGAGCCGCTGGAAGATCCAGACGGTCGAGGCCAGGGTCAGAGCGTGGCGTGTGAATTCATCGGCCAACTTGAAGGGCGGATTGGTGACGATCACGTCCGGCATCCAGCGGTCTGGCCGCTCCATCAGGAAGTCGATCCCGCCGAAGGCCCCGTCCAAACCGTAGTCGACCAGGTCGGTCGCGTGGACGCTGAACCCGGCCGCCTCCAGCTCGCGCACAATCGCGCCGGGCCCACAGGCCGGCTCCCAGATCACCCGATCCCGGTCCAGGAAGGGGATCAGCGCCCGCGTCGCACAGGGCGGCGTCTCGTAAAGGTCATTCTTCCGGTCGGCCAGGCTATGCCGGCCGAACTGAGTACCGCCCGCAACCTGGCTCACTGGCCCGCCTTCCAAAGATGGGCCGGGGGCGGCAGCAAGGGCAGGCAGACGCCCCAGGTAATCGCCCCGACCCGGCGTTCGCTGAAGGCCCAGAAGCCCCCCGCCTTCAGGCAGGCCCGGGCGTGTTTGGCGCAGGCCGCCGACTGGACGCTGCGGTCGGGCTCAGGGTTGTGGACGTATTCGCGGACCACCTTCTCGCGGGCGCCCAGCTGCAGCAGCCTGCCCTCGATCCCCGACCAGCTGCGGTTCAGGGCCAGGCCGATCTCGCGCACGGTCTGGCCTTGCTCCCGGGCCCTCAGCAGGAAGGCGTCTTCCTCCGGATCCCAGCCGCGCCGGGTGGTGCGCGGGGGCGCGTCTTCGGACGCGACCTCGGGATCCTTGGGCGGATTGCCGCAGCGCGCCCCCCTCTGGATCAGGCCCAGCCGGATCGCCCGGTGGCGCAGGGACTGAAACTGCCGCCCCAGGGCCAGGCCCAGAGGCCGGAAATCCGGCTCGGTCCGCGCGCCATCCTTGACCGCCTGAACGATCGCCGCGTCTTCCTTGGCCGAGAAGAACCGCCCCCCCGCCATCAGGCCACGCTCCAGGCCTGGTCGCGGTCACTCTGGCCGGGGGCCAGGTCGGCGGCCGTCACCCGGCCCTCCCGGCCCAGGTTCCGCAGGGTCTGGGCGACAAAGGCCTCCTTGATGTCGAGGATCGAGGCCAGGCCCCGGGGGCTTCCCGGCGCGACGGCCAGGCGGGCGAGGATCCGCCCGTCGATCGATTGGGTCGGCGGCGGCGGGCCCGGCCGGAAGGGCGGGGCGAAGGCGTGACCGTTGGCCAGGTTCACCCGGCCGGCCAGGGGCGGGTGCGGGCGAAGGACAGGGGCGGACGGTGGCGCAGGTGCCGGCTCGGGCTCCGGCGTCGGCAGGGCCTCGACCGCCTGGGCCAGCTGGGCGTCCCAGGCGGCGTCGGGCTCCAGCGCCACAACCTCAACCCCGGCCTCGCCGGTCAGGTCCAGCTCGCCGACCGCCTGGGCCACGCTCTCCGCCGCCTCAGGGTGCCAGAAAGCATACTCCACGGCGCGCGCGGCGGCCTTCCAGGCCATCTTAAAGTCTCGGTTTGCCGAGGCCTTGCGGGAGCGGACGGCCGAGGGTTGCAGGGCCAGCACGGGCGCCACCCGGCCAATCGGCAGGCCCGTCGCCTCTGAAATCGCCAGGCAGGCCGCCGGCAGGCTCTTGCGCTTGCTCGCCCTTGCATGACTGGACGGCGAGGTCAGGGCCTCGACCGGGTCCTCGCCATACACCCGGGCTGCGGCGATGATCGCCCGGGCCCAGACGTCAGCGGGTTTCACGAAGGTGGAAGGGTCAGGCCGAACGCTCACGCGCCGCCCCCCTGCCGAAGCCGGTCGCGCTCGGCGATCTCGGCGGCCTGAATGTCCAGCAGCTCGCCGCAGCCCTCGGCCAGGGCCAGGACCGACCGGGCCAGCACCTCGACCAGGTCGGGCCGGGTGGCGACCACGAACCCCTTGGCCAGGACCAGGAAGGCCCCAGCCTGCGCCTGGGCACTGGCCCACTCGACCGGAAAGGGATGGCGCGCCAGCTTCACGACCCGCCCGGCGAGGATCGCCAGCACGTCCCGGTGCACGTCCCGGCCCTCCAGCCGCACCCGGGCCACGTGCCGGGCGTCGCCCAGGGCAGCCAGCCAGGCGGCGCGGTCGGCGTCCCGCGCCCTGCCCTCGCCGATCAGACCGGCGGAGGCTGGGCGGATGAAACGGATTTCCGTCGTGTCGGTGCGGATTTCCTTGATCATGGCCGCCCTCCGTCGCCGGGCCGCTCGCCCGGAACGCCGCGAAGGGCAGCGGGGTAGAAATCTCCCGCCGTCACCACGCCGCCCGTCCAATTAAAGACGCGCTCCATGTCCTGCAGGTCTGGAATGCGCCGGCGCGGGTCGTCGAAGGGTAGGCAGATCAGCCGGACCCACTCGCCGGTGCGGTCGAGCGCCCGGCCCGCCTCACGGAAAGAAATATCGCGCTCCCAGAGAAACTGAGCCAAGCGCGGGCGGACAAGCGGCGACGGGACGGGGGCCGTCTCACTGGGGGCTGTTCGAATCATAGTTCGTTAAGAGCCAACTCTTTGTTGCATCTGTCAACATTCAGATTACATGGGCAGCAATGCATTGCGTGGTCGATCATGCCGTGTTCCGTCGGTTTCCTGTGGGTATGTCAACGGAACGCCCCCAGTCCGCTTCGGACGAGCTGCGCGCCATGGCCGCGGCGATCCGGTCGCTGCGCGTCCGCGTGGGCATAAGTCAGCCCGCCGCCGCCGAGGCTTTGGGCGTCTCGCGCCAGGCCTGGCAGAACTACGAAGCCGGCGAGCGCCAGAATATCCTGAGGTCAGACGTCCAGGCGCAGATTGCCCGGGCCCTGGGGCTTCAGCGGGAAGACCTGTTGCGCGAGGCCGAGCGGCTGTCCGGAACGGCAGCCTTGCCATCAGGTGCAGGCGAGGCCCCGCCCCGCCACTACGAGCTGTCCGTCCTGGGCAGGGTCAGGGCCTCCGCCCTGGGCCCGCAGATCTACGATGGCGGCGAGATCGAACAGATCATCGACGTCTCATGGATGTTCGGAGCCAATGCCCGGACCCTGCGGGTCGCAGGCGACTCCATGACCGGCTATGTGGAAAGTGGCGACCTGGTCATCTACGACACCAGCCAGTGGCCCCGGCGCGGTGACGGGTGCGTCGTCGAGATGTTGACCGGCGAGATCTACGTGAAGGAATATCTGGGGTCGGCAAACGGCGTCCTGAAGGTGCGCCAGCGACTGCCCGAAGAGGACGTCTGCTTCTCCCTGACCGACGTCAAGGGCGTGTATCCGGTCCGGTTCCGGGGCGGCTGAGGCCCCTCAGTCGTCCAGGTCGTCGAAGATGTCGAGCGAAACGCCGAATGACCCTTCCGAGATCCCGCCGCCCCGCCGCTCGCGCCGCCAGCCGCCGGTGATGCTTGCATCGACCTCGACGACCCGCTGCGGATCCCCGCGCCGGGCCAGGGTGGCGACCCACTCCGCCGCCATGTCGCGCGGCAGGTGGCCGACCTTCCGGCCCTCGATGTAGACCGCCACGGCGTTGGTGTCGTGCGGGTTTTCGGGCTCGGGGACCAGCCGGGCCTTCACCTCCAGCTCGACCCCGGACTTGGTCTTCGGGCCCGCGATCGCCTCCAGGGCGTCCTGGTAATAGGACTCCCCGACCACGTCGGTCTCGAAATCCCCGTCGCCCTCCAGCTCGTGGACAACAGCCGCGGGCGCCGACCGGGCCGGACGACCTATTCCCAACAGCTTGGCGAGGCCCCAGACCACCCCGCCGAAGACCACCAGCAATCCAATTTGCGTCACCAGATCCATTGGCCCCTCCAAGGCTAGGCGGCACCTAAACCCGCCTTTGTGGGGTCCGCCAGATGGCGCGGTTGCAACATTTCGTTGCCTTTTCCGCAAATCAGGCGCACGTTTCCGTTGTCACCGGCCCACCCGGGCCGCAACGGAGGCCCAGATGACTACCGCCCAAGTCCTGCAATTCCCCGCCCTGGCCGTCGCCCGAACGCCGGCCTTTGAGCCCCGCCTGGTGCTCATGCACGCCGACAATGTCCTGGAGTACGACACCCCGGAGGACTTCGAGGCCGAGTTTCAGGCCCTGCTGATCCGCGAGGGCTGGACCCCTCCCCGCGAAGCTGTCGCCGACGCTACCAGCCCTCCCGAGGCCCTGGCCCCGCCGATCGCCGCCCGGACCTGGCCGCCGGTTCAGGACTTCCTGATCGTCGCCCTGGGCCTCGCCGCCGTCTTTCTCGCCCTGAGGGCCGGCCTGTGACCGCCCCCCTAATCAACCCGGAGGTCGCGTGATGCCTACGCTTACAGAAGCGGTCCAGTGGATCGCCAACAACGATGACGTGGACATTGGAAACCAGGGCGAGGGATACCTGATCAGCGTTTACCTTGTGGCAGATCTGTTTGACCGCGAGCCCTGGGAAATTGCCCACGGCGTGCGCGCTGAGCGTGAAGGCCAGGTCTGGAAGCCCGGCCGCAAAGGTCGGCAGCTGTGTCCTCAGACCGCCCCATGACCGCCCCCGCCCCCCACAACCGCCGCGACGTCGCCGTCGGCCTCACGCCCTACGCTCCCGGCGTTGAGGGCCAGGCCCTCGGCTCCGCCGCGCGCTGGATCACCCACTACGCCGTCAGCCCGAACCGGGCCGTCGCCGCCCTCTGCCATCGGCTGGGGCGCCTGCCCTCGGCCCTCACGGCCGTGGCCGCCCCCGACTGCGCCGCCGTGATCCTCGGCCGGGTCGAGGGGCAGCGCGAGGCCGTGCCCCTGGCCCTGGTCGCCTCCGGCCTGACCCCCACTGAAATAAACGCCGCCCTGGACGCCCTGCGCCTGGGCCTCACCCGAAAGGAAGCCGCATGATGCAAACCGTACCCATTCCCCTCGAGACCCGAGCCCTGATCGACGCCGTCCAGGCCGAGATCTCCACGGTGACCCGAGGCCTGACCGGCAGCTGGACCACCCCCGCCGCCGCCGAGATCGCCGAGCTGGCCCTCGCCCGCCTGCAGGGCCAGACCTCCGCCCTGCGCCTCCAGGTCCGCCAGCTGCGCGCCGCCTGCCGCGCCGTGCGCCGCGACGCGGCGATCCTGCGGAGGGTCGGGTGATGGGATCCACACAGGAAGCGATAGACCGGCTCAGGCGAGAACTCGATCGCCTTGTGGCGCTCGAGAGTGTCGGAGTCATGGTCAAGGTGACCGACCTCGGGGCCCTTTTAGCTAGTCATGCCGCATCCGCCGAAAGGATCAAGGCGCTGGAGGGGCTGTTGAGAGAGATTAAGCCGGTCGCGCACCTGTTTCAATGGAATGACCTTCGGGACCAAATCGACGCTCTGCTCAAGGAGGCTGATCAGTGAACCCCGCCTGGCTCTTCCACCATATCGTCGACGCCCTCAGATCGCCGACCTACGGCCCGCGCCCGCGCGACGTCTATTGTCCCGAGTGGCTGGCCCTCGGCCTCGGGGGCGCTGGGCTGGGCTTTCTGGTGGCCCTGATCGCCGGGGCCTTTCCCCGGTGAGCCTCTTCCGCCAGACCGACGTCGAGCGGGCGATCCGGGCCGTCCTCGCGGGCGGCCTCGAGGTCCAGGCCGTCGAGATCGGGCGGGACGGGGCCCTGCGGCTCTTGACTCGACGACCGGCCCCCGGCGTTCCTGTGAATGACGATGACGATTGGGTGAGCCGTGCCGGCCAAGAGACGCTATCCCGCCCCGCCCGGCCTTAAGGCCGTCCGCCGCCGCCTGGCGTCCGGCGCGGCGGTTCTGTACTGGTATCACCGCGCCTCGGGCCTGCGCCTCCAGCATGACCCGGCGACCCAAGAGGGCCTGGCCGAGGTCGCCCGGCTGAACGCCCGCGCCGCCGCCCTGGGCGTGAAACAGGCCTTTGCCTCCGGAACCCTGGCCGCCCTGTGGAAGGCCTACGCCGACAGTCCCCAGTGGCGCGCCCTGCGCCCCCGCACCCGATCCGACTACCAGGCCGTGCGCGACTGGCTGGGCGACGCCGCCGAGACGGCGACCGTCCGCGCCGTCACCCGCGCCCAGATCCAGAAGCTGCAGGACAAGGCCGCCACGGCCCGGGGCCGGCGCTTCGCCAACTACGTAGTGCAGGTGCTTAGGCTGGTGCTGGAATGGGGCCGGGCCCGGGGCTGGATCGACGTCAACCCGGCCATGGGAATGCGCCTGATCCGCAAGCCCTCGGGCGAGGCCAGCCTGAACCGCGCCTGGTCGGCGGCGGAGGTCGAGGCCTTCCTGGCCGAGGCGCCCTTCCAGGTCGCCCTGCCCTTCGCCCTCGCGGTCTTTGCCGGAATGCGCCAAGGCGACGCTCTGGGCGTCACCTGGGCCGCTTACGATGGGACCCGGCTGCGCTGGCGGGCCCGCAAGAACGGCGAACCGTGCGAGGCCCCGGTGACCGGCGTCTTCCAGGCCATGCTTGAGGCCGCCCGGGTCAACCGGGGCGGGGCCGTACAGATCGCCGTCACCCGCGCCGGGACGCCCTGGTCCGCCTCAGGCTACCGGGCCGGGTTCTTCCGCCTGGTGCGGCGCCTGACGGCCGAGGGCCAGCTGGGCGAGGGATGCACCTTCCACGGCGCCCGCCACACCATCGGCAGCTTCGCCCGCCAGGCCCAGGAATCGGACTGGCGCGTCTCGGCCGCGATCGGCGATCGGTCGATCCACATGGCGGGAATTTACGGCCGCGACGCCGACCGCACGGTCGCCCAGACCGAGGTTCTCGGGGCCGTCCAGCAACGCTTCCAGAACATCGATTGGAAAACGCCCCGCAGCTGATTGGAAAACGCAGCTGCGGGGTCCGACCTAAGTACTTGGAAAAGAATGGTGCCTGGGGCCGGAATCGAACCAGCGACACGCGGATTTTCAATCGCCTGCTTCGGCGTTACTGATCAATCACTTAGCCCCGCAGGCATTGGAAAACGGGTTATTGAAAACATTGAGGCTTTTGGGCCATTGGAAAACGCCGGGGCGCCAGCTGGTCAGGCCTCCAGGAAGATCCGCTTGGTGCACACCCGGCCCCACTTCGGGCTGTAGAAGGCCAGCACCTGCAGGGGGGGCTGGGGGCGCAGGCGGTTCAGCTTGGCATATTCCGAATAGCCCGGCAGGCACCCGTTTGAGATCACGAAGTCCTGGTCGGTGAAGGTGTGAAAATGCCCCAGGTGCACCTCATCGATCCGCCGGCCCAGGGCCTGTTGTTCCATGATCACCTTTTGCGCGCCCCGGGCGATCGTCGCTGACGGACCGATGAACCCCTGCCCGCCCCGGCTCCCGATCTTGTCGCCATGGGTGGCCAGGATCATCCGGTCGTAAACCGGGAAAATGATGTCGGGCGACTCCGTCGTGTGAAACTCGACTCGCGGATCGTCCTTAAACTCGCGCTGCAGGATGTAGCTCACCAGGCGGTCGAAACTGTGCGCCCCCGCCGCCTTCGATCTGGGCTTGTGCGTGTCCCGGTCGTGATTGCCGCCGCCGCAGTCCTGGACCAGGACCCGGCCGAAGGCCTCGGCCAGGGCGCGGATCCCGGCGGTCTCTTCCTCGGCGGCGATCTGGACGGACTCGATGGGCGTGACCTCGTCCGTTTCGGCCAGCTCCTCGTGGATCCCGCCGCTGATCGTGTCCCCCAGGCGCTCGTAGATGATCCCCGGGTACGTCCAGCAGGGCTGGTGATCGAGACACAGGCGGATGGCCTGGGCGATCAGGGCCCGGTATCGCCGCCGGAAGATCTCGACCGAATACCCGTGCGTGTGGTCGGTCTCCTGCGGTCGGATGACCTCGCCGATCTGGAAGTCCGACGTGATCAGCACGGGGATATGCTCATGCTTCCCGGTAGACCGGGCGACCGTCCACTCCGGCGGGTCGATCCGCACGCCCTGGGCCCACTGGTATTCGCCCAGCTGGGCCTCTAGGCGCGCAATCTCGCCCAGGGCCTCCTTCAGCCGCACCCGGGCCGCGTCGGCTCCGGTCTGGGCCCGGTGCAGCTTCACTTCGTCGGCCAGGCTCCGGTCGGCGGGCCCCGCAAACCCCGCCGGGGCTTCAGGTACGGTGTCCAGGCTGACCGCCCCGACCTCGCCTGGCAGGTAGGTCCCCGCCTCGGCCCGGCCCAGCAGCTCAGGCCAGCGGCCCCGGATCGCGGCCAGGCGCGTGACCCAGGTCGCCGGCGGCCGGCCGTGCCGGTGCTGCAGGGCCCGCAGGGCGATCTGTTGCACGCTCTCGCCCCGCCCCGGGCTGCGATAGGGCAGCAGGGGATGGGCGCGCCGGGTGGCGGACAGGGTGGACAGGACCAGGTCGACCAGCTCAAGCGGCATGGCAGGTTGAGGCATGGGGGACTCCGCAAAGAAAACCCCGACAGGCAGAACGCCGGCCGGGGTCAGGGGGGATCAAGAAAAGGGCTTGCGGCTCACGGTCCGGGCGGCGAGGCGCGGCAGGCTTCGACCGCCGCCTCGAGGGCGACCAACCGGGCGTCCCGCAGGGGCCAGCCAGCCGCCATGAGCCGGGTGAACTCCACCAAGTCCGGCGCAGCGCGCAGGGTGGCGGGGGTGTCGGGATAGGTCGGGGGTCCCGGCAGCTGGTCGGAGATGCACGGGACCGGGACCGGGACCTTGACGATGATCGGCGGCGGGGCCCGGGTCGTGGCGCAGCTGGCCAGGGCCAGGGCGGAAAGGATCAGGGCGAAGACCTTCACGGGGTCACCTCCAGAAACCGGCGGCGGGCGTCGTCGGCGCGCTCGCACGCGGTCGCGCCCTTCAGCTTGGCCCCCAGCAAGGCCTCGGACCGCCGGCGCGCAGAGGCGGCCACGGCCCGGGCGTCGGCCGCAGCCCGGTCGGCCTGGGCCAGCCGCGCCGCGCCTTCGGCCCTCAGGGCCTCGATCTTGCCTGTCTGGAGGCCCAGGGCGGCCGTGCAGGTGTCTGCCGCCGCCTTGTAGCGGTCCGCCGCCGCATCGGCTTCAGCGGCCGCTTTTCGGGCCTCTGCGACGTCGTCCTTCAGACGACCGACCCGCACGGTCTGGACCCCAGCCAGGACGACCAGGGCGACAAGCGCAAGGGCGGCCCAGGCCCGCAGGCTCAGGGCAGGAAAAGGGATCACGGGATCCTCCGTCGTGGCAGGGTGATGCCCGCCGGCGACAAAGGGGTCGCGGGCGGGCCGGTTAGCCGTCCGCCTCGACGCGATCAATGATCCGCTGGCGGCTGGCGATCTGGTCCTCGAGGCGTTCGAGGCTTTCGTCGGTCGTATCGACGCCGTTGGTGATCATCCGAAAGCCCAGCTCACGCCAGGACGCCAGGACGTCCAGGTCGCCCTGTTGGGCGCGGCAGAGGGGGGCCAGAAGGCGGTGTTTAGGGTGTGAAGTATCCATGGGCCCATTGGCGCGCATTCGACACGATTCGGGAAGGGGGTCCGCCGATCAGGCCTCATCCGTTGAAAGACCCGCCGGAGCCTTTGCGCCAACGATCCGCACGGCCTTCGCCGGGCGGGGCTCGCCGGTTGGCCAGCGGATGGCGACGCACCTGGCCTTCGCAATCCAGGCGAAGCTGACCGCGTCGCCCTGATTGCCGCCCAGCACGTGGTAGGCCTGGCCGGTCTCGCCGGCATAGAGGCCCACATGGCCGCCGCCGGGGCGCTCGAAGACCAGGACGGCCCCGTCGGTCGCCACGTCCAGGGGCTCGCCCCAGCTGGCCCAGGCCTTGGCCCTCACGGCGATCGGCGGCGGGGCAATCCCGGCCGCGGTCATGCAGTAGGCCACAAAGAGGCCGCACCAGGGGGTGGCGTCGTCGGTGTAGGCCATGCCCAGCCGGCCGCCGACCTTCCGGGCCCAGTCGAGGATCTTGGGGTTGCTCTTGGTCCCGGGGACCTCGCGGACGCCCAGCTGGGCCTCGGCGACCCGGCGCCACAGGGGGGAACTGGAAAGGGTGGCGCTCATGCGTCCGGCTCCTTCGGCGGTTCAGTCGGGTTGGTTCCCCAGATCATCGCCATGACCCCGCCGCCGAGGCCGCTGTACATCAGGCCCAGGGCGGCGAAGTCGATGGGCTGGCCGTTGATCAGGGCGGCGACAGGCAGGGCCAGCCCACTGGCCAACATCGGCAGGGAGTAGACCCGACCGATCGCCCAGGTGACCCCGTCCGCGCCGGTGAAAATATCGCGGATGAACTTCCTCACTTCAGCAGCTGCGCCAGGCGCTCGCCCAGCACCCACCAGAGGACCGCCCCCAGTACGCCCGCCGCCAGGGCCGCGCCCGTCGCCATCCGCACCCAGCCGTCCCAGGTCGCGAACCGGCGCTGGACGTCGCGCTCGAGCCGCATCAGCCGCCCGACGATCCCGGTCCCGACGGGCTTGCCGTATTCGTCCTGGCTCTCGGTCCCGATCGCCAGGGTCAGGCCCTCGATCAGCCCCTTAATCTCAGCCGAGGCCTGGACGGCCTGGTCGGCCTTCAGGGCCGAGGCCTCGACCAGCTGATAGATCTCGTCATGGGTTTTTCCCTCGGGTGCATCGACGACGCGGACACGGCGACGGGGGGCGGGCTCGGTCATGAGGCCTCCAAAGGGTCAAGCGGAAGGGGAAAGGGAAAAGGCTCAGGCGGCGTTGAGCGGCGGGGCTCCGCAGGGCGGCAGCCAGTAGAGGCCCGCGGGCCAGGCGCGGAAACATCGCCCGCACCAAGCCACGGCCCCCGGCCGCCCAGGCAGGACGACTGACAAAAAGGCGTGAGCCACTACCGCTCGACCAGGCGGACGTTGAAGCTGCGGTCGTCGATCCGGCCGATCGCCGTCGTGATCCGGTTCGTTACCCGGACGACCTGGCCAGCCGTGCCGCCCGAAAGGAAGGTGGTGGCGGTCTTGGCCGCGACACTGGACGAGCCGAGGGTCAGCCCGCCGGCGGGGCTGACCGTCCAGGCCGAGCTTGAGATCGTGTCGGTCCCCAGCCAATCCGACCAGTCGATCCGATAGTCCAGGGAGGCGTTGGGATCCTTCAGGATCTGGGGCAGGCCGTCTTTCCCCGTGGTGAAACCATAAGACGACATTGGGAAGGGCTCCGGGTCAGC
>Ga0209401_1000240_pt1 | contig 37557 bp, 49 predicted proteins | sample M_140807_MF_Meta_FD_187318 | JGI IMG/M metagenome (GOLD analysis project Ga0209401, IMG submission 187318) | Freshwater microbial communities from Lake Montjoie, Canada to study carbon cycling - M_140807_MF_MetaG (SPAdes) (version 2) | ecosystem: Environmental > Aquatic > Freshwater > Lake... | reverse complement strand
ATCTAATGATTGGACAACTTAGAAATAGAATAACCTTTAACACCAAAACAAGCGTTTCTGATAGTGCTGGTGGCTTTGTGAACACTTTAGTATCTTATTATGTTTGCTGGGCTGAAATAGTCTCTAATAGCGATGCTAAGAATAATATAACTAGTAGAGACAGCTTAAGTGATGCAATTACCTTTAGGATTAGATATACAACAGGCAAGACATTTACTCAGGCTCTTGTAATAACTTGGAAGTCAAGAACTTATCTAATTAACTCCATTATAAACGAAGGAGATTTAAACCAATATTATTTAATCGGTTGTTCAACTCTTAAGTAATGGCTACTTTTAATGCTAAGATAACTGGTGTTGATGCCATTATTAGGAAGATTAACAATGCTCCTAAGAAAGTAGCTGAAGAATCTACAAAGATTATAAATGATTCGGTTAAGGAAATTGCTAATGCAGCTAAAGTAAAAGTCCCAGTTAAAACTGGCTTACTTAAAAATTCTATTGGATATAGCGATTATATACAAGGAGTTGGAGCCTCAGTTTTTGCTGATACAAGATATGCAGCTTATGTTGAATTTGGTACAGGAGAGAAATTTGGAATACCTGTTTACCCAAATATAAATATGAATGATTTAGAATCTTATGCCTTAACATTCAAGAAAAACAAAAAAGTTATGGGGATGCCTTATAGGCCGTATATGTTTAATTCATATAGCGAGGTTTTAGGGAAGATGATTAACAAGATTAAGAAAATAAGGATATAAATATATTTCGTTAAATTTGTAAAAAATGAAGGACTGCGGATATACATTAAGAAAAGCTTATATAGATAAGCTTACCTCGGCTTCTTACTCATTGAGTGCATATGATACCATAGCACCTGATACAGTAGAACCACCTTATTTGATTATCAGTAGTCAGACACAAGCAGAGAATAGTAATAAACAAAGTTTCGCCTTTGATGTTAGTATTCAATTTGACATAGTTTATAGGACTTTTAAAGCAGGTGAAGTAGGACAAAAGACTGTTGATACTTACACTAATGAATTTTTAGGCATTGTAGGGGTTAATCCTCCTCTTTACCCAAATACAGCACCTGATTTTAAGATAGTCACTAGAAGAGTTAGCTCTAATATTGCTACCTTTGACTATGTGAATGAGGCTTATGTTTTCAGAAGGGTGATAACAATGGATCATTTCGTGAATCAATTAACATAATATAAAATAAAATAAAATGGCAACAACAGGTGTATTTAACGGAACTTCATTAGTAGTTCTAATTGGGACAGAAGTAATAGGATATGCTACTTCTTGTTCATTAAGTTTAGCTATCGATACTCCAGATGCTTCTACTAAACAAAGTTTAGGATGGGCTGATGAGATTGGTGGTCAAAGGTCTTGGTCTTTAACAACAGATGGTTTAGCTACAGTAGTACCTGGTTCGGTTGCTACTTATATTAGCACAGCTGAATTAAACGCTTTAGCAATAGCAAGAGCTGCTGTTACAGTTAAATTTACTACAGTTAATAACTCTACAGTAGATGGTGTAACTCCAGTTACAGGTGATGTGATTTATTCAGGTTCAGCATTTATTGAGAGTGTAGATATGACTGCTGATATGGAGAATCCAGTTACTTACTCAGTATCTTTCAAAGGAACAGGAGTATTAACTATCGCTACCAACTAATAATAACCAACCAAAAATAAACCAAAATGAGAGGACAATTTGAATTAACTCTTTCCGATGGAAAGAAGATACCGATGCGTTTTTGTACTTGGAGTCTTAAAAGATTCTGTCAATTACAAGGCATAGGGCCTTCTGACATAGGAGAGGCTTTAAGTGGGCAATCATCTTTAGATGCTATTATAAACTTACTCAAAGCTGCTGCTGAATATCCATTATACTCACAAGGTATAACACCTTCCTTTACTGAAATAGAGGTTTGTGATTGGGTAGATGATATGGGAGGAATGGGCAGTAAAAAATTCCAAGAGGTAATGGCAGCATTATCAGAAAGTATGCAAAGTGGAATAGAAGGTGCCCCAACAAAGTCAAATAAAAAGGATGGAGTAAAAAAAAATTAGAGTGGATTGACATAGAGAAATATACAATGGGGGAGTGCAAAGTGCTTCCCCATTTGTTTTGGGAGATGACGATGGCAGAGTTAGATTTTGTATGGTATGGGTATAGACACGAGGAAGAGCAACAATGGATTAGAACTAGGTGGCAGACAACAATGCTTATTAATATTCAATTACCAAAAGGTAAGAAAATTAAACCTAGTGAGCTTATGGAGTTAGACTGTGATACTCGTAACTTTGTAAAGCCTAGAATAATGGAAGAAGATGAATTAAAGGCTGTACTAAAAAAATATGGACATATATAAACTTATAGGATAATGGCAGATAATCAGATGGTTAAAATTGATTTTGAATTTGATTTAGGAAATGTTCCTGCATCAGCTAAAAAGTTTGCTGAATATTTAAAAGGCATAGAAGCTGGTTCAAAAGAAGCACAAGTGCAATTAAAGATTTTAGGAAATGAAATAGATAAGACTGCTGATAAGATGAATAAATCAGGTGGATCTATTAAAAAGACAAATCAGCAATGGATGAATCTTGCTTTAGTTATACAAGATTTACCTTATGGATTTAGAGGTATTCAAAACAATTTACCAGCTTTACTAGGTGGTATTGCTGGTGTAGGTGGTGCTGCTTATCTAGCTTTTTCTGCTATTATTGCAGGTTTAACTTTTTGGGATGAGCATAATAGAAAAGTTACAGCTTCTGCTAAGAAATTAAAAGAACAAGAAGATGAGGTTGTAAAAGGTGTTTCTAATGAAGCAGTAAAGGTTAATGAACTAATTGCAGTTTTAGAAAATGAAAACGAAACTAGAGATAGAAAAAGAAGAGCTATAAAAGAATTACAGTCTATAAACCCTGATGTTTTTAAAGATTTAAAATTAGAAGGAGATAAAGTAAAAGACTTAAATACCTATTACAATACATACATAGAAAACTTAAAAAATGTAATACTTTTAAAGCAATATGAAAAGGATTTAGAAGCCATTATACAAGCTGAATTAAAGACTGGTAAGCCATTACAAATACAAAAACAAAAAGAGTTAAAAAGCTCTACAGACCTTTTAAAAATTAATAATACAGCTTTAAAAGATAACATTAATACGACTAAAATACTTACACTTAAAGATGAAAAAGTAATTGGTAATATTAATAAATATAATGATAGTCAACAAAAGAAAATAGATTTATTAGATAAGATAAAAAAAATATCTACTGCTGTTTCTTTAGGTGGTGGCAAAGATGGTTCAACTGCAAAAGGGCCTAAAGGTAAAGTTTCAAAAAATGAAGAAGAATTAGCTAGAGCAATATTCAATTTTTATAAGGATAATTTATTCCAGGCTGAAAATTATTTTAATAAATTAAATGATATTGAGAAATTAAATGCTTTAAAAGAAGCTGTAATTAATAAGGCATCAAATGAGGAGTTAACTCAAATAGAAGAAACTTACGCACAAAAAGCCATAAACTTTCATCAACAAGTAGAAGATAAAAAATTTGCTATTAGACAAGCTAGTTCAAAGAGAGGTGAGCAATTACTAGAGGCTGATGAAAAAGCAAAGAAAAAGATTTTAGATAGAGAGTTTCAGAATGAAATGGATGCTATCCAAAATAGATTATCTGCACAATTAAAAGGCCATAAAAAGGAACCATTAAAACAAGGAGAAGATTATAAACAGGCTGTTGCTGGGTACTTAATAATGTCTATGGAGGCTGGTAGAACAGCAGAGGAGATAGATAAATTACAAGATAAAATAAATAATTTAAACTCTTCAGCAGAAGGTACAGCAGCTGCTTTTACTCCTTTAGCAGATGTCTTAAATAATTTAGCCACTAATACACTTGTTGATTTTGGTACTCAAATTGGTAATTTACTATCTGGTGGAGAATTTTCTCTTGATGGTTTTATAACAATGTTAGCAGATGCTATAATTGAAATAGGTAAACATTTACTTATTGTTTCAGGTTTATTTGCAGCAGTAGATGCTTTATTTAAAGACCCTGCTACTTGGCCTATTGCTATTGCTGTAGGTATTGCTGCGGTTGCTGCTGGTACTGCATTAAAAAATTCGGTATCACAAAAAAATCCTGTATCAAAATTTGCCAATGGTGGCATAGTTAGTGGCCCTACAATGGGGCTAATAGGAGAATATCCTGGTGCTAAATCAAACCCTGAGGTTGTTGCCCCATTAGATAAATTAAAGGATATGCTAGGTGGAGGAGGTAGTGGGCAATTTGTACTTAGAGGAAGTGATTTAGTATTAGCTTTGAATAGGTCAGAAACATCATTAAACTTAAGAAGAGGTTCATAATGGCATATTATAACAAATATAAATTTACGTTTGCTACAAGGGCTAATAAGACTGCTTATTTGTATTTACAAGAAGATTTAGCTTCGGCTCCAACAGTTATAGAATACCAAGGAGTAGACTTAAATCTACAATATTTACCAAACTCAGATGATCCATTTGAACCAATATTTGCAAGTCAGTTAGGAGTTGTAATAGATATTACCGATAACTTAGCTAATATTCCTAATCTAGTTACTTTAGATGATAGAAAGTATTTTGCTAGATTATTTTTAGACTCTACATTAGAATGGTGTGGGTGGGTATTAAGTGATAGTGTTAGCATAGGATTTTCTACAGGTAGAAGACAGATGTCTTTTAATGCTATTGATGGTCTTGGTATGCTTAAAGATATTGCTTTACCTCAATCATTTGCAACTAGCATTAATAATAAAAACAATCTCTTATATTTTATGAGGTCTTGTTTTGATGCTTTAGGATTCCCAGCAACTCAACCTAATATTGTAATAGTTTGTTCTTATTTTTCAAGTGGGATGAGTAATAGAAGTGTTCAATCATATAATGAACCATTTATACAAACATATCTTCCTTATAGAACATTTTTAGAAAATCCTACAACATATAAGGATTGTTTGCAAATATTATCAAATATTGTAAAAACATTTGGCTGTAGATTATTCCAAGCTGGTGGGAAATGGTGGGTAGTAGCTATTAATGAATTTGCTAATCAGAATAATTGGTACACAGAATATACATCAACTGGGACTGTTGCTGCTAGTGGCAGTTCTTTAAACACGCTTAGTACTATTCAAGCATATACAGGTAATACAAGTGGTTTATATTTTATAAATAATTCTCAAGCGAAATTATTAAAGAAAGGGTATAATAAAATAGTTATTAATAATTCAATTAGTTACCCAGATAATTATATGACTAACTGGGATTTAAGACCAATTCAAAATCCAAATATACCTTATAATTGGAACGTTTCTCCAATAAGCACGGGTAATTCTTACACAATAATAGATAATGTAGATGATAATTATGCTACTTGGATATTAACTAGAGGTACTACACCTACTAGTAGAATAGAAGTAGCTAATACTGGTTTACCTAAAGTTGCAGCAGGAGATTCATTAAGTTTTTCTATGACTTTTAAATCAGGAAGTGCTAGTAATTCAAATGGGTATGTATTATTTAAAATAACTCCAACAAGTGGTTCTGTATATTATATGAATTATGATGGTAGTTGGTCTACAAATTCAAATAATAACGCTATTGTTAGTACTAATATATCCTATGCACCTTTTGAATTTAGTGTAACATCAAAAGCATTCCCAATAGATGGCCAATTAAGTTTTATTTTTTGGTTAGATTCTACAACAATAGATACAGTACAAGTTGGTAATTTTCAACTTTCTTTTAAAAGCACATTAAAATCAGTAACATATACTGCTTATACAGATATTAATAAACAATATATTCATACAGTAGAAGTGCCTTATGGATTTTATGCACAAAGCATTACTAATTCAAGTATAAATCCAATACAAATTGGGGCCTTATATCTTTCTAATGATAATATAGCAGTAGATTGGACAAGGTTTGGTGGCTCAGTTGGGGGGTATGTTAGCCTACAGCAACTACTAACTCAGCAATATATTAACATATATGGTAAAAATATAATAAATCTTGATTGTGATTTATCTAGTTATTCTACAACTAATGGGATATTAAACGCATCTAAGTTGTTAAAAGCTACTGATACTGACCCTAGTCCTATTAATGTATCTAGTAATTCATATATGTTAGGGAATGCTACAATATCCTATGCAAATAATCAAATTAATTCAACCCTACTTCAAATATCAAATACCGAAATAGTTAGTACTTTAACAAATAATTATTATTACGAATCAAGTTAATTTTAAAATATGCCAAGTGTAGTAAACGGAGAAAATGTAATATTGTATTATAAAAACCCAGTAGGTGTTTTTTATTTTAATGGTGGAATATCAGAAGGCACAATAGCTTCAAATGCTTATGCTCAAATAAGTACTACAGAAAACGTAGCTAGTAGTGTAGATTTTAATTCTGCATACGATGCTGTTATTGCTAGATTTATAACTGATATCGGTAAGCCTGGTTATTCAATCGCTGCTGGCACTTGGACATTTACTTCTTATGTATCTATTACTTATAGTCTTCAATATGATCCTGGATTCTATTTTAAAATATCTAAGTATAACGGAACTACCTTTACTACAATAGCAACAGGTTCTCCAGTAGTTTTAACATCTACTAACAAGACATTATATACTTCTACTATAAGTATGCCTGCTACTGCATTAAGTTCAACTGAAAGATTAGTAATAGAAGTTTTCCCAAGTAATGTTGGAGCAAGAGATATATATTTTTATACGCAAGGAGCTAATGTTGCAAAAGTGACTACAACAATCCCTTATGACCAAGTATTTGGAGCCTCTACAAATTGCACCTTTGATGTTAGTGTAGACCAAGTAGAAGTAACTAGCCAAACCTCTGCTTATTTTAGAGAATACAAAATAGATGTAGCTGGATGGACTGTTAACTGCGATGGCTTAATATCTTTAACAGGATACTCATATAAAAATATGCTTGATACTCAATTAGCTAAATCTACAATAGGAGTTAAGTTCTCAATAGATGATGGTACTACTCCAGTAGTTATTACAGGTGATGCTATCATTAATTCTTTATCTATTACAGGCCCTAATAATAACACTTCTACTTATGCAGTTAGTTTAACTGGAGTTGGAGCATACACAATAACTTAGTAAATTTGCCAAATGGGAGCAATATTAGGAGAAAATATTATATTATATAAAATAGATACTTCTACTATTCCTGCAACTGAAACCCCATTTGCTTGTTCTACAAGTTGCTCATTTTCCTCTAGTACAGATATGGTTGAGTTGGCTAGTCCAACTAATGCCTATTTTAAGGTTCCTACGATAGACTTATCTAATTGGAATGTTACTTGCGATGGCTTAACTTCTTTAAGCGGCTATGGAGTAGATGACATAGCTAATGAGCAAAAGAATAGAACATTATTCTTAATTAGATTCGCTATAGATAATAAGGGTGTATTTAAGTATATAAGTGGGTATTGCTTTATCTCAAACTATTCTATTAGTGGCAGTATGAATAGTGTAAGCCCTTATTCAGTATCCTTTAGTGGTACTGGAATATACTATACAGATGCTACCCCAACTACTACAACTAGCACTACAAGTACTACAACAAGTACTACAAGCACTAGCACAACATCTACGAGCACTACAACTTCTACGAGTACTTCTACTACAAGTACAAGTACAACAACATCTACAACGACTTCTACTACCACAACAACGACACAGGCTCCTGTATGGTATGCTTTATTTAATTGCGCTACTGGTGTAACAGTCACTTCTACTAATTATCCTAATGGTTCTTTTTCGGTTAACGAAAGGGTTACATCTACAGGACAGACATTTAGAATTGATTCTATTTATTATACTAATCCAGGAGGTGCATTATTATCTATTGCAACAACTGGATTAACAGGTTGCCCAGCTACGACTACTACAACCACAACTTCTACTACTATACCTCCAGTAGATTTTACATTAACTTATACTTGCTCAGGTGGAACAGCTTATTTAACATCTAACGCATATACTGGTGGTAGTGGAACCTATGAATATACAGATGCAGTATTCTCTTCTCAGTCAGCAGCATTAGCAGCAACAGCTTGGACTGCTGGTACTTCTAAAATTTATTATAATCAAGATGACACTATTCATTGGGTAGCTGTTAGAGATGCAGCAAACCCTACAAATAGAAAGGCTCATTCTGTTACACCTGCTTGTGCTACTACTACGACTACTTCTACCACAACTAGACAAGCTGCGTGGTATAACTTATATAATTGTGGAACAGGAGCAACTACTACATCTACAAATTATCTTTATGGTGATTTCGCAGTTAATGAAAGAGTAACTTCTACAGGGCAAACTTTTAGAATTACAAGTGAAGTAACAACTGATCCTGGTGGTGCTCATTTGTCTATTGTTACTACAGGACTTACAGGATGTCCTGCTACGACTACTACGACCACTACAACTACTTTAGCACCATTGTCATTTAACATTAGTTATACTTGTAGTGGAACTGATGCAGTAGTTACAATCAACTCTTTTGCTGGTGGAAGTGGAGGTTATTCTTATGGCAATGCATTATTTAATTATGCTTCTGATGCTTATACAACTACTAATTATACAAGTGGAACTTCAAATGTTTATGGTGCTCAATCATTTGCAGTATCAGGTCAACTATGGGCAGTTATAAAAGATAGCAACGGAACCAAATTAGCTTTATCAGTTACTCCTACTTGTACAACTACGACAACAACTACGACAACGACTACTACAACAATAGGTACTCCAGATGCTCAGTTCTATTTAACTTTAGATCCTAGCAATACTGGTACTTTAGCAATATATAGAAACGGAAGTTTAAATACTACTTTAAATTTTGATGGAGCTTCAGTTGCAATAACAATGAATCCAGGTGATACATTTTATTGTGTAATAACTCAAACAGCAAGAGCTAATTCAACACAAAGAGGACAAATAGTTTCTAATGATAATGGTACTGCATATGACGATGTAAATACAGGAGCAGGAGCATTACCAAAATCAAGAACTTCGGCAACACAAACAGTAGTTGTAGCACATCTATATCAAGTATATGGGTACTGCGGTGACTTAAGATAAAAACCAAAACCAATGACAATAAGATTTGTCTGTGCTCAACCTGCAACGCTTTACTATGCGTGGCAAGTAGAGGTAATGATTAACAACTTTAGTACAATGGGTATTAACCCTAACAACATAGACATAGTATGTTGGAAAGATGGGAGCGTACCAATAGAATGGTCTAAACTAGCTAACAATTATGCAGCTAGATTTTTCTTTTATGATGACCTTAGAGAAACTAAAAACTATGTTTCATCTATTAGGCCTAACATCCTTAAGCAACACTTTAAGAAATTCCCTGAGCTAGAACAAGATGCTATTTTTTATCACGATTGTGATATAGCATTTACTAAGCCTGTAGAATGGTATAAATTTCTATACGATGACAAATGGTATGGTTCAGATACTAGATTCTATATAGGCTATGAATACATAATGAGCAAAGGTGAACAAGTCTTAGATAAGATGTGCGAGATAGTAGGCATAGACAAAGAGATAATCAAAGAGAATGAACGTAATTCAATAGGTGCACAATACCTAATGAAAGGAATAGGATGGCAGTTTTGGGATGAGGTAGAAAGAGATTCTGAAAGGCTGTATAAAGAGATAACCGAACTAAGTGCAAGTATAAAAGCTGATAATCCAGTTTATCACGAGCTTCAGATATGGTGTGCAGATATGTGGGCCGTATTATGGGGAGGTTGGAAGATGGGTAAGAAAACAATATGCCACCCTGATTTAGAATTTGCTTGGGCTACTTCAAGGACAGAGTCTTGGGATAAGCTAAACATCTACCACAATGCTGGAGCTATAGATGCTATTAGTGGGTTATTCTTTAAATCTGATTACATACACAAGTTGCCTTATGGTGAAACTATAAACATAAACAAGGAGTTTGCTAGTTCTAAATATTGGGAATTAATACAACAAACTAAAACAGTCTTATGAGAATAATATTAGCTAAATATGGAGGAATGGATTGTACGGATATTGTTAGTACAAGGGTTAAGTTTGACAAGCTAATGCTAAGGGTAAATAACGACATTATTGGCGATCCTAGTGTGGGCCAGGTTAAAAGCCTAGAGCTTAGTTGGGAGCACGATGATTTGGTTCATTTAGACTATTATAAGGAAGGTAGCCTAGTTTCTATCCCAAAGACAGGAAATAAGCGTTTAGGCATCTTCTATTCTAACAATAACCAACATAGTATTTGGAATGCCATTTATAAGTCATTAGACACCATAAAAATCGCCTCTGAGGGTAAGGCTGACATAATCACTTGCCTATGGGAAGATATGCCCTTAAATCCCTTCCTAAGCGTTTTTAGCTGGTATAAGTCACAAAGCCATTTAAACCAACTCTTACAGATTATGCAATGCCTATTTATGGCTAGGGAGATGGGCGACTACGAATATGTCTCATTCCTAGAACACGATGTTATGTACCCTGAAGGTTACTTTGACTACCCTGACTTTGCCAAAGGTGAGGTCTTAACGAATATGAACTATGGGGGTATTAATAAAGATGGTTGGCAGCATAGAAATCAAAACGATGAACCTTTCCATCAAATGACTATGAGGCTAGAGGATGCCATTGAGCATTGCCTAAACATACTTCCTAATGCCTTGAAGGTTAATTGTGGCAATATAGAAACAGATAAGCTAAAACGTAGCCAATGGGCTAGTCAGAACGAGGCTATCCATATTAATCACGGCAATCACTTCACATCTCATAACTCTATATATAACAAGGAAAATACTTACGCAACGCATAAGTATTGGGGCAATCACAAGGATTATATAGACTTATTTAATAATTGATTAAATTTGTAAAAATTATAAAGAATGTCCTGCATAAGCACCAATGCTGATTTTAGACCAGCTCAATACAATATATCTATTTGGAAAACTAATACTTGGAGTCAGATATTCCTTTTGACTGCTAATACTGTGCCTATTAACTTAAGTACAGCAGCAGTAGAAATTGAGATTAGAAAGACAATTACTTCTTCTACTGTCGAACTTACCTTAACGGAAGGTGGCGGTGGCATCACAGTAGGTGGTGTAGATAACAATATGATTACCATTAACAAAGACATCAACTTAGCAGCTGGTAACTATGTGTATGATATGGCTGTTAAATTTTCTAATACCAATATAAAAACATATATCTGGGGTAACTTTATTGTTTATCAAGATATTACAAATATATAATGAGCACAGAAATAACAATTACAAGTACTACGATTGACATTAATGTTAGCGAGTATCCAATTACGATTGAGGCCCCTTCAGGAGCCTACCCATTACCTACAAGTGTTTATAGTGTGTTTGGTAGAACAGGTAATGTTGTTGCTGCCGAAGGAGATTATACCCTAACTCAATTAGCAGGGGTAACTATAACAAGTCCAGTTAGTGGACAAGCCTTAGTGTATAATGGTACCTCTTGGGTAAACAATACGGAAACTTATGTAGGTACTGTTACTAGTGTAGCTGCCCTTACGTTAGGAACTACAGGAACTGATTTAACATCTAGCGTTGTTAACAGCACTACAACTCCAGTAATAACCTTAAACGTTCCTACTGCAAGTGCTAGTAATCGTGGGGCCTTAAGCTCTGCTGATTGGTCTACTTTTAATGCTAAACAAGTTGCCTTAAATGGTACTGGTTTTGTTAAAATTGTTGGAACTACAATTAGTTATGATAACTCAACTTATTATTTAGCTTCTAATCCAACTGCATATATTCCTTTAACAGCTTTAAGCTCTACAGCTACAGGCTTGACTTATACAAATACTACTGGTGTGTTTAGTACAACTGGTGGATATGGCATACCTACAACTGCTAAACAAACAACCTGGGATACAGCTTATAATGATTCTATTATTAGTGCATCAGTAACAGGGGTTACTACAAAAACATTAACCCTAAATCAGCAAGATGGTGGAACTGTTACTGCTAGTTGGACTGACTATGATACTGCTCCTGTTACTTCGGTATTCGGTAGAACTGGTGCTGTGGTAGCAGTTAATGGTGACTATACTACTAGCCTTGTAACTGAAGGCACTAACTTATACTATACTCAAGCAAGGTTCAATACTGCTTTCGCTGCCAAATCAACAACTGATTTAGCAGAAGGAGCAAACCTTTACTATACAGATGTTAGAGCTAGAGCTTCTAACTCATTCGTAGCTGGTTCAGGTGCATACAATAGCACAACAGGGGTTATAACAATCCCTACCAATAACAATCAAATAACTAATGGTGCTGCATATATAACCTTAACAAGTTTAAGTGTTACCACACCATTAAGTTATAACAATACGACTGGTGCATTTACTATATCTCAAGCAACAACAAGTACTAATGGGTATTTAACTAGCACGGATTGGAATACTTTTAACAATAAAGAAGGAGCAGTTACTGCTGGAACTACTTTACAATACTACAGAGGTGATAAGACATTTCAAACATTGGATACTAGTGTAGTAGTAGAAGGTACAAACTTATATTATACACAAGCAAGATTTGATAGTGCATTTGGTGCTAAGTCAACAACTAATTTAACTGAGGGTACTAACTTATATTACACAGATACAAGAGCAAGAGCAGCCATAACAGGCACAAGCCCTATTAGTGTTACAAGTGGAGTCGTTGCAATTAGCCAAGCTAATACTACAACTAACGGATATCTTTCTTTTACCGATTGGAATACTTTTAACGCAAAGCAAGCTGCTTTAAACGGAACAGGGTTTGTTAAGATAACAGGCACTACTATTTCATATGACAATAATACTTACTTAACAACTATCTCAGGCATAGCTGCTGGAGGTGAATTAAGTGGCACTTACGCTAATCCAACATTAGTTAACTCAGCGGTAATAGGCAAAGTTTTAACAGGTGTAAACATAACTGGTGGTACAGTTGTAGATACTGATTCTATCTTAACTGCTTTTGGTAAAGTACAGAATCAAATCAATGGTTTAATTGGTGGATCTATATACAAAGGAACTTGGAATGCTAGTACTAATACTCCAGCTTTAGCGAGTGGAGTAGGAGTTGCTGGTAATTACTATATCGTATCTGTTGCAGGTACAACTAACTTAGACGGCATTACTGATTGGCAAGTAGGAGATTGGGCTATATACCAAGGTAGCGAATGGGAAAAGGTAGATAATACAGATGCAGTAGTTTCTGTAAATGGATTTACTGGTGCAGTTAGTTTATCTACATCAAATATTAACGAAGGTTCTAATCTTTACTTTACTAATGCTAGAGCAATAGCTTCTACATTAACAGGCTATACAAGTGGTGCTGGTGCAATCACATCTGCTGATACTATCTTAAGTGCAATACAAAAACTTAATGGCAATACAAGTGCTATTGTTTCAGGTGTTTCTAGTGTTTATGGTAGAACAGGGGCAGTAGTAGCTAACACAGGAGATTATACAACATCACAAGTAACTGAAGGTACTAACCTTTACTTTACGGATACTCGTGCAAGAGCTGCTATTAGTTTAACAACAATAGGCACAAGTGGTGCAGCTACTTATGTAAGTGGTGTTTTAAATATACCAAATTATGGTAGTGTATTAACAGGATATGTTCCATATACAGGTGCTACTCAAGATGTTGATTTAGGTGCGTTTAAAATAAATGCTCAATCTTTACACGTTAAAGGAACGGCAGGTAATGGTCATCTAGGATTAAAGCATCAGTCAGCAAATGCAACTGCATCGGCTAATGAAGTATCTTTATTTGCAGATAGTCTTGGTGATTTAAGTTGGTTAAATGGTAACTTATATTTAAGTAAGTTTATTACATCAAGTAATACTGCAAATCATTCTTATACATTCCCTAATGCAACAGGTACTATAGCTTTAACAAGTCAACTAACAGGCGGAACTGTTACAAGTATAGGATTATCTTCTGCAACAAGTGGAGTAACAATAGGTTCAAGTCCTGTAACAACAAGTGGAACGATTACGATTGCTATTGCAACTGCAACAACATCTCAAAATGGATTGCTTTCAAGTACTGATTGGACTACGTTTAATAATAAACAATCAACTTTAACTTTAGGTAATTTAACAAGTACAGACATTACTGTTACAGGTGGTACTGGTTCTATTATAGGTGCAGGTTCAACCTTAACTTTAGCTACAGTTAACGCTAATGTCGGAACCTTTGGTTCTTCTAGTGCTATACCAGTTATAACAGTAAACGCTAAAGGTTTAATTACTTCATTAACAACAACTCCTGTATCTATTCCTTCAGGTGCATTAGATTTTATAGGTGATGTAACAGGCTCAGGAACTACAGGTTCTAATACTACATTAACATTAGCAACAGTTAATAGTAATGTAGGTGCTTTTGGTTCTTCTACATACGTTCCAACAGTAACAGTTAATGCTAAAGGGCTTGTTACTGCTATTAGTCAAACAATAATTGCTACAGCAAATACATCAACTACTGGTTTATTAACTTCTACAGATTGGAATACATTCAATGGTAAGCAAGGAACAATTACTTTAACTACTACAGGATCTAGTGGTGGTTCTTCTTTAGTTTCTAATACTTTAAACATACCTACTTATACCTTAACTGGTTTAGGTGGTGTTCCAACAACTAGAACTTTAACTATTAATGGCACAGGTTATGATTTATCAGCTGATAGGTCTTGGACTATACCTACAAGTGTTAATGCTACATTTACTCAAGACTATACAGCAACTGCTGCTCAAACTACTTTCACAGTAACAGGAGGTTACACAGTTGGACAACTTGCAGTTTATTACAATGGTTCTAAACTAGCTAGTGCAGAGTTTACTGCAACTAATGGCACTACATTTGTTTTAGCTACGGCTTGTCAAGTCAATGACATATTACAAGCTGTTGTAGAGATAACAGGTGGTGGTATCGGTGGTAGTGGTACTACAAACTATGTAAGCAAATTTACTGCAAGTGGTGTGTTAGGCAATAGCTTAATATATGATAATGGTAGTAATGCAATAGGCTTAGGTGTAACACCAAGTGCGTGGATTTCTACATCAAAAGCATTTCAAATTGGAGATACTGCATCAATAATTGCTCCAGCAACAGAAGCTATAGTAGGTAATAATATTTTTGTTGATTCTACTGATAACAATAAATATATAACTACAAACTTTGCATCTCAATATAGACAAGTAAATGGTCAACATATATTTTATAGTGCTGCATCAGGTAGTGCAGGAACTACAATTTCTTTTGGAACTCCTAAATTAACCATAACCTCAGCAGGTAATGTAGGTATTGGAGTTACAAGTCCTGCATCAAGATTAGAAGTAAGAGTTGCAGCTGAATCACCAGCAACAGGAGCAGTAGCATTAATAGCAGGTACAAGCAATGGTAATAACGATATTTTTAGATGGTATGATGGAACAACACAATTAGGAGTATTTAAAAACTCAGGTAATGTAGGTATTGGTACAAGTACCCCTAATATTGTTGGTTTTACAGGAACAATGTTAACAGTAAATGGTACAGGAAATTATCAAGGCTTTGAAGTGGCTACAAGTGGTACTTCTAGAATAATAATGCTTTCCGATGGAACTAATGGATATATTTCTACTCGTCAAAGTGGTATGGGACTTATTTTTGAAACAGGTGCAGCTTCCACAAAAATGTCTATTACTAGTGCTGGAGTAGTTACAATTAATGCTTTAGGAACTGGTGCAGTTACTTCAACAGGTGGAGTATTATCTGTTACTTCTGATATGAATTTAAAAATAGAAGATGGATTTATAGATAATGCTTTAGATAAAGTTTTAAAATTAACTCCTAGATATTTTTATTGGAAAGAAGAAAGTGGTTTACCTACTGATTTAAGACAATTAGGATTTTATGCTCAAGAAATTAATAAAGTATTGGGAGAAGAAGTTTCAAATACTCCAAAGACAGAAGATGATAAATGGGGTATTTATGATAGAGGTATAATAGCTATGTTAACCAAAGCAATGCAAGAGCAACAAGCATTAATCACATCATTACAAGAACAAATAAACGAGTTAAAAAACAAATAATATGGGACTTACACAGAAATTGGGTACTATCCCTTTAGCAATACTAACTGACGCATCTAACAACGTAGGAATAGGAGCAGCACCTAGTGGTAGTTATAAATTAGAAGTAACTGGTACAAGTAATTTTACTGGGGTATTAAAGGTAAGTGCTGCAACAGGATTCTCTGTTGGTTCAATAGCAGGTTACAGAAGGATTGAATATACAGGTACTACTTTTTCTATGTTAACTGATGCAGATGGTTATGCAGGTTTAAGTGCAGGAGCAGGTACATTTTCAAGTACCGTAAGTGCTACAAAAGTTATTTTAAGTTTAGGTGCTGAACAAGCAGAATTAACAAGTGCTTTTAATAATGACTTTAAATTAACTAATAGTGGAAACTTTAGAATAATAAATAATTCTAATACTGCTGCTTTAATGACAGTTACTAATGCAGGTAATGTAGGTATTGGTACAAGTAGCCCAACCGCTTATGGAACAACTAATTTAGAAGTAAATGGTAAAACAGGAGCAGGATACTTTACAGTTAAAGGTTCATCTAATGCAGTAATTGGAGAATTAGCAGCTGATGGTGAAGTTTATTTAAGTTCTAAAACTGCCAATGCTATAATTATTAGAACAACAGATGTTGAAAGAATGCGAATATCTGCAGCAGGATTAGTTACTGTTATAGGAACAGGTTCAGCAAGTACAGCAGAAGGAATTTATTTTAAAAGAACATCTACATTAGACCAAGGTGGTTTTATAAGTGGTAGTGGTGGTGTGCTTAATTTATATGCTACTAATGCTTATTCTAGTTTATATGGTACAATGGTATTTGGTAGATATAATGGTACAACTACTGTAGAATCTATGCGTATTACAAGTGATGGTTATGTTGGTATTGGAACAACTGCACCATCAATTAAATTATCTGTTGCTCAAGATATTACAAACGATGGCGATATTGCAGCAGGTCAATTTATGGTTTGTGGTGCTACAACAAATCTCAAAAGACTTGTAATTGGATATGATACTAATGGAAGTGGTTATGGTTATATAGAATCAGCATATAAGGATAGTGCTTGGACATATACTGCACTCCAACCAACTTCAGGTAATGTAGTTATAGGCACTTCTACAGATTTAGGTTATAAATTAGGTGTTAATGGAACTGCATACGCAACAGGTGCTGCAGGTGCTTTATCTGATATTAGACATAAAAATAATGTTTTAGATATTAACGAAGGCTTAGATGCTGTAATGAAATTAAGGTCAGTTTCATATTTATGGAATGAGGAATTTATTACTGATAATGGAATGAAAGGATTGCATTATGGATTTATTGCACAAGAAGTAAAAGATGTATTACCTGATGTAGTTTTAGAACAAAGTAATGAAGAAAAAACATTAGGCTTGAAATACAATGAAATAATTCCTGTATTAGTAAAAGCTATTCAAGAATTAAATGAAAGATTAAACAAAGCAGGGTTGTAGAAAATACTTATATTTGCAAAAAATAACTACTATGATTACTTTAAATGAAGAAAACTTAAAAGCTTTAGAAAGCTACCTATTGGAAGTTCCTTTTAAATATGCGAACCCAATCCTACAATTATTAGGAAAATTAAACCAGGAGCAGAATCCACAAGCTCCTGAAGCAGAAGTTGTGGAAGGATAATGAAGTTCCTTAAAGACAACATCTTGTTTATAGCCGTAATACTCCTTGTGTTATGGCTATATTTTTTACTAAAACCTACCTACTTACCTAGAATTGGTAAGCAATTCGATACTTCTCAGTATAAAAAGATAGTAGAGATACACGATACTACGTACAAAACATTGTACGTTAATACGTACAAGAAGGGAAATGATATACCATTCTATATCATTGACTCTGTACAGATTCCTGTACACGATACTTTATACGTACTAAACGATTATATGCGTATCAAAGTCTATTCTGACACTATTAAAAAAGATTCTAATATCTTTGTAGTGAATGATACTATCAGCCAAAATAGGATCATTGCAAGGGGTTTTAAAGCCAATTTAACTGAAAAGACCATAATTACGAGAGAGTACTACGCTAAGAAACTGACTAATACCCTTTATTGGGGCATTAGAGGCTCATACAGCCCACTTAATGGCTTGGAAGTACTAAGTCCTTCCTTGATGCTAGGTGTCAAAAATAAGGCTCTAATAGGCTTTAGTGTAGATATTAACAAAAATTATAATATTGGGTACTCTGGTAGTATCTACTTTAAAATAGGTAAATAATGAATTTCTTTAGAAAAATGGTTTCAGAAGACAAAGAGGTTTCCTCTAAAAGAGTAGCAGGAATCTTTGCATTAGTAAATGGTGTAGTTTTAGCTTACCTATCTGTAAAATATGATATTAAAGAATGGTCGTTTAATGGCCTTCTTACTTTCTCAGGTGTCGCACTTGGTCTAACAACAATTAATCAAATCTTTGAAAAAAAATCTAATGCATAGTATTTACAATTCTACTGAATTAACTTCAGTTGGTATGGCTTCTACAGCTATATCTTGGCTATCCTTTATAGATGTTTTAAAGGTTGGTTCTTTTACTCAATTAGCAGTTAACATTTTATCCATAATATGGTTGTCATTACAAATATATAACTTCGTTAAAACGAAAGTTATAAAACGTAAAAAATGAAACTAACAGCTCACTTTGACTTATCAGAGTTTACTAGAAGCGAATCAGCCAAAAGGGAAGGGCTAGATAATACTCCCACATCAGAACACTTAGAAAACATAAAGATACTATGTGAAAAGGTACTTGAGCCGATAAGATTACGTTACGGCTCAATCAATATCTCTAGTGGATACAGGGGCAAGATGCTCAACCATTTCATTGGAGGTTCGGTTAATTCAGATCATTGTGTAGGCCGTGCGGCTGACATAGATATGGATGATAGTGGTTCAGGTGTAACTAACAAAGAAATCTTTGATTACATCAAGGATAACTTAGAGTTTGACCAGTTAATAAATGAGTTTAATTACGCTTGGGTGCACGTAGGTTATAGACAAGGTGCTAATAGAAAGCAAGTGTTAAAAGCTGTGAAAGAGAAAGGTAAAACAGTTTACCAGGTTATTAAGTAGAAAACCAAAACCAACCAATATGGCTAAAACCAAAAATGTGGGTATCATAGGTGATACGCACTTCCCCTTCTGCCATCCTAAGTACCTTGACTTTTGTTATGAGGTATTCAACAAGTTCCAATGTTCTGAAATAGTTCACATCGGTGATGAAGTAGACAATCACGCTATCTCATTTCACGAGACTAACCCTAATGGGGAGTCAGCTTCTAAGGAGGCTATTATGGCTATGCAACAGCTTAACATTTGGTATAAGCGTTTCCCTAATGTAAAAGTCTGTATAGGTAACCACTCAGCCCTACATAAAAGAAAGGCCATAGCTAACGGATTACCAGAACGTTTTATTAAAACCTATGAAGATGCTTGGGAAGCTCCTAAGGGCTGGAAATGGGCCTTAGAATGGGAAATAGACGGTGTTTTATATACGCACGGAACAGGATCATCAGGACAAGCTGGTGCCATCAATAGAGCAAGAGATGCTCGTCAATCAACAGTCATTGGTCACATACACTCCTTCGGTGGTGTGCTTTATAGTAGCTCAGATAAGGATATGATATTCGGTATGAATGTCGGTTGTGGTATAGATATTAATGCTTACGCAATGGAATATTCACGACCTTTCCCCAAAAGACCAACACTAGGATGTGGGGTTGTTTTAGATAACGGAAGAATTGCTATATTCGTGCCTATGCCATTAGGTAGCAAGATAATAAGGCTACCTAGGAAGTAGACAATTAACAAACTCACTTTAGACAATTAACAAATAAGTGTGTATCATATTGATAATCAATAAGGTATGCACTTTTTATTTCTGTAATAATTAAAACGTAAATTTGTATGGGCGAACAACATCCTGATGAAGTAATTAAGGCTCTAAAATTAGAGCAGAAATTATTAGAAGACAGACTGAAAGATGTAGCAATGAAACTAAGATTAATCATCATTAAAGAGAGTGCAAGAGATGTTACTGCAAATCGAACAGCTTACGGAAGACGATAGCTATGATTTAGAAGAGTGTACCGAACAAAGTAATGCTTGGATTAACATTCATTTAGTTGAATCAGTAACAGAAGATGATGAAGACAAAGACAGATGCTATGTCTATATGCAATCCCAAGACTTCTTCTATATTAATGAGAGCTCAGACTCTTTTATCAAAAGATATCAAGAGGCCTTATTCGGAACCGTTATAACAAGGTTCTACGATAAAACAAATAGGAATACTTAAGAAGCTCTCTCATAGTTGGTGGTTTTTGGTTTCACCCTCAGGTAAAAACTGGGGGTGTTTTATTATAAAAAAGCCCCTCGTAGAAACGAGAGGCTTACCTTTATTTCAAAAAAACACACAAACTACTTCTTTTTAAACTCTTGCATTGCGTAAGTTAACATACCAACTAAAGTTAATACGTATAAACTTCTAGTAACCCAATGCCATACAAGTGGATTAAACTCATTTACTATAAAAGCAAATGGTAAATAAACACCTGCAAACAAAACTAATAAATTAATTATAATTTCCTTGATATTTGTTTTCATAAGAATAATTTAGAATGGCAAGTCCTTTTTTGGCTTACCGTCAGCTACCCAAGTGTCTAGCTCGATATAGAAACCTGCTTCACCTGGTTTAGCATCCTTTTTGTTTTTAATAAGAATGTTAGCCCAACCATTATTAGTTGCTGCGAAGTCATTCATTTTCTTTAAATCATCAGGGCCGAAAGATACTTTCTTAAACTCCCCAAATGCTGTCTTCATTGTGAAAGACCTTCCTAGGAAAATCTTCTCTTTAGTTACTGCCATTGTTTTTTGTTTTATTTATTAAATACTATTGCTCTTTGATTCAGGCTTCGCTGCTGCTAAGATTTCTTTTAGCTTAGGCCTATGCTTCATATCTATTGCAAAGTCAACTAAGACTTGATGTAAATAGTCAAAAGTTTCCTGTGAGAAAACATCTTTGTTTTTCTTCACTGTTTTAGCCACTTTCAATTCCTTGTTTTCTAATTCTAATTCTTCCATTTTGTTTTGTTTTAACGGCCTTGACCTCGGTAAACCTTCGGCTTAGGGCTATGTTTATTAAATGATTTCTTTGCTGAACCTCGTTTTCTACTTCCGAAGCTCACCTTTCTCGAATCTCCAGTCTTCGTTTTCGCCATCTTTATAGATTTTTACTTGTATTGTTTCATCTCTTACTTGTTGGCATAGCATCGCAGTTCCTCCTGCCATTGATAGCTCTTCTAAAAAAACCATCTGATCTGCTGACATTCTATCGCCAATCGCTTTAATCTCACAACAAACAAAGTAACCATACTTTTTATTGTAACCAATAATGTCAGGTACTCCTTTTCTACCTATAAAGGCCCTACCTCTAACAGCTAGGTTATTATTTCTCCATACTTCATTACCACCATCCTTTAAAAAGTCTAACATCATTTTTGTTAAATTACTTGCTGATAGGTATGCCATCACCAAAATTACAATAATATATTAATATACATTAATACCACCTAATTAATTCTTCGGTTGGCATCTTTACATATTTTATTTTATCCTTTACTTTTATCTCACCTATTCTCCAATATCTTCTAGCCTTTACTCGTAAAAACTCTGCTCTTATAAATACTATTCTATCTCTTAGGTCTAAGTTAAAAGCAAAGAACTCTACTCTTTCATCTGATATACCACTAGGCTGACCATCGTTCTCATACTCTAGCAAAAAATAACCCTTCTTTAAAGCTTCTGTTTGATGTATAACTAAAACCTTAGTACTCTTAGCAAATATTCTTATAGCCTGGTATGTTCCATCTATAGCCTTAGCAGCTTCTATTTCAAACTTTCTTCTATTTCTATAACCCTTGGACATAATCTTGGAAGGTCATTGTTTCAGGTAAAAATCTTAATGCTAGGTTTTTTGTAGCTCCGTGTCTATTCTTCTCTACTTTACAAACTACTAAATCACTAGGAGAGTATTCTCTACCACCAATCTCTACTGATTCAGTTTGCTCATAGTAGCCTGGTCGCATTAGCATTATTACAGCATCAGCATCTTGTTCTATTGATCCTGATTCTCTAAGGTCAGATAGCTGTGGCATCTTATCACCTCGTTCTTCTACTCTGCGTGATAATTGGGATAGGGCGATAATAGGTACTTCCAGCTCTTTGGCAAGTGCTTTTAGGCTCCTACTAATGTAGGATACCTCTTGCTCTCGGTTTTGGTTTGACTTGCCAGTACCACTCATAAGTTGAAGGTAATCAATAAAGATAATCTTTATGCCATACTTCTGTTTAAGAATAGTTGCTTTGGCTCGTAGCTGGGTTACACTAATACCGCCCATATCCTCTATGTAGATGGGGGAAGTAAGTATCTTGTCGTCAGTTCGCATTAAGTGAACTTTTTCGTTATCGGTCAGTAAATTCATTCTAAGACGTTTTAAGGGCAGTTCTGAGCTAATTGACTCTAACCTTTCAACTAGCTGATTGGAGCTCATTTCGAGGCTAAAAATGGCCGTAGCGATGCCTCCTTGTATTGCTATGTGATAGATACTAGAAAGCATAAAGGCAGTCTTACCCATTCCAGGTCTAGCAGCTATGATAACAAAGTCAGGATCTACCCAACCGCAAAGGGTGTTATTAAGCTCCATAAAACCTGTGTTTATGCCTAATAGCTGACCACTTACAGCAGCATCACGACCTTCATTTAGCTGCATAATGATTTGGTCTATAGTCTTTTCGTATATATTACCAAACTCTTGCAGTCCTAAAAGTTGTTTACCAAACGTAGCTAGGGTATCATCAGTAGATTCAGCACCATCAAAGGCCGATACCTCCATTAGTCGGCCCAAGGTTGCTAACTTTCTACGCTTGTATAATTCTATTACTACCTCTATGTGTGTGTTTAGATGGGCAGTAGATACGACACTATTCGTAATCTTTGATAGGTATAAGGCCCCTACTTCTTCTGAGTGTTTATTGTCTATAAGTCGTTGGAACACAGTACTTAAGTCTATTTGTATGTTCTTATCATACATCTGCTTAATTGTTCTAAATATCAGTTGGTGTCTTAAATCGTAGAATATTTCTTCGTTTAAGTAGTTCACTACTAAAGGCAAAGCTCTTTTATCTAGTAGAATAGAGCCTAGAATATTCTCTTCTAGCTCAAGATTTTTAGGTAGGTTTATAACATCCATTATTTAAGCTTTATTTTAGTTGTTGTGTTAGGTTCAAAGTTTTTACTATTCTTAATCCAGGTTCCTACTCTTCTAGCTATGTCAAAGAATTTTTGGTCTTGGTATCTCATCTTGCCTTTAGCATCTGCTTCAGTCCAGTAGTCTAAAAAAGATTGGTATTGGTTCCCAAGTTTATCTTTATGGGATTCTATACTATTAATAAAAGCTACTTTATCCTTATATATTTTATTAGTATTATTAGTATCAATATATATGTTATTATAGGGTAAAGTTTCTTTACCACTTTCGGTAAAGTTTCTTGACTCATCAGGTAAAGTTTCTATACCGATGGTAAAGCTATTATCTTTCTTGTTGTATTCTAGTGTTTTATGGTCATTTAATAGCTTTGGAAATATCTCATTAGTAGCTCTTAAATGTCTTGTAACATCATTTTGCATTACTAAGCCCCTAGCAACAAGATTTTTTATTATTGTTATAATAGTTTGTTTAGATAGGTCAAGGTCTTTGGCCATATTTTCCCTTGATTTATAGCACCAATGAGATTCGTTGTTTTGTAATTTGTAAATGCTATCTAATACACAATACTCATTACAAGATAGATGTAGGGATTTGCGAATTGGATGAATTATTGTGGTGTAATACATAATAAAAAAAGCCCATCGGTTTTGCTAGAAGTACGAGTTCTAACGCCACCTAGGGCAGAAAGTTTTAATTGTTATCTCGTACATAACATAACAAATATACTAAAACAATTTTGGTTGGGATTGTACATCAGAAATCCTTTTATTAGCTATTTCTAAATATTCTTTGCTCATTTCACTACCTATAAAGTTTCTATTGTTCATTATTGAGTGAATAGCAGTAGTACCACTACCCATAAAAGGATCGTAAATCAAACCTCCTTCTGGACATCCAGCTAATATTGGTTTAGTAATTAATTCAACATTATAAGAAGCATAATGCTTTACTGAAGAAGGTTTAGTTTTAATATCCCAGAAATCTGAAACTGTACCTGGATTTTTACCTAATGGATTAAAAGAAACACCTTTAGCCCCAACCTTATCGTCATTATGACTTTTAGCATCATCACCATATTGATGTCTTTTACCATCATTTCGTTTATCATTTTCCCATATATGTTTATCTCTGATAGCATCTAAATTAAAATAATATTTCCTAGATTTAGACATCAAAAAAATATACTCGTGTTTTTTGGTAAATCTATCATTTACAGGTTCAGGCATACCATTTCTTTTAGCCCATATTATATCATTTCTTACTATCCAATTCCTATCTATACAACCAATAGCAAATCGATGTGGTATTAAAACAAGACATTTATCTGGATATCCTTTTTGGCCTCCTCTACCAGCTTTGGTTCCAGATGCTACAATAGGTTGGTCATTGTATTTATCCTTTTTATCTCCTGCCCATCCAGAATTATTATAAGTATCTCCTAAATTAATCCAACAAGTCCCACTTGGTTTTAATACTCTATAAATTTCATCCATCATTTCCCATAAATGCTCTAAATATTGTTGGAATGTTGGCTCTAATCCCCATTGGCCATCATAACCATAATCTCTTAATTGCCAATATGGTGGGGAGCTTATTACGCAATCCAAAAAATCATTTGGCATCTTTTTTAATGTTTCTAAACAAGGTTCGTTGTGTATTTGATTAATCATAGTGTGTTTTTTGAAATTATTCTAAATGCTACCACCCTTTCTTTGTCTAGGTGCTTTACCATAAACTTCTTCCTAGCTATAGGGTTTAATGACTCTCTAATAGCCTGTGCTGGCACTCTTGCCTTCCTAGAAGCCAATGCTATAGACTTAAAATGTATCTCTTCTTTCGTATCTATAAACACCATCCTAATTGGTATGTTATTCTCCATCCCCTTTATCTCTTGACTCATATGGTTTAAAGTGGTTTTTTAGCCCTTTTATAAATTGTTTGTTACTAATGTTAAACTCTCTTTTGGTGAAGAACTCTTCATCGATGGTTCCTCCATCCATTGCATTGGGATATACGAGAATGTCATCGTCATAAAAGTTCCTAACCATACCTGTGTCGTATAGTACGACTTTCCAAACTGTGTTTGTATCTGATCCGTAATCGATCCAGGCGATTGCTTTTCCGTACCCAAGAGGAGTGTGAACATCTATTGTATTTTTTAATTGGTAAATCATTTTCTTATTAATTCTTTAATTTCTACTATTGCCATTGCAGAACAATAAACAAGAATAAAAACTGGTACAGCTACAAAGAAAAATTTTAACATCCCTAATGTTTCTTTCATTTTATTTCTTTAAGGATATTTTAAATGTGGTTGTAGATACTCTAGGTGCTGGATGTACCATCTCGCCAGTTTCAGGATCAACCATAGGAGTGTTAATAGTTCTAAGCATCTTCTCTCTTTCTTTAAGAGCATACTTAAGAGATTCTACTTCGTTGTTAAGTTTAGTCCAAGCATAATCTTGGTCATAGATATACTTAACTCCTGATTCAATCTTAGTAACCTCGCTACCTAAGACATCAGCCTTGCCACCAGGGTACTTAGCTAATTCATCTACTACGATTTCTCTAAGCTCACTACGAACACCATCAAATAGTTGTGCGATAGCATCCATACGAACTAATGTTTCAAGTGCACTATCGCCTGTTTCTTTAAAATGCTCGACGATAGTTGTTTTGATTAAGTCATTGTTAAACTTACTCGGTTCATAGGTAGACAGTTCTACCTTTGGTAAAAATATTTCTGTACTCATTATTTTTTTGTTTTACTTGTAAATGATTCTTTTTTAGACTTAAGCAACATTAATAAGGCTTTATCGCCATCTATGTATTGCTTGTATCCATAATATAAATCTACTAGCTCCTTATTTTTTGTGCAGTCAGTAATCTGTTTGATTAATTCTACTCTATCAACTTCTGCTTCTGCTATCTCTTCTACTTCTACCTCTTGTACGACAGATTTTTTGGGCTCCTCTTTAGCAAAATCCATCTCTTCAGCAGGTGTCGCTTCAAATCCAGCAGCCTTCATTAACCAGGCTAACAAATTACGATACGCTTTACCAATAGCCCTAGTTTGAGCCATAGAGAGAATAGCGTATTCATCAAAATAACGCTTGGTTTTTTCGGCATTGGTACATAAAGCAATACCGACAGCAACAACAGAACCAGTAGTAATATTGCGAACTTCACAAGTCGCCATATATTTAATAGTAGTTTCATTTGATAAGTCTTGAGTAGATGTAATAATTGGCATCAATCCTAGTGAAGCTCCAGCAAATTGCCATCCCTCCACATTAACAAATTGTTTGCCTTGAATGTTAGATGATAAACCCTTCTCTTTGATGAGTTTAGATAGTTCAGATGCTAATTGTAGCATTGAGTCCTTGTTAATTAATTCGTAAGAAGGACTAGTTGTTTGCAGTTCCATAATTTAGATTTTTTGGTTGGGTTTCTTGAAAATAATAAGCTTCTCTTGTTGGATACTTTTGCCATATAGACAAGATTGATTCCATTAGCTCAAGATTGGCTTGTGAATAATTAATTTGGTGGATAATCTTAGCGATGAATAATCGCTTTTCAGAATCATCCCATAGTGCGAATTGACTTAGCATACTTTATGTGTTTTTTGGTTGGTAAATTAAGTTTAAGTAAGAATCTAATCTCATCAAATTGCTCGGCATAGATGTCATTAGTGCTTAGGTCTTGTTTGTGCATACGAAGTCCGTGAAGAACAGTTGTATGGTCACGAAAAAATAACCTGCCTATTGAGGCTACTGTGGCCCCTACATAGGTCTTAAGAATGGCATAGCACATATTCCTAGTAAGCACTAGAATGCGTGATCTATCTTTAGATAAGGCATCTTTGTATCTTACATTCATTTCTTTACAAACAAACTGAATAATGGCTTCTCTATCAGGTTGCTCGATGTTTATTACTCCTGGCATAGTGTAGTAGTTTATTTTATTCGGTGAAATCATAAATTTGGTTTTTTAATTCTTCTATCTTCTTACGATAGAAAGCTTCTACAATTTCAATCATCTCCTCATCAGCCTTAGCTAACCTTGTACGAACCTTATAGGGTGTATAGCCTGTTAACTCACAAATCTTTTTAATATCGCCATACTTAAGTAAGGCACGATAATCTCTAATTAGCATCTTTTAGTTTTTTATATAGTTTGTAATGTCTATCGATAGAACGCATAGCTCCTTCAATAGATGTAAAATAATCAGCTCTCCAATAGTAGAACTTATCTAGGGGTTTTTTGCTATCCCAATGGATAAACATACCACGATAGATGTAATCTTTTTTAATCCTCTCGCCATCAACGACTATAATAAAATAGTCCTTAAGGCCTTTTTGTTTTAGTTGGGCTGGTGTAGGGTGCATACTTATTCAATTATGGAGTAAATGGTTTCAGTTACTTCTTTGGTAGGCTTTAAAGATACTCCACTAGCAGCTTTTATAAACTTTTCGTAGGCACTATCTTTATCAGCACTAATTGAACTATCTACATACTCGCCATCTTTTTCGGTATAGTATCTTACACCTCCTGTGATACAATTTGTTTCTGTAATAAACTCGAATTTAGACATATTATTGGGTTTTTTGGTTTACTTTATTAAGTTTTTGGTGCCTCTGGAAATAAGATTGAACTCCACTTGAATTGATTTGGCTCTGCATATTCTCATAATACACAGGATCAAGGAAAGTTTTTGCTTGGTAGTTGTAATAGACTTGCTCACCAGGTGAGAAGTTTTTGCCAGTTAGACTGCATCTGCAATCGTACTTGACTGTGATTAATTCAAATGACATAGATGGGGTTTTTGTTTTGTTTGACGAAGTTAAGGGGTTTTTGTTATTGTTAAGGATTTTTAGCAGGTTTTTTGTTAAAGTAATCATAAAAGATTTTTGCCTATACAAAAGATTTTTGGCCCAAGGGGATTTTTGGCTGTGGTATTTTTAGGGGATTTTTAGTAGGTTTTTGGGCATAGGTTTACTTTGCTTTCACAAGCTTATTTTGAGCCGATTTAAGCCCATATTATTTGCAAATGGTATAAACTACCACCCAAATAATATAGGCCATATAAAGGTCTTATTTTGCTTCATATTCAGCCTGTTTTATTTGGCAAATCTGATCGCCTAAAATTCTAGTATTATAAGATTGGAATACTATTCCGCCTCCATATTGTTTATTATGGAATTTTCGGCCCCCTAATTTGCGACCTAAATACAAAGCCCTGTCATAATTGTCGGCTAATTGTAAGTAATGGACTACATAACGAGGATTACCGTTGCTGTCATTCTTGATCTGTGTAAACATTAGTTTAATTTTTGGTTAATATAAAAGCCCAAATAAATGGGCCTTTATTTCGCTAATTTATAGCTCATCAGTTAACCTAGGCTAGTTTAGAGCCAAAATTTAATAAATATGAACGCTTAAAATTATGACAGCCAATTTTTATAATGTCTCCTATTTGGTCTACTCGGTAATTTAAAAGCTGTTCGCCTACCTGTAGAGTATTATCTTTTATTTTATTGTGTAGTCTCTTTGCTAATTCTATAGGTATTTGCACGGCTTGAGTAGTTTCAACCCTATTTTCATTCAAGCGTAAAAAATCAAAATTGAAACCGCCATAAACTCGGCCTGTTTCAAAATTAAACCACTTTTTTAACTGCTCTTTATATTCTATCTTTTGTGCTTTCATTTTTTTAGCCACCTCTATTTTTATAAGCTCATCTTTTTTGCTCATATACTCTAAATTCTCTTTTTTGTCCTTAATAGACAAAACAGCCTGTAAAGTTATTGGTATTTCAATGTTGAAAAATTGAGCATATTCTAAAGCCTCTCTATTTAATATGCCTAATTGATTAAGATATAATTCGGGCTTTTTTGCCTTTCTAAGCTTGAAAGCCTCCATTTCAGCTAATTGCAACCACCTATTAAAATTATCGGTATGTGTACCATTAGGGTTATAACAAAAAACCTTTTTATATTGTCTAGTTGCACTTTTTACTATACTTACTTGCTTACTAGTGCTATTGGAATAAGAGCGGTAAGTAAATAACATACATTCATTGCCGTTATCGTTTGTTACTATATTAGCAATAGGAAAGTGCCTCCCATAACTATAGATTGCTTTGCCGTCAAAATAAAATGAACCGCTTGAATTACGCCCGCTTTGTTGAGATTGATTAGCGTAAGTATGTGCTAATTCTGAATTGGTAAAAATGTTTTTCATTGTGTGTTTGTTTAAAGGTTATTTGTTTAATAGTGTTTTAATAAAGGCATATAAGAGGATAAATAAACCTCCTAATAAAATGAGCTCTAGTATTGTTATCATTGCTTATCAATTAAAAGGTTTATAAATAACTTACCTACATTGGCAATAAAGAAACAGAATAGAACTACTTGAATAATGAATAAATATACCATAATATTAGGGCCAATTGGTTTTATATTGGCATACTAAAGATAGGGTTAAATTGTGAAAAAAAATTAAACTTTGTCTAATTATTGTTAAGGATATGTTAATTAAATTAGTGTATTTAGTACACTAAGTAAGCTAATTGGTATACATTAGATAAGGGTATATTGTATAGGGTTACATTAATCAATATATATTGTATATATTATATTAATACAAGTTATATTATCTACTGTATAGAGTATAGTTGTCTATATTGTATTATAAGTATTAATAGGTAGTTTTTACTTTTGGCCTAAGCTTGCGTAAACTATCAATATAATAAAACTACATTACTTTTGCCTAGGTTTAAGGCCTCTATTTAACATAATGGTAATTATAAGACAAAAGGACTATTGATTATCAGTTAGTTAAGTATGCACAAAAATAATATTGGGCTATAGGTACCCCCTACCATATTTTTTAGTGTCAAAAAACAATCGTATGCCTTGGGCCCTTCATTATTCTGATTTATAACATTGACTTAACATTGTTTAACATTGATTTTTTTTATTTTTCTATATAACACATTATAAAAACCAATAATATGAATGCAGAGTTTAAATTACGAAGTAATATGCCAAAACCAATATAATTATGAATGCAGAATTTAAAGACATCACTAAAGAAGCTTTTATCATAGCTTACAAGGAGAACTTCGGTAACATAACCATCTCTTGTGAATCAGCTGGGGTATCTAGGTCATCGTATAACGTATGGGTTAAGAATGATCCTGAGTTTGCTAGGAAACTAGCTGAAATAGAACCTGAGGAGATAATGCTAGACTTTGGGGAACACAAACTGATGGAACGTATTGCTAAAGGTGATACACTTGCTACAATGTTCTTACTTAAGACAAAAGGTAAGCGTAGAGGATACATCGAAAGACAAGAGGTAGCTCACGAAGGTGATGTTGTGAAGCAGATTACTGTGAATGTCTTAAAAGCAAACCATATTGAAGATGTTCCTAAGCTAGATGGTGATGAGAATATGCAACTAGAAGATAGTGGCTTTGTGGTTCCTGCTAATGAAGCTGCCAATATACAAGATATACCACTTTACGAGTATGATAAGGAGGTAGAATTAGAGAATGAAGCTGGTAATTACGAAGAATAGCTCTATTTGTCAATATAAGACAATTCTAGCCATTATCTATATTTGAGTAGTACTATCTATCCAAAATGACACAGAGTGTCTTAAATCGCTTCTAATTGCTTTTTAGCTATGTTACCAATTTGGTTACGTAAAGTTATAACTTGACTTGTGTTATAACAAAGTAAGTCAATAACTTTACTTTTTGACTTATATAAATCAAATATGTGTCATTTATCGTTCATAAATAAGGATATATGCGTATATAATCGGATATTAATGATTGATACCCCTACCTTCCTATAAAACGAAAAGTATTAGCTTTGACTTGAGCAAACCAAAATTTTAATTTATTTCTATGGAAGTAACCACCAATGTCGTCTTTCAGATATTGAACGAATCTAAGAAGAGAATTTCTGTGATGCAAGGAGGAACGAGGTCAGGTAAAACTTACAACGTACTTACCTGGTTTATTGTAAAGCTGTTGCAAGAGAAGGGGAAAACCTTAACTATTTGCCGTTCATCCCTACCGAGCATCAAAGGTTCCGTTATGAGAGACTTTATTGAGATATTGTCTAAATATGGACTATACTCAGAAGAGAAACACAATAAGTCAGAGAATTTATATTTCCTAAATGGAAATACGGTAGAATTTGTATCTACCGACCAACCTCAGAAGATTAGAGGTCGTAAAAGGCATTATTTGTTTATTAACGAGGCAAATGAGGTGAATTATGAATCTTGGATGCAATTAGCCCTAAGAACTACTGATAAAATTGTTTTAGACTATAACCCATCTGATTATTACTCTTGGATTTACGATAAAGTCATTCCTAGAGAAGATACTGACTTTACGATTACGACTTACAAAGACAATCCGTTTTTGGACAAGACCATTATTGCAGAGATTGAAAGACTACGAGAAGCTGACCACGAATATTGGAGAGTTTACGGACTAGGAGAAAGGGCAATTAGTGAAGCAACGATTTATTCGCATTGGAGAAGAAGAAGAAACTTCCCTGAGGGTGGAGATGTGTTTTATGGCCTTGACTTTGGCTTTAACCATCAAACTGCCCTAGTAAGATGTAAAAACTTCGATGGTGACATATATGTGGAGCAAATGATATATGATACTAAGATGTCTACCTCACTTTTGATTGATAGAATGAAATCCTTAGGCTTATCTCGTAGAGATGACATATTCGCAGATCCAGCAGAACCTAAAACAATAGCTGAGGTAAATAAAGCTGGGTTTAATCTTAAACTAGCAGCTAAAGATGTTTTTGCTGGAGTGAACAAGGTAAAATCATTTCCGATATTTATAAAATCAGAATCTTTGGATTTACTAGATGAGATTAAAAACTATAAATGGAAAACGGATCACGATGGCAATACAATGGATGAGCCTGTTAAGTTTCGTGACCACTTGATGGATGCTATGCGTTATGCTATATACACGAAATATGCAAAACCCAAGCGAGGTTGGATTGTTTAGATTGCAAAGCAATGTGAATTAGGCTAAAAATTTGTTACTTTTGTAAAAATATCTTATAGTGAAGTTAACGGACATACTAAGTGCGGTGAATCCTTTTAAACAAAAGGCAGCCACTAAAATAAAAACAACTCTTAATAATCCTTTCTCTGATTTTGGTGGATTGATTGGCGGTAGAACCCTCTATCCCAATTTGGATTATGCGAAGTTCGTACAAGACTATGATAACAATAGCGAAGTCTATTCTATCATCAAGCGTATATCAAAAACCATTTCTACAGTTCCATTTTACGTTTACAAGGTTAAAAGCAAAAAAGAACTAAATACCTACAAGGCAATGATGGCTAACGCATCTAGTGGTGCTGATATAGCCAAAGCTGAGTTAGTTAGAGTAAAAGCGGTAGATGAGATTGCAGATAGCCCATTAAACAAATTATTAGAAAGACCAAACCCATACCAATCTTTATCAGAGTTATTAGAAAATATTGTAGGCTATAAGCTTATTACAGGCAACTCTTATATCTGGGCTAATAGATTGTCCAATGGTAAGGTTGCCGAACTAGTTGTGCTTCCATCGCAATATGTAGCTATCATCAGCGATGGTACTATTAATGGGGTTGAAGGATACTCATTTACCTTAGTAGGTTGGGATCAGTTGGCTGCAAACGATGTAATTCACTTAAAATACTTTAACCCTTACTTTAACACTAATGGTCAACAATTATATGGTTTGTCGCCTTTACAAGCTGCTTACCGAACTGTACAACGCAGTAACGATGCTAAGGATACCTCTGTAGGTATGTTGCAGAATCAAGGGCCTAAAGGTATCTTGTATGCAGATGAGTCAAATGACTTCGGCCCTGAACAAGCTGGTAAGTTGAAAGAAGATTTTTATAATCAGTACGGAACTAAAAACAAGATAGTTCAAAACGCAGGACAAATTTTAATCGCTGGTGCCAAGTTAGGCTGGGTAAATATGGGATTATCTCCTGTAGATTTGCAATTACTAGAATCAGAGAAGATTACGCTTCGTGAGTTGTGTAATGTGTACGGAGTGAACTCTGCGTTGTTTAACGATCCTGATAACAAGACTTACAACAATATGAAGGAAGCTAAGAAGGAAATGCTTACACAAGTAGTACTTCCTGAATTAGTTTTAATTCGTGATGCGTTTAATAGATTCTTTGAAGGTGAAATAGGACAAGGTTATTATATCGATTTTGATATTACTGTATTCCCAGAGCTACAAGAGGATATGAAAGAACTATCTGCTATCTTATCTCAATCTTGGTGGATTACTCCAAACGAGAAAAGACAAGCTATGCGTTATGACACAATCCAAGAGGATACGATGAATGAGATTTATATTCCTGCTGGTTATCTACCAGTAGCGGAACTTACAATGCTACAAGATCCTCGTAATGCTCAACAACAAGGAGATTATAATTTACCTCCAGTAAAATAATATGTGTGTCCAAAATCTTACAACCTTCTCAGCAGTTTAACCTGCAACAAAAGATTGCTAGAAAATCAATAAACGAATTTGCTCCTAAACTAAAGGAAGCATTGCAGTATGATTTTAATAAAGCAGCAGAGTTGGTACAAGAACTAGGAGCAGACCAAGTGGCTAATTTTAACAAGACATTTTTCGACAATAACAAAGTTTCTAATATTTTACGAACTTTGTACGAAGGTACAGGTGGTTACACAGCGATGAGGTACCAAAAGATATTTGACAAGTATAAAAAAGACGAAGCAATAGATATAGATCCGCTAAATATCTTAGACGAGTGGGTAGCTTTTATGTTATCCTATTGGACAGCCATTAGTGGCCCTAAGATGTTTGGGATACAGAACACAACGGATAACGAGATAGCAAGGATTCTTAATACCGTATTACAATACGGAAAAGATAACAACCTATCAAGAGATGAAATAAATAGCTTGGCTATACAGACTTTAAGAGAAGGAAAAATAAATAACGCAAGGAGTTTATTAATCGCAAGAACAGAAACTCATCAAGCTTTAAGTACAGGTGCGATGGGAGCAACAAGAGGAATTAATATACCTTTGCTTAAACAATGGGTTCACGCTGAGTATGTAGCACTACCTAGAGCTTGGCATCAAGCCTTAGATAGACAGACGAATCCTGATGACGGTGGAGTAAGAATACCTGTGAATCAACCATTCCTAGTAAACACTCCTAAATACGGTGTAATTGAAATGCAATATGCACACGATGAGAACGGTGGAGCAGTAAATAACTGCAACTGCCGATGTTGTACGGTGTATGTAGCTTAAACAAATAAATATGAGTAATTTTTATAACAAAAAGTCGATTGAAGGTGCTCCCATAGATATGGAAGACAATAGTAGAGTTATTACAGTCTACTATTCTGCATTTGGTAACGTAGATAGCGATGGTGATATTATTACACCAGGTGCTTTTACTAAAACCTTAAAAGAGAATGGCCCACAAGCTAAAAATAGAGTGTGGCATTTAATGAACCATTCTACAGACAAGCCTATTGCTAAACCTTTTGAGATTAGCGAAGATGCCTTTGGATTAAAGGCAAGTGTTAAACTACCTAATACAACCTTAGGCAACGACCTATACGAGTTGTATAAAGATGGTCATATCACAGAACATAGTATCGGATTTCAGACTATCAAGTCACAAGCAAAATCAGGATACAATGAAATCAATGAAATTAAATTGTTTGAGGGAAGTTCCGTATTGTGGGGTGCAAACGCTAATACACCAACAGTTGGAGTTAAAAGTCAAATTAAGTCAACTCTAGTAGATGAGATGGGTAAGACCATTAAGTCTTTGAGAAATGGACACTTTACTGACGAAACATTCGAGCTGTTAGAACTTAAACTTAAACAATTACAACAATATCTATCTGAAATAGAAGATGTAGATTCAATCACACCTGAGCCAACCGCTGAAGAAGCATTGCCAACTGAGGAAGCTGATCCGATGATTTCTATGGAACTAGAGGTAAACAAATATTTACAATCATTTAAAATTTTTAACTAATGGTAGAAGAAATTAAAAGTGCATTCGAAGGCATTAAATCCGAAGTAAACGGAGCAATCGAAAGTGCAAAGGCTGATAATGCTAGTGCATTAGAAAGCGTAAAGGCTGAATTAGAAGCTACTAAAGCTTCAATCTCAGTTGTTAAGGATGAAATTGAAAAAATGGAAGCAAAAAACAATCGTGTTAAAATGAATCAAACAGAAGTAAAAGGGTTTAACGCTACCCTTGCTGATGCTATCGAGAACAATTCTGATAGTATTGCTAAATTAGCTCGTGGTGAACAAAAACGTTCAAGCTTTATCTTAGATACTAAAGCAGTTGGTACAATGACAGAAGCGGTTAACCTTACAGGTGACATCACTCGTCAATACGCTAATCAAGTTTATGCTCTTCCTTCTCGTAAGGTGCATATGAGAAGCTTGTTACCAATCGGTTCAATCAATCAAGGTTTATTTACTTTCCCTTACGAAAGTGGTGGAGAAGGTGATCCAGCAGCTCAAACTCAAGGATCTTCTAAAGCACAAGTTGATTTTGACATCACAATGAAAGATGCAGCTGCTCAGTATATTGCTGGTTATGTTCGTATCTCTCGTCAAATGTTAGATGATATACCTGCTATGACTTCTTTCTTACAATCTCGTTTATTAGAGAAGTATTTAATCGCAGAAGATGCTCAATTATTAAGTGGTAACGGTACTGCTCCTAACTTACAAGGTATTACTGGTGTAGCTACTGCTGCAACTGGTGCTGCAACTGTAGACGTAGAGCAATTAGTACAAGCTATTGCTCAATTAGAGTCAACTAACTATTCTGCAACTGGTATCTTAGTTAACCCATTAGATTGGGCTGCTATTATGAACACTAAGAACACTAACGCTGCTTATAGCTTACCTGCTTCTACAGTAGTTACTACTGATGGCAGTGTATCTATCGCTGGTATCCCTCTTTACAAGTCAACTGCAATCGCAGTAGATAAGTTCTTAGTAGGTGACTGGGCTATGGGTGCTCAAATTATGCAAAATCAAGGTATCTCTGTTCAGTTCTCTGAAATGGATGGTGATAACTTCACTAAGAACTTAATCACAGTTCGTGTTGAGGCTAGAATTGCATTCCCTATCTACTACGCTGGTGCGTTTGTATATGGTGATTTCGGTAACGTTGCTTAATCTTTAATTAGATTTACAATACAAGGGATAGCCTAGAAAGCTATCCCTTTTTGTTTACATTAAATTTTAAGTATTTTTGTAAAAATTAGCATAATGCAGATACTAAGAGATGTGGCGGTTTTATCCGAGATTATATCAGAGCCAATAACACTTACTGAAGCGAAGAACTATCTTAGGGTAGATTACTCAGAAGATGATACTTTAATAGAGGCCCTAATAACAAGTGCAAGAGTTAGACTAGAGCAATATGCAGGAGTTGCTATGACTGAAAGAACTTTACAAGTTATAGCCTATGTAGATGATTTAATTGAACTTCCTTATGTGCCTATCTCTACGATACTAAGCGTAGAGTATTTTGATGGCCAAGATTGGGTAACCTTAGAAGATGGTAGTTATACTGTTATAGGTATTAACTATAAGAAAATATCTACTTTATATTATCCTTCAATGGAATATAGGTTTACCTATAATTGTGGCTATTGTGAGCCTCCTAGCTCTATGAGAACAGCAGTTTTCAAATTGCTATCAGACTTGTACGAATACAGAGAATCTAGTGTTGAGTCTACTAAACCTAACAGCAACGTAGTTACAGCTTACGAATTAATGAAGCCATTCAAAAGAATTAACATATTTATCTAATGATTGGACAACTTAGAAATAGAATAACCTTTAACACCAAAACAAGCGTTTCTGATAGTGCTGGTGGCTTTGTGAACACTTTAGTATCTTATTATGTTTGCTGGGCTGAAATAGTCTCTAGTAG
>Ga0209401_1000239_pt1 | contig 37578 bp, 46 predicted proteins | sample M_140807_MF_Meta_FD_187318 | JGI IMG/M metagenome (GOLD analysis project Ga0209401, IMG submission 187318) | Freshwater microbial communities from Lake Montjoie, Canada to study carbon cycling - M_140807_MF_MetaG (SPAdes) (version 2) | ecosystem: Environmental > Aquatic > Freshwater > Lake... | reverse complement strand
AAAAAGAACTATCGGGGGTGAAGGAATGATACTAGAAAAGGGTTGTGCCGAGCGTGGTTGTGCTTGCTATGACGTTAGGGTTGACGAAGGTGTTGAGGTCAAGGTAGTGCGTGAACTAACAAACGAAGAAATTATGGAAGTGGCTAATGAAGTGTTTAATACATACCAAAACTGGGGCTACTACCAAATAGATTTCGCACGGGCGATACTAAAAAAGGCGAGTGAAAAATGATATTTAAATTTAAAGAAAAAGAAATAGTGTTGGATTGTTTTACTCAGTATGCAACAGTATACGAGGCATTCCCAATTGAAACATCCTTAAAACATATGCCCGATTGGTGGCATACAATACCAAAAGAAATGAAGATAGACTTTTTTTCAAGACCAACAATGAAAACTTGTACTGGGTTATTAAATCTATATAAGTATTCATACACTATACCTATGTGGTCTGACTTGGCAATTCAAGTATCTCCCGATGCAAGCTACAGGTGGCAGTTTTCGGATTCACTAACAGAAATAGATTTACATCCATCCGAGCAACGAGGAGATTTTTTACCTGTAGATAAGTTTGCACATTTAAAAATACAATCACCTTGGTTTTTAAGCTGTAAAAAATCCATCAAATGGGTATGGTCTCAACCAACATATAACTCTGAAACCCTTGATGACATCATAATACTTCCGGGAGTTGTAGATTACTATAACCAGTCAGATACTAACATAAATTTTGCGCTCAATATTATGAGAGCAAGAAACATTTTTGTTAAAGCCGGTCAGCCAATGGTACATATGACCCCAATGTATGATGGGAAAATTAAATTTGTTAACCACTTAATCTCAGAGCAAGAAATGAGAGGCAGGAAGTCAATAGGTTTAAATTGTTCTTTTATTAACTCAAACAAAATTTTAAATAAGTTTAAAGAAAAAGCGAAGTGTCCATATACTGGCTAAAGCCTGTGAAAAATGACAAAAAGGAAAAAACAGTACGATTTTCTAACAAGTAGTTACAAACCCTACAAAAAGTTAGGGTTTCCCGATAGGGAATATATTGAGTGTTAAGTGGTTTAAAGTGCAGTTTATTTATCATTCGGGAATATTGGGTGTATTCGGGTGTAAGAATGGGTTTAATTACCGAACGGTAATGATTCATAAGTTGAGCATTAAGTGGGTTAAGGATTCATTTATGAGTCATTCGGTATTCATGAATTTTGAATAAATGTGTGGTTTGTTACACATTTTGTACATCCGTTATCGTTTTTGTGCATTATAGGTATCATTTTGTAGTCTATTTTTTAACTTATAGGTATCAATTTTAGGGGGAAGTATGGTGGAAGAATATGTTATCGGTTCTATATTAGTTGTGTGTTTTTTAATTTTATTTATCTACAGGGGGGAGTGATGAGTTATTGGGATTTAGCAAATAAGATTGAAGCGGTAAGTTTTCGGATGGATTCAATTAAGGCAATTATTGAGTTAGTTGCTGAGAACGTTTCAGACAACGCATATAGTAGCCCGTTGTGGGGTTGTGCTGAAATGATGGACATATATTCAAAACAGTTAGAAGATTTATCCGCAGAGGCAATGGAATTACATAGAGAATCAAAAATTGTTGCCGAACAAGCAACACCCGTAGCCATTAAAGCAACGAAAGGAAAGAAATGAATCACGAAGAAATGAATGAAATACTTAAGGCTGAACGTACTTTTCTTGAGGCTCAGAACCATAAACTAGCTACAATAATTAGGCAACAAGAAGAACAGATTATGGATTTACGTTTAGCAAACCAAGACTTGAAGTATCAATTAACCCAAAAACATGAGGAATCAAAATGAATATCGAAGTAAAAATGATTAAAGAGTTAGACGATGGCGGTGCTATCTGCACATTGGACATGGATGAAGATGCTAAAGAGTATCTAATTGGTGAGGGCTTTCTTGCCGTAATTAGACGGGCGTTAGATACATCTGAGTCATATGTCAAACCTGAACTCAAGGAGAATAAAGATGTGGAACTATAGAGTTGTCAAGCATAAAGATGGAGAAACACAAGAAGAGTACTTAGAAATTAACGAGGTATACTACAATACTCTAGGCAAGCCAATGGGGTACTGTGATGCTACAATAAGTGGTGAGACTCTAGGCGAAATAGAAACTGTACTAGAGATGATGCGTAAATCCCTAGAAAAACCTATTTTAACTTTTAACACCCCTAAAAATGAATGACTTTGAGTTTAAAAAATACATAAGTAAATGGCTGTCACAAAGTGAACACTTGCAAATGATTAGTGAGGAATCTGACATGACGCAGGAAGAAGTATCAAAAGCTTTAGATATTAGCCGCGCTACAGTAGTTAATATAGAAAAAAGGGCAAAGGAAAATGTGCGTAAAAAACTTTTAGCTAGGTATAATGTTTCTTCTATGGACGACTTACTATGAAATTTACTTGGTCTTACTCTTCTTTAAAAGAATATCTAAACTGTCCTAGACAATATCATGAGATAAAAGTATTAAAGAACTACGAGAAAAAACAAACAGAACAGATGTTGTATGGTTTAGAAGTTCATAAAGCATGTGAAGATTATGTAAAAGAAAGTAAACCACTAGAGAAAAACTACCGAAGATTTAAAGCGGTGTTAGATAGTTTACTAGCAATTGAAGGAACGAAATACCCTGAGCATGAATTAGCCATTACTTATGACAGAAAAATATGTAACTTTGATTCTAAAGATAGGTGGGTTCGAGGTATAATAGACTTATTAATTATAGATGGTGATACTGCCTACATAATTGACTACAAAACTGGGAGTAATAAATACCCAGACCCAAAGCAATTGAAGTTAATGGCAATCATGACGTTTATACATTTTCCTGAAGTAAAGAAAATTAAAGCTGGTTTGTTATTCGTTATGCATGATAGTTTTATGCCAGAGGAATATGATGTAAAAGATATTGATAAATTATGGGATTACTTTTTAGGTGATTTGAAAAGACTAGAAATATCTTTTGATAATAATTTGTGGATTGCTAACCCTACTGGATTATGTGGTTGGTGTCCAGTTAAAAAATGTGAATTTCATAAGGAGCGATGATGCCATACGTTAACAAACCAAGACCATACAAAAAAGAATATGAACAACAGAAAGCCCGTGGCGAGCATGAAAATAGAATGGAAAGACAGAAAGCAAGACGTAAGCTTGATGCAAAAGGAGTTGATAGAACTGGAAAAGATGTCGCCCATGTTAAGGCACTATCAAAAGGAGGTTCTAACAAAGACGGTGTACGCTTGGAATCTCCACACAAAAATAGGTCATTTAAAAGAAAGTCTGATGGGTCAATGAAATAGTTGCTATAGTCATCATAAGGCATGAGTAGATGGCGAGGGTTAGGTTTCCCTTTATAACCATGTCAGTTAAACGGTGTCCTGAAGTTATTACTTCTCCTCTTTCGCACGGCAGGTTTAACCGATTGACTCCCGTAAGGAGTCACCAGTTTAGTTTATTTAGTTGAGGATAATGTGAAAATAGTTGATAACGAAGCGTTAAGATTTAAGATTGAATCTAGTAGAGTACCAGACATAACAAACTACATAGAAAAAAGCCAAGTAATAAATGATAATGGCAAGATTGCAGATGTTCTAGTTTACTATGGGTTAGAAGAAGTTAAACATTTGGCAAAGGTCATAGGCGGTACAAACATACCGTCACCTATCAGTAAAGAATATTCTTGGCCAGGTATGTATACACCATTTAACCACCAAGAAAAAACCGCATCATTCCTTACATTGTACGACAAAGCGTTCTGCTTCAATGAGGCAGGTACAGGTAAAACTTCATCTGTAATTTGGGCGGCGGACTACTTAATGAGTTTGGGTAAAGTAAAAAGAGTATTGATTATATGCCCACTATCTATTATGTATTCAGCATGGCAAGCAGATATATTTAAAACCGCTATGCACAGAAGCGTTGGTGTAGCATATGGGGATGTTAATAAGAGAAGAAAGATTATTAATGGTGTTTATGATTTTGTCATTATGAATTATGACGGTGTAAACATAGTGCTGGAAGATATCATAAAAGCCAAGTTTGATTTAGTTGTTGTCGATGAAGCCAACGCATATAAAACTGCAACCACTAAAAGATTCAGGGCGCTTTCCAAAGTAATAAAATCTGATACAAAATTATGGATGCTAACTGGAACACCAGCGTCTCAGTCACCGCTAGATGCGTTCGGTCTCGCTAAATTAGTTTCTCCCGGAAACGTACCTAAATACTTTACCGCGTGGCGTGACAGAGTAATGCATCAACTTACTAGATTTAAATGGGTTCCAAAACCAACTGCAAAAGATGAAGTGTTTAATGCACTACAACCAGCCATACGATTTACTAAAGCAGACTGTCTAGACCTACCACCGATTATGTATCAGACTAGAGAAGTACCACTTAGTTATCAAGTACAAAAATACTATAACGCTATTAAACATGAGATGTGTGTAGAAGCGGCGGGTGAACAGATTAGCGCAGTTAATGCGGCGGCGAAGTTATCTAAGTTACTACAAATATCAGGTGGCGCTGTGTATACCGATACAAAAGAAGTAATAGAGTTTGACGTTAGCCCACGACTTAATACTTTGATGGAAGTGCTAGATGAAACAGAACATAAAGTAATTATATTTATACCTTATACTCACACAATACATTTAGTTAGAAAACATTTAATACAGGAAGGAGTTAGCAATGAAATCATAGACGGAAGTGTATCAGCTAGGGAACGAGGTGAAATTATAAATCGCTTTCAAACTGCGGAGTTACCTAGAGTTTTATTAATACAACCACAAGCCGCATCACATGGTGTTACGTTGACCGCCGCAGATACTGTTGTTTTTTGGTCTCCTGTAATGAGCGTAGAAACTTACCTTCAATGCGTGGCTCGTATAGAGCGTGTAGGACAAGTTAATAGTATGACTGTAGTTCATCTACAAGGCTCTGAAGTAGAAAGAAAGATTTATAGTATGTTAAAAAATAAAATTAGTACCCATGAAAAGTTAGTTGACCTATATAGAGAGGAGTTAGGAGTATGAGTAATACAGACGAATTAGTAAAAATATACTTGACAATTAGAAGTGAACGTGAGAGAATAGAAGCTGAGTGGAAAATAAAAGATAAAGAGTTTCAAAATGATTTATCTCAGCTAGAACAAATGATGTTAGGTATATGTAATGACACCAATGCTACAAGCATTAAGACAACAGAAGGTACAATTATCAAGTCTCTTAAAGAAAGATTTACTTGTTCTGACAGAGATAATTTTAATAAGTTTGTCCGAGAGTATGACGCAATCGAGTTGTTTGAAAGCAGATTACATCAGGGCAATTTTAAAGAATTCATGGCTGAGCATGCAAATGAAGGTTTGCCGCCCGGTGTGAATGTAATGAGGGAATTCGGTATAACAGTCCGTAAGCCTTCAAATTAAGTTAAATTCAGTTAAAGGAAATTATATGTCAAACGAATTAGCAACACTATTAGCAAATAACCCAGCGTTGTCTGGAACTGGTCTCGATGAAGATACATTAGCCGTAGCTGGTGGTGGCGGTAGAAGTGGTGGTAGACGCATCTCAATTAAAGGCGGTGTATTCCGTAAGTACGCTGGTGGTAAAGAAATCGGTGCTATTGAAGACCGTCACATGAATGTTATTATAGTTAAGATGGCTCACAAAGCATCTCGTATGTTTTATGACAAAGGGTACAAAGAAGGTGAAAAGGTTAGCCCAGCTTGCTGGTCATCTGATTCCGATAAGCCTGATGAAGATGTTAAGTTTCCAATAGCAACAAGTTGTAATAGTTGCCCAAATAGTGCAAAAGGTTCAGGTGATAACGGTTTAGGTACTAAGTGCAAACTGTCATGGAGAACTGCGGTTGTATTGCCTAACGACCCAGCGGGTGATGTAATGCAGTTAGTTTTACCAGCAACCTCAGTCTTCGGTAAAGAAGATAATAATAGATGGCCTTTCCGCCCTTACATCCAGCACTTAGCGTCACACAATGTAGCGGCGAGCCGTGTAGTAACAAAGATGGCTTTTGATACAAAATCTCCTACACCAAAGGTTTTATTTTCTCCAGTTGCCGCAGTTCCTGAAGCTGATTTAGATATAATAGCAAGACAAGCTAAAAGTCCAGCGGCTGAATTAGCTATCAAGATGAGTGTATTTCAGACTGATAGTGTTGAGACTGCTGATACTGAAGAAGTTAAAGAGGAAGCGGTTGAAGCCCCAGTAAAACGTGCTTCTGTTGCTACACCTGTGGTAGAAGAAAAAGACATCTCTGATGTTGTTAAAAAATGGTCTAAAAAATAAGGAATAAGTATGCCACGGAAGTACAGTAAAGAATTAATTGATTCATTAGATATAGTAGATAATACATTAGGTACCCAGCTAGCAAAGATTTGTATTGAAGCTAATTTACCAGCGATTTATCTAGCAAAGGTCTTAAAAGTATCTAGGATGACTATTCATAGCTGGTTCCGTGGCAGTCCTATTAGACACAAAAATAGTAAGTTAGTTGAGTCATTCATAAAAACTTTAGAAACCGATTTAGAACAAGGAAAACTACCAGCTAAAAACATATTGCAAGCTAAAGAGTACTTAAAAGAAATAAATAACTAGTAGGGGTAAAACCCCTTTGATTAACCGAAGCGGAGAAATCCGCTTTTTTAAACTCTGCCCATATGCTAAAACAATTCTATGACAAAGTATTACCAAAGCAGGGTGTTTATTGTGTTGCAGGTATAACTAAAAGCGGTACGGTTAAACACAAATACGGTGAAACACTTGAAGAAGTTTTTGAACACGTTGAATATTTTAAGAATAAAAAACAAAATGTATACATAACCCCAGCAACTTTTAGTGGGGAGAAAAACAAAAATGGAGAAAAGAGAGATTCTGATTTCTGTTTATATAGTAGGTCATTTTTTATAGATGTAGATACGCATGGTAAAGATGCGTATGAAAACAAAGAAAATACAGTAGATGCTATTAATGATTTACTAAAAGCTACAGGTTTACCTGAACCAGTATATGTAGATTCAGGCGGTGGTATGCATGCTTATTGGATTATGGATAGGGACATACCTTACGCTGAGTGGAAACCATATGCGGAAAAACTTAAGTATTTATGCCTTAAACATATCAGTATTGATAAAAATGTAACGGCGGATGGCGCTAGGTTAATGCGTTGCCCAAATACTTTTAATCAAAGATACGACCCCCCTAGAGAAGCAACCGTAGTTAGTGAAGAATTAAATGTCTATGACTTTGATGAATTTAAAGAGTTTCTAGGCTTAGTTGAACCAGAAGTAAAAGATGTATTGGCATTAGCTAGTAAAGGCTTAGATGATGAAACAAGAGCCATGTTACACATGGACAATTTTAAATATACCTTTAATGAATTAGCAGATAAAAGCGTAAATGATAAGGGCGGTTGTAACCAAATCAAATACATGCTTTTAAATCAAAATGATGTGAGTAGAGACCACTGGGCGGCAGGGCTTACAATTGCTATCCATTGTGCAGACGGTGATACCGCTATTCACGAGATGTCTAACGAATATAAAAATTATGATGCCGAAGAAACAACAAAAACTGCCAATTCTTTTGACGCCCCTAGAACCTGCGAATGGTTTATTGACAACTTCCCAGAACACTGCGAAGGATGTAAGCACAGAGGAAAAATCAAAACCCCCATCGTACTCGGAAAAGAATTTACACCAGCAGCCACGCCCTCCAAGGAGGACTCAGTACGGCAGGTGGAGACAGAAGTAACACCTCTACCAGACTTCTTAAAACCATTTATAAAAGGTCAGCTTGGTGGTATCTACTACATACCACCACCTAAATATGACAAAAAGGAAAAGAAATCTATAACGCAAGACCCAGTGTTATTACTAGCCCATGATTTACAGCCTTTTAGAAGACTCACTAGTAAACTAGACGGTGACTGTATGATGATGCGGTTTACTTTGCCTATGGATGGTATAAGAGAATTTTTGCTACCAATGAAATCAGTTTATGCCCAAGAAAAACTCAAAGAAATTATGTCGAGTAACGGTGTTTTATATGACCCAGAACACATAGGGTATTTAACAAAGTATTTAGTTAAGTGGGGTCAGTATTTAGAGAATACAGAGAAGGCAGATATTATGCGTATGCAAATGGGTTGGACAATAGAAAAGACAGAAGCAGATTGGTCAGAACGTAGCTTTGTTATTGGCTATAAAGAAGTAGAAAATACAGGTAGGATTGTAGATGCGGCGGCTTCACCTTATGTAAGAAGTATTGCTAAGTTTTTAAACCCTGTTGGTAGTTATGAAAAATGGAGAAGTGCCGCAGACCAATTAAACAGACCCGGACTTGAGATGCATGCATTTACTATGCTATGTGGGTTTGGTTCTCCTCTTATGCCATACACTTCAACATCAGGTGTATCCGTATCATTACTAGGTAGGTCAGGCACTGCTAAGACAGGTGCTATGTATGCTGGACTTAGCGTTTTTGGTAACCCAAAAGAACTTAGCGTTTTTGATTCCACAGATAATGGTATGACAGGTCGCTATCTTGGATTACATAATTTAATGTTGGGCATTGACGAAGTTGGTAACAAAGACCCTAAAATTATGTCACAGCTTATTCATAAAGTATCACACGGTAAAGCTAAAATTCGTATGCAAGCATCAGTAAATGCGGAACGTGAACATGAAATGGTAGCATCTTTAATTGCAATCTTTACCACTAATGAATCTGTTTACGGTAAATTGGAGGGTATTAAATCTAGCCCTGACGGTGAGTCTGCAAGGATACTTGAGTTTATTGTTAAGAAGCCTGAAATATTGCAGGGTGATGGTGGTGGTTTACTTGGTCGTCAAATATTTGATACATTCAGAACAAACTTTGGGTGGGCGGGGCCAGATTTTATTAGAGAAGTCTTTCGTGTAGGAGATAATTATATTGATAATACGATGGAAATGTGGAGGGCTAGATTTATTGGCGATTTCGGCGATGACTCTACGTATCGTTTCTATGAGAACTTAATTATGTCAACGTTTACCGCAGGGACCATAGCATCGGAGTCAGGAATTATTACTTTAGATATTGAAAGAGTCTATAAACATGTTGTAAATGAGATGATAAATATCCGTGAAAATATTATTAAAGTAAACCGCAATGACTATGAATCCGTGCTTGGTGACTTTATGGTTCAGCACGTTCAAAACCAGCTTAATATTAGGGATGGTGCAGTTAAGATGGAACCTAGAGGTAAGTTAGTTGCAAGGGTAGAACAAGACAAAGGCACTTACCTAGTATCTAAGACCGAGTTTAAAGACTATCTTAGAAGTAAAAACATTAACTATTCTGAGTTTGAACGTGATATGTCTGAAAAAGGTATACTGGTTGGCACTAAGAAAACTAGGCTTACTACTGGTTGGAAAGGTGCGGCTCAGCCTGAAAACATCTGGGTTTATGAATTTAAAACTAACTTAGATAAAGTAATCGTAGAAGAATGACACCAGAAGAATTGATTGAGCCTGAGTGGTTACTGCCATTTGAAGGAATGTCGGTAGGGGATAGTTTCTTTATCCCCACTTTGCGCCCAGCAGAGTTAATGTATGCTATAGATTGTGGTTCTAAACGAGCTGGTGTTCGGGTAAAAGCTTTCGTTACAGTTAAAGATGATATGGTTGGGGTAAGGGCTTGGCGTTTAAATTAAGGTTCAATACCAAAAGCTTTAAACTCTTCTATCATGTTTCGTTTAATTATATTCTGCATCCTCAAATTGACTTGCAATAAGTCTTTTCTTTCGGCTGGAGTATAGATTCTTTCTGTTCTAATTTTATTAGCTTCAGCTCTTAGGTCTCTTAATTCCCCGTTAACTTGCTTGTTATAAGACTCTGATATAATTTCTGCAAATGGGTTTTCTGTTATGTATTCTACATATGCCTCTGGCGCTCTGTCCTTAAACATATTTAATTTTTCTTGTATCTTTTCAATCTGTTTAGTTACCTTACTAAATTCTCTAGAATCTACGCTAGACTTACTTCCAATAAATGAATTAAGTAATATTAAATCAGTCTTAGGGTCAAAATCTTTTCTGCCAGTAAGCAAATCATGTGTGCCATAGGACTGCTCAGCAAGTACAGATATACCATCCATATAACTATTAGCAAAGAAATAAAGTACATTAGGCGATATATTGATTGCACCTAGTGTTGCTTCCGCCATATAAGCTGCGGCTTGTTTATATATTTCAGGTATGTTGTCGCCACCAGTATAAGCATCACCTAGTTTTCTAGACGCAGCATCGTTCTTAATTTCATGACCAAGACCATTTTTATTCATAACAAACTCAACTAATGGTCTGCCAACGCTAGGTGTCACAGAATCTACAAGCCAAGCAATAGGAGTTTCCGTTGCATCCATACGAGATATAGGCAATGGCATAAAAGAATCTAAACTAATCTGTGTGGCTATGTTACCAACTGCATGAGGTAAACTAGTATTACCATGTGCTACGGCTGCTAATTGAGCGCCTATGGCAGCAAATGCTCCTAAACCAAACCCCCAAGGAATCTGAAACGATATATTTTTTTCTAGCCCAGTTAGTTCTTTAGGTATTGATATCCTTAAAAATCTAGTCCATAAATCAATGTTGTCTGTGTCTACTTCATTTCTACCGTCATCGTCATCTGGGGCAGTCATTCTAGCTAATGAGTATGCAACAAAACCTAAACCTATGAGCCCCGCTGTCATAACTTGAGCGCTACGCTTTTTAGCAGTGTATTCTTCTCTATACTTTTCTCTAGCCTGTTCATTACCGTAAATATGTGCTGGTAATTCTTCTATTACTTTGTCTACGTTCCTAAATGCCGGCGATACTGCTTCAATTGCTCTAACGGCACCTGTCATAGATGGTCTAAAGAACATGTAAAAACCACCTAGGACTTTACCCATTTCACCAACTTGTTCAAAGTTAGCTAGGTTCTTAACATACGCCGCCGCTTTTGTAGCTGCCGCCTTATCCCCTATTTTGTCATTAATATATTGTTGTTTAACAACCTTATACGCAGCGCTTCGGCTAGCAATCTCAAACATATTTGTCCAAGTGTCTAGCAGTTTTTCTATCTGGTCTTTAGTCTTAAGTATTTTATTTCTACCTAATTCTTTTTGTAACTGTTGGAAATTAGACTTTAATGATAAGGACTGCATATACTCAACCATACCACCTTGTTGGATATATTCTATTATTTCTTTATAGCCTTCTTTTTCTTTTAATGCATTGATTGCCGCCATGTTACCTTTACCATACAAAGACGCAACCTTAGCCGCCTTACCCATACTGTTATTTAGTATTATTTGTGAGCTTACAGTACCAATAAACTGAGCTGCTTTAGCAGGACCCATTTCAGCACCTATTGTCCAAGCGTTAGTTAATATATCTCGTACAAAGTTTAATGGTGCAAATTTAGGATTGTATCTAGTATGCATCTGACCAAGACCGCTAGTAAATCTATTAGCAACCTCAGTAAAAATATCATTGTGTTTATAGGTACCTTTTATAGACCTCATTAATGGTAACTCATTAATCTCAATAACATCTATGCTACCGTCTTTGTTATAGTGAAAAACAACCCTCTCGCTGGCTTTATGTTTTTCAAGCTTGCTCATATCCCTATCATTAAATTCTATGTGGTCTATGACACTGCCTTGTATTAGCTCTTGTCCATTAGGGTTTAGTTTATTAGCTCTAACAGAGTTTTTTATGGACTGAGTAAGTTCTGTACCACGCCCAGCTCTAGCGGCAGCTTGCGCAGCTTCTGATAACATTTGTAATATTGGATTATTAGACCTAGTTACACGACCTTCCATACCTACCTCACCAGACTGCAATGTTCTACTAATCTTTTCTTGTGGGTCTATGTCTTCGTCAACTTCACTATCTTTCTTAAAACTATTTCTACCTTTAAAAGGCGCATAGTAATTAAATCCGTAAAAGTTTACACGATTGTCTACAGGGTCAGAAAAATAATTAGATACCTTATTAAGCTTTACTACACCATTATTTATATCTTTTACATCTTTTAATATGGCATCAATCTTATCTTTTTGTGGGTGACTATTATATTGCTCAATACGTCTTTTAATAGCTTCAGGTGCCACACCAATTACGTTATAGTAAATAGAATCAAATTCTATAGGCTTTTTACCACCGCTTGGTTTATCTTTATACTCACCAAATTCATTTACGTTATTTAAGTTTGGTTTTGGGTCACCCTTTGCATCACGTACAATATTGCCATTAGTATCAGTTTCAAACACTATTTGATTTAATTTATTTCTTAGTGACTCTGCTTGTTCTTTACTGAGTTTATTTTTATCTAAAAATTCTAGTATCTCTGTTCTTCTTGCATGTGCTTCTGCTTTCAAAGGCACGGATAATAAATACTTAACCATGCGGCGTTCTGGCTCATGTAAACCCTCAATAACCAAAGACATAAATTGCAAAGTCTCTTCAGTACTTTTATTTAACGCTTTAGCTAAATCACTTAGATTAGTTTCTAAAGATTCATAATGAGGTTGTATTTCTTCTGTAAAATAGTTTCTTGCTTTACTACTTGCCAACGTTAACCAGTCAGCAATATTGTTCATATCATTTTTACCGTACTTTGTTAACCCGGCTTTGTTGTTATTGTTTGACCATGCTAATATTGGGTAGGCTCTATTTTGCAATTTTTGAACTAATCTTTCTCTACCTTGTCTAGTAGTAAAAAATCTAGCCGCTTCCTTTACAGTTCTAGGTTTTTCTTTTTCACCGAGCTTGTAGCCAGCTTCTTTTAAGTCTTTATCAGAAGAATTTAAATCTACGTCTACAATATTTTTAGCAGCATGCTCAGCTTTTTTATCTGCTTCTGATTTAGGTGGTTCTTTTTCTAATTTTGATACTTCTGGTTCAATTATTTCAGTTGTATCTTGGAACTTTCTACCTTCAGTTAAAATACTTTCAGTTGATATTAATGCTTGAGCTAACGCTGTAAATTTATCAGTAGGACTAATCCCCAACATCTGCAACACTTTACGCGCAAACTCAGTAAATACATTACCACGCTTATAAGGTATCTTATTTAATTTTTCTTGGAATAGACGGTTAGAAAATACTTCAGCAATAAATTCAGCTATATCATTTTTTCTCATCCCATATTCATCTGCAAGTTCAGGGTGGTTTTCTTGCAAGTATTTGTATAGCTCGTTTAATTCTTTAACTGACTTGTTATCACTATAAGCCCTCATGTACGTTAAAGTAAAACCATGCAATGTTTCGTGTAAAAAAGTATGTGAATTAAGAGAGTCTTCTCTAATAGTAGCTACGTCTGTATCATTATTATAATTACCGTTACCTTTTAAATTCTTAACCACATGTATTACGGGTAAAGAATCGTTAAGTAATAATCTTTTAGCTATTAATTTATCTAAACTAGTAAACGCCCCTGTAGTATCATTAGCAATTTCGCGTAACGCGGCACGAGTATCACCCCTTAACATAGCCGCCATTAACTTAGGCGTAGTTCCTCCAGTACCTTCTTCAATAGCACCAAGTTCAGAAACTTCTTTTTTGTTTTTTGCTATAACTGATTTATTATGCCTACTAAGCATTTTAAGTTCGGCTGGGCTTAACTGAGCATCAGGGTCGTTAGCAAGCTCAATAGACCTATCATAAGATATTTTTTCAGACTTAGCCCTATCTTTTTCTTCGCCGCGGTACTTACTAAGCCTTTTTTCTTCGGCTTTTAAAAACGCTAATTTATTGTCAACATATTTTTTATTTTTATTATTTAAACTTTTATAAAAAGCAGCAGCAGCTTTACCACCAGTATGTGGTGCATTTGGGTTAGCATTATATGCTTCATCACTATGTAAGTCCCCAGCCAAATAATCTAAAGCTATTTTTAAATTACCTTGACCCGCTAACATATAATCTTGAATAGCAATCTGAGCATCTTGTTCTGCTTTAGTGAAGTCTTTATCAGCCCTAATTTCTTTAATTATAGTATCTCTTACGCTAAGATTTTTTTGTCTTTTTTGTACTTCTTGTGCTACTGTACGGGGTGCTTTTGCAAGTCTTTCAGTAGTCTCTTCTTCAGTTTCTTCAGCAAAATACGCTTCTGCTTGGTCTTCAAGCTCTTCTTCTAAAGTTTTTTGCGTTGTTTTAGCCGGAGGTTTTGGTTTTACTATGGGCGCTACTATGGGCGCTACAGGAGGCAATGCTTTTGTCCCTTGCGGTACTTCTTCTTCACCACTAAGTTCATTAATTATTTTTTGTGGTTGATTAGTTTCTAAACCCCATTGTTTTACAAGTTCAGGAAAATCAGTAGTAGCTGCGTCTTCCGGTAAACCTGGTGCCCAAGTAAAAAAAGATTTAATTGGGTCTTTAATTTTTTTAATTGTTTCTAACCGTTTTTGTTTAGACGCTTCTTCTGTTAATGCACTTGGCTGAGTTTCTTCTCCCACTCCAGGCTTTGTTTCAGTTGGTATATCTCCTCCCAGTCCTCCGGTTGGAGCCACAGTAGTATTGCTGGTGGTGGTTTTGCTTGGCGTTTGTGGAGGTACAGGAGCGCCATTTCCAATTGTTCCACTGTCATCTCTTCTAACATTTTGCTCTCCTTTTAATAACTCATTAATATCTACGCCTTTACTTTTTAAACTCTTCTTATCGCTATCTGTAAGTAACGCTGAAGCTTCTAAATTTTTTCTTTCATTAATAAGCTTAAGTGCATTACTAAACCTTTCTATCTTTGCTTTTGTATTAACTAAAAAAGGTCCCGTTATTCTATTTTCAGCTATTTTTTGCGTAGCATTATTTACATAGTCACTAAGAGACTGTACAAATTTAGTATTATCTTCTTTTAGTACGGGAGTAGGTTCAGGTATTGTTTCGTCTTGAGGAGCAAGCGGGCTAGGCGGTATTGTTTTATCTTTAATTTCTTCTTTAGCAACTGGTATCTGTGGCGGAGTTATATCCCCTAACAAACTATTAATTTTGTCTTGTGTTTCTTTTTCTTTGGCTAACTCAGCTAATTTATCTGGGTCGTTTGTTTCTAGTATTTCTTTTTGTTTATCTTCTTCTGTTTTAATTTCTTCTTTAGGTGCTTCAACTTGTTCTCTACCACGCAACGCACCAAAAGTAGTACCAAGACCAGCGCCACCTAATGCAGCCATACCAATAGTTTGACCAAGACCTTCTGTTATACTTTGCTCAGGATTTACTTGTTGCAACGCTACGTTACTTAAAGCCTTACCACCACCCTCTTCAAAAACTTCGCTACCAGCTTCGCCTAATGCAGTACCAGTAATAGTTGCAGCTTTTCCTTTAGTCCCTTTAATACCTAAAAGACTTTTCTCTAATTCTCTAGCGCCCGGTAATCTTTGGGCTAATGCAGATATACCACCAGCCCCCACCGCAACTTCTCTGGCTACAGTTAATGCTTGTTTTTTAGCCTCTGCTTCAGGTACACCTTTATCTATTAAGTGTTTTAGTGCAACCTCGTATGCTTCTGAACTAACATCAGCCCCTTGCATTACTGCATTTACACCAATATCTGCACCTAACATTGTTTTAGCACCAGCACCAGCTAACTTTAAACCTCTACCAACAGCTGTACCCGGAATCAAGTTAGGTAACATCTCAGCTAAGAAACTTGTAAATAATGCTGGGTCTTTGCCTGTTTCTTTAAACGCTGCCCAAGCCGCTTCTAATACACCTTTTTTAGCCGCCTCATCAACTAATGCATCTCTGGCTTTTTCTTTTTCTTTTAATGTACCTGACTTTAAAGACTCCCCGTATTCTTTAATACTTTCACTAGTTTCTTTAAGAGGTAAATTTTTTTCTATGCCAGCTAATTGACCAAGTTGACTTGGAAGTGCGGCAAGTCCCCCTAATCCCTTAATTAACCCTGCCCCAACGTCTTGAGCGGCTTCACCATATGTACGTTCTTTTGGCGGTTGTTTAGGCTCTGATTGTTTTAGATAGTCTAAAATCCTGCCCTTTGCTTTAAGAGGGTCTTCCTCAGCCATCTCAAACTGCTGACCTTGGTATTCGTAGATAGGCATTTTACTTAATATTATCTAGATTAATTACATTTTTGCTACTACCAGAACTACTTTCTAAATTATATCTAGGTGTAAATTCTTTTCCATGTTTTTTAAGTTCATCTACAACACCTAAATGCGCTTTTATAGCTTGTTCTTTGCTTGCATTAAATTCATTTTCAGCTTTATTAATAGTAGTTAACGCAGCTTGATAAGTTTTTTCCATCTCTGGTGTACGTTTTTTAATCATGCCATAATTTTTTACTATATTAGCAGCAGCTTGATAGTCTTTACCATTTTTAAAAGCATTATAATTTTTTACTAGATTATCTACAGCATTTGCGGACTTAAAATAATCATCTGTTTTAGTAGTTAATGATTGTAATTTAGCTTCTGCTTGTTGTATTTTTTCCCATCCCTGTGCAACTTTTTCTTGGTCATTTCTTAATTTACCTTGTTGAACTTCTAAAACACCCTCATTTCTCTGTTGTATAATATTGTTTTTATCGCCGTAAATTCCTAACATACCCTTTTTGTGAGCAGTTTCACCTTTATAGTAGTCTTCCATAAATCTCTGTTTATCTAGCGCAGACATACCACTTAACAAAGCTTTCTGTTCTTCTTGTTGATTTTTCTTAGCCGCCATATGAGCTGCAATACCAGCTTGTGCACCTTGACCAATATTTGCCGCAGCGTAAGGCGATGTACCACCCATCATACCAAGCCCAGCACTAAGTATAGACATCCATTTATCTTGTTTAGCGTCTTCGCCTTGTTTATTCCATTTATCCATCAAATAACTTTGTATTAAATCTCTAGACGACATTTCTTTTGGTGCTTGCTCACTAGTCTGTTCTAAACCCATTAAATCTTTAGATGGACCCATTTCTGATGCTGAAGGTTGATTTTTAAGTGCGCTAGCAATACCTGCATTATTTTGTTTCTTTTGGGGGTTAACATTATTTTTTGGTGTATATACATTACCAGACTCTGATGCTATAGCATTTTCTTTTACAAGCTTGTCCATATCCACTGTTGGTGGTTTATATATACCAACACTACCTGACTCATCATCCCATTGAGCATTAGGAGCATTTGAAGAAACAACTTTTGGTGCTGGAATCATACCATTTTGAGCAGCATTTTTTTCTTGCGATGCCGCATACTTTTCTGGGTAGTAATCTTTATATTGTTGTTGTTTTGGTTTTTGACCCCATTTTCTTAGTAAATCAAAATCATCTATAATTCTTGTAGGTGAAAAATAACGCCCAACTTTTCCGGGGAATGCCGCTATCCCTTCATATAACTCTTTATCTCTAGTAGCACCGGGATATAAATCTTTAACTTCACTTCCATCTTTTCCATCAAAATGTTTAACTTCCCCACCTTCAGCCATGTTAGCGCTCTTATAAACACCGTGTAATAACTGACCATAATCTTTAGCGGTTGCATAACCAGACGTTGATTGAGCGTTTAACCCTTCTATTGGGTCACGAGCATTCCAAACTTTTGCATATCTTGGGCTTGTTGCCATTAAACGAACAGCGTCTTTTGTAGCGTCAGCAATACTGTCATAGTCTTTAAACTCTTGGTTAACACGTACTTTACCTTGCCCAAAATCTTCAAGCGTTGAACGAACTGTGCCTTTACCTTTAATACCAAATATATTGTTCTGTCCAGATAAACTCTTACCCCAACCAGATTCAGCGGCGGCTTGAGTAGCGATTACGTGTGCTACAGCGTCAGGATTTTTAGCTCCCATTTTTTCAGCGTATTCTCTAGCAGAACCTAAAATTTCATTATAAAATGCTTTACCTGTAGAAGACGCTGGGGATGCTTTACCGGAATATGTTGTACTTGGAGTTTCTTGACCCATAGAAGTAGTGCTTGGACTTTTAGCAATTAGTTTTGGCATTTCAAATTCACCCATTGGGTTACCAACTAGTCTTTTTGCCTCTTCATAATCTTCGTCATCGTCTTCTAAGTCACCTCCACCAGCAAACGCAACAATACCACCCGGAGCAAAACCTTGAGGTGGTGGCTCGGTACCTAAAGCACGTTCTCTAAGTATGGCGGTACCCATTTGTTTAAGCTTTTGGCTTGTTGTATTTTTTACTTCTTCTGCTAGGCGGTCAGTTGGTAAATTATATAAATCATGTTCAACCTCACCACCTACATCAAACTTTTTTGCTTTGGCTATGCCTCCCCCTGCCATAGTAGCCAATTTATATCCTGCAACAGCAGTTGTACCTAACCCAGCGGCTTGACTTAAAGCACTTGGAGGAGCTGCATATTGTGTTTGTGTCTGTGTAGTTGGTGTAGAACGTAACAAATTCATAATGTTAGCAGTTTGTTGTTGTGGGTATTGCTGCTGATTACTATAGTTCTGCATCGCTTGATTGATAACGTTCTGTTGGTTCTGCTGTTGTTGCATGCCCATTTGATTTTGTGTACCAATAATACCTTGTTCTGCACCGAGTTGTTGACCACCTATGCCCGCTAATGCATTTGCACCTTGGATACCTGCTTGAGCGCCCTGTAACCCTAACCCAGCACCATATTGTTGTGCTTGTTGAGCCGCTGTAAATGCGTTCTGATAACCTTGTCCAATGGCTTGATTCATCGCCATATTCTTATTACGGTTATTTTCAGCTTGCATAATTGCTTCACGACCACCGCCATATGCACCTTGCTGTGTAGCCTTAGAAGCTTCTTGTGTGCCAGTAATACCATACTGACGTTCCATCTCGGCTAATTGTGGTTGCAATGCGTTTTGAATATACGGCGACATAAATGCTTGTTGGGCATATGGGTTTGTAGCCATTTGATTGTATTGATTACCAGCATTTAAGGCTTGTAGCGTACCCATACCAGCAGCACCCGTAGCCGCACCAAACTGACCCGGCATTTGAAGATTCTCTGCACCTTGGTAAGATTTCTGTTGTAGTGCGCTAGGTCCCGCAACGCCAAGTCCTGCTACTGCTAGTTGTTGATTATATTGGTCTTGACTGATAGGTGAACCAGTAAATTGACCTTGAGCATTAGTAGCACCACCAAACGGAGTAAAACCACGAGAACCTAATATATTACCTTGGTCATCAATATTAAACGCATTAGACATTGACGAGCCAATTAAAGCCGTAGCTGTAGGCTGTGCCCACTCCGCAATAGGATTAGATGTTATTGTTTGTTGTGATGGTTGTGCTGCTGGTGCTGGTGAACTTCCGCCGCTCATAATCTAATCTCCATTAATGTGGCTTTTTTAGTAAGCCCAACTTTTTCATACAACCGAGTAGCTGAATCTCTAGTGTAAACTTGCACTCTTGTGGCGCCCATACCCCGTACAATTCTACATACTTGGTTAAAAATATCTTGATTAACGACTTGTTTACCACCTAATGTAGTAATAATTGCGGTTCTATCGTTAACACCATTATGAAACGCTACGGTAGCCACCCCGTGAATTTGTTGCAAATCATCAACTGCAACTAGCAAAATCCAAGCACCTGTGGTTAAAAATACCTTAACTTGGTCTAGACTATAGTCGTCTGTATATTGTAGCGCACGTTCTATATAAGGCGCAACTGCTGACCAAATTTGTGTAATATATTCTACACTTACGGTTTGGACTTTCATGCTGGCATGTACTTTTCAGGTTTAATCTGCTTACCCTGTGCCTTACGACCTGTCCTTGCCTTCCTTACTTTGTCCATCATTGCATATAAATGCTTTGCCCCTGCATCAGTACTACCATTACCTAAATGAGAAACTACATCAGCCGGCACTACAAATTCTCCATCTGCAAGTCTGGCTGGTTGTTTGCTACCAATTTGAGCTGGTATATCATCGCTCATGCCATCACCGGGACCTTTAAGCATACGTCCACCATCTGAATAAGAGCCTAAATTACCCCCGTTTGCATAGCCCATAATGCCACCTTCAGCAAACTGCATCTGCCCTGAATATGGGTCAGTCATTCTATCTGTTGGACCTATAACATTAGTACTTTCTGGTGTATTAATTGGGTTTTGATAAACATTAGTATTAGTTAAAGTGCCTAGCCCAGCTTGCGGAAACATTTGATTATTGCCCAAAGAATTTCTACGAGACATTTCCTCCACAGTATTAACCGAACCACCATCAGCATAACCCATCTGTCTTTGTGCATACGGAGTTTGTGGATAATTAGAGGCTATCCCACCGTAGTATGGCGCTATTGCTGGTTGATATGTGTTTCTATTAAAAGAATATTTAAGAGCATCTGGAACCCCAGCACCCGTAGCATTTTGTGGCATTGTAACTTGAGGCGGCTTTAATAATTCATTTGCACCGAGAATACCAGCACCATACATTCCCGCCTTTGATACTCCCGGAAACATTGAAGATTGCGCCAAACCAGCAGGAGCAGAATTGTTTAAAACATTTTTATATACATCTCCATACGCCTGTCCATATGCAGTATTAGCATCGGCACCTAAATTCATTGTCCCTAACTGACTTGGTGAAATAGCGCCTTGATTAAATGCGGATGTAGCACCTTCTTGAAAATTTGCAGGGTTTGTTAAAAAATTAGGGTCTTGTAATGCAGCATTTTTAGCCGCCTCTGTTCCAACGTTTTGTGCGCCGATTTCAGTCGCTGCTTGGGTAGCGGAGTCCATTCCCGGCGTAGCAGCGCCACCTAAGTAACCACCTAAACCGCCAGCAACTCCGCCCATTAATGCAGCTTTTCCTACATCTTGTCCAGTAATTCCCGCAGCTAAAGCACTTGTACCAGCACCAGCAACACCTGTAGCCAAAGCAGCACCGCCCGCAGTAGCAAACATTTCAGGAGCTACAACCAAAGCAATCTCAGGAGCAGCTACCCCAGCGGCAATCATCAAGCCTGTATCTAAAAGTTGGTTACCGGTTACCGAGCCACCTGACATAATATCTCCTTACAATTATTGTGATTTTAACATATTAAACCGCAGTTCCACTAGCGTTTTTCCATACAGTACCGTTGTACCATATTGGAATTTGTAACGTAGTATCGTAATAAAACTGACCTATTTGAAGCTGTATTGTTGGTCTATCTGCTGTTGTTCCAGACTGCGGTGTAATAAGTCCTGCTACTGCGTTATCTACCGTATTAAAATAAAGCCCTAAAACTCGTTCAAGCTGGTCCATAAATAACTTATTATATTCAAGCGGTGCGGCAGGTAGTCGAGGGTTTTTAGTATTAATTAACGCAGTCATTATCTACGTCCGTCAGGTCTGATATCAATTCTAGGAACACCTAGCCCCCACTGCACACCCAAGGTATTTGAATATATAACCAACGACATCTGCCGACCTCTAAGCCTACAGTAAGCATACTGCGTAAATTCTTGCACATCAAAGTGACTTTGTCCTACATAAGATTTTGCACTTGTTACCGTTGGTAAGTCAGATTCACCGTATAAAGAACCGGGGTTTTGTCTAGGAAGCAATGTAAATGTTACTTTAGGTGCAGCTACTGTTGAGCCGTTAAAATTTATGTCTGGTATCAAACGCCATACAAAACCAAAGTTATGTCCGTCACCGATGTCAAAATCAGAAGACTGGATATAAGCATCAATAGGTACTGGAGGGTTTGAAGTGCCGTTATCAACACCACTCTCATGGTAAATAATGCCAGAGTCCACTACCCCAATATCAGTCACAGTAACACCAGAATCATGTACCGCTGCCGTTGTACCATAAGCACCTCTTGAGCATCCAGTCAATGTAGTGCTTGTACCGCCTGTGTATATAATGCGCTCTTGGTCAATCTCCACGACACCTGATGTTGGAAAATCATTCTTGCTGGCTACGTAAATAGTGGTGTCAGTTAAACTAACCGCTTGTGTTGTTGTAGTTACAGGAGCATAACCTAAAGCTGTTGGAAATCCTCTAAGCGGTGTATCAGCCCACGCAGTACGAGTTAAGTTTCCATAATACCAAGTCTGTTCTAAGTGATTATAGATGACATATTTGTCAATAACGTTTGATGAGGAAGAGCAATAGAACCACCAGATTTCATTAAAGCCTTCGTTAATGCCAGCAAAAAACTGATACGATTGCGTTAAGTTTATGTCTTGGAATACATATTCTCTAAGTGTGCATGGTAGGGTTTGTACTTGTCCAGAATACATGAAAAACTTATCTTTACCCATCCAATAGGTTACGTTGTTAACCGCTACAGCACAGTTTGGACCCATAATCGAAATGTTATCTGCAAGGATATTAAATCCCCACACATACGGCGCACCTAAATATTGCATTGAATAAAGCGCAGTATCAGTAAATACAATAATCTCTTGACGGGTTTGTACGGCTGAAACAATCTGTGAACCACGGCTTAATGTGTAGTTACCTGCTTGGTTTGTAATTGCCGGTGTCCAAGTCAAAAGATTCTCTTGGTCTGACCAACTAATAAGCATTGGGTTTTGAATGCCGTCCCCATAGGTATCTGTACCAAAAGCAATAACAAAACGACTTGCATCTGACACCATGACGTAGTTACATAGTGTTGGGCAAGAAACATCCGTATCCCAATATGCTATAGAGTTTTGTGTATTGGTATTATTTTTAGCCAAAACTTGCGCTACGTTATATACGTTAGGGTTTGTATCTACCACCCAGTAATAAATTGGACCGCCCCTAGGATTAAATACTAAGTTTTGTCCATAATTGCTTTGACTCCATAAACGAAGCTGTGAACCAATACCTTGCGAAGCTGGTGCAGATGAACCCCATCCCGTGCTTGTAGCACCTACACTTATACCGCCCCAACCACCAGCACCCCAACCAACGTTCTGCGTGTAAACAGCGTTACCTGAAGTAATTTGATATGTTGCCACTGTAGCACCACCACCGTTACCAGAATCCCCAGCCGTAGCTGTAACTGCGACTGTAATAGAGTATTGTGTTGCTGATATGTAAGTTACTTGATAACCACCAGCTTTATTTAAAACTGCCGCAGTAACGTTGCCACCTAAAGAAACCGCACTAGTAAATGTAACAAAGTCGCCTGTTTGAGTATTATGGGCTGTTTGTGTAACGGTAATAAGAGAAGAGCCAGTACTAGCAGCAAACGTAGCCGCACCCGCAGAAGACACCGCACGAATTGGGGTTACATCATATAAATAACCACCTAAACTTTGTTGTACATAAAATTTCTGATTAGTACCTATGCCTAAATAATTATAGCCGTTTAAACCTATCCAGTTTTTTAATGAACGACCAACACCAATGTAGTTGGTCCCTGTAGCTTGAACCGTACCAGAATCTAATGTCCATCCACCAATCTTCTCAACTTGACCAGAACGAAACCGAATCTTATCGCAGCCATACCAGCCGCCTTCATTGGCAAGCGTAGTTCCCTCTCTATTAACACCCGGTCTTAACTGTATTTTCTGTAACATTAAGCCACCATATGCATAGCATCTACTTCTACGTGGGCAACTCGACTAAGCCACCCCTTGCCATAGATTGGAAACTGTTTAAGCCCTTTATAGAAAGCTTCTTTAGCATCTGAAAAACGCTCGATAAGTTGTGTGGCTGGTATTGCACGAATAGCTGATAATGTAATAGGACCTATAGCACCATCTTGCGCAACGCCTATCGCTTTTTGTATGGTCTTAATAGCCATACCCGGACCTGCATTAACGGCAAAGTCAAACGCTAAGTAATCTAAACCTGCGGGTAGGTCATCACCACGCACCAAATCCCAGTATTTACGCTTATAGAAAGGGGCTACTGTAGTAGGATTTAATGCTTTCATATCATTCCAAGATACAGGGTGTCCTACAAAAGCTTCCCAATTTGCTTGTGTCACGCCGAGGTTTGTTGAACCAGCTCTACCGTCTGGTAATTTATTACCGTTATCTCTTACGTCTGTAGTAAAACCACCTTCAGATTTAAGCACAAGGGCTAAAGATTTTTCAAAATTATTTAACATTTGCTGGCACCGAGTTAAAAAGCATTTCGTCTTTTCTTGAGTTACCTGCGCTAGAGCCAAAGTAAAAAGCAATAATACCTGTCCATGCAGTTCCAAGTGAACCTAACATAATCATCAGCGGAGTATTAGCAGTATCGGCAGGGTGAACCATTAACCAAATTAAAATACCAAAGAACCCAATAGTAACTAGCATTGATAATACAGACGGAACCCAAGACTTAGTAGCTATCTGCATTTCACGAGAAGACTTACGGTCATCGGTAGCAAGTTTTTCAAAGTTTAAACCTAGTTCTTGTGTTTGTTTTTGAAACTCTATTTCAGCTATTTTAATCTGAGCAATCTGGTCAGCCGACATCTTACCGCTATCTATCGTATTCTGTACATCTTTTTCATCAATACCGATAACCTTAGCAATTGCAGTTACAGCCAAACCAGCTAAAGGACCGCCTAAAGCCGTTGCTATTGTAGGTGCTACTTGTTCTAACCAAGACATAAAAACCCCTAGTAAATTTTACTGTCGCTGAATATGTTTACAAAAACTGTGCCGTCTTCTAATGCTTCTATTTCATGCCACTCAATCTCTTTTAAATTAATTGGCTGTGTACTTTTATCTACTATTACTTCTTTACCTTCCTTGCGGATAACACAAGAGCCTGAATTACAAACTGTTGCATGAGCATAAGTATGAGCGTGTTTTGGTAAGCCTTGACCTTTATTAGCGTGATAAATATTCACACGAGCGCCATCATAAACAAAGCTATGTTTAGGCATTAAAGGTATGACTTCGCTCATAGTTCTTGCATACCTTGTGTCATAGGCTGTGCTTGTGTTGCTTCTGGAGGAGTCGGTCTGGCGGCATCAATCATTTCGGATGTAATTGGGTTAGCTTGTAAAAGACCTTGCTCTACCAAGAAATCGCCCATTTGTTTTTGTTGCTGTAATTTTTGAAACTCTTGAAACTGTTGCATTTGCTCAGGAGCTGGTTGTCCTGTTGTCGGTCCTGACATTGTTGCGTCTGGATTTTTAACGCTAAAACGAGTTGTTGTATACTGCGTCCCTACTAATGGTGTAATATAGCTTAAGTCAACAGATGTATCTTCTCTTGCCTGTATCACTTCAATAGGCGAAGCAAACTGTTTAATAATTTTTTCAAGTTCTTCTTTGTTTGTTGGAAGGGGTTCTCTTAAATGGATGTTAGCCCAACCGTTGTCAGAAAAGACAACATCAACTATTTTATTTTCCGCATCGTACTTTGTAATTGTGTATTTTAAATCGCTCACGCTAGTCCTCCTAAGACTGTTCCTGAATTGTTTAATGTAACTGAATTTGCACCTTTGACCAAGTATCTACCTGCGGAACCTCCAGCGCCACCACCAGCACCTGCTGAACCACCAGCACCACCACCGTTATTTCCTGAAGCACCTGTATTACCTGTAGCACCTGAAGCCCCTGAAGCACCAGCATTACCGTAAGTTCCGCCTGTACCTCCAGTGCCCCCAGTACCACCTTGACCGCCAGCACCAGCATTAGTTCCTCCCCCTGCGCCACCAGCTCCGGAAGAACCGCCAGCACCACCAGCAGCAGCTTGTCCGTAGCCTTGACCTACACCACCTCCACCGCCAGCACCACCGCCACCTCCAGCACCGCCTGATGTGTATACGTTGTAGTAGTAAGCTTGACCGATTGTGTAATAGGTGTAGTAGTAGCCAAGACTTCCACGAACATATACGTTACCATCATTACCTGCTACGGGACCGGGTACATCAGCACATACGCTGTAGACTATAGAACAAGCCCAAACATAAAAAGAAGCCGGTGGAGGATATCCACACCCACACTGCCCGTTGGCAGCATAGAAAGCATAATAGACAGGACCATTACAGCCAAATGGTTGGAATGCATAACTAAATCCACTTAGAGCTGTGTAATATCCACCACCTCCGGCTCCGCCTGTACCACCTGAACCGCCTGTACCTCCGCCACCGCCACCACCGTATATAGTGCCGCCAGTCCGGTTATTAATCGTTACAGTTTGGTTAGGATAATTTGCATTAATAGCATCGCCACCAGCAGAACTTGCTGCTCCACCATAAGCTTGAATAGCGCCGTAGTTATTAATAGCAATTGTAGAACCCGTAGCAAACTGACCTACAGTAAACGCTGTATTACCAGCTGTAGCACCAACCGTAACGCCTGATGGAATTAACGCTTTGTAAGAAGTTACTGTTGCAGGTGAACCAAATCTAGTTAATAAGTTTACGTTTGTTGTGGTTGTACCAATATATTCACTTGCGTGAGCGTTATCCATTGTTACTGTGCCGGCAAGCTGGTTTGTTAACTGTCTTACAAGCGTATCGTTTAAACTAAAAGACGTAGTAGATGACCTACCTAAAGCAGTATTAATATTAGCGAAGGAAATTGCGCCTGTAATTGGAGTAAATGCCATGATTTATCCTTATGGTGTACCGTAAGCAGTGATGTTACCTATAACAATTAAGTTGCCGCTTGAATCTAATGAAGCTACGTTTGTACCATTATAATTAAAATAAAGCTTTGTGCCTGTTGGCGTTATAGACCACCCAGTTGAGTTTGACAAGCTTGTTGAAGCACCGTAAAAATTAGTACCGTCCCCATAAACAATAGCCGTATTACCATTACCAATCGTGACTCCCGTACCCGTAGAGTATTTAATCTGGATACTTTGTCCTCCAGTTGTGGAGTTCTTGATAATATAGACTTTACTTGCTGATGCTGGAGCAATGACGTTGCGTGTTGCAGTTAATGAACCTGTGCTTGTTACTACTAAAACCATGCTTCTTGACTGGTCTACTGAACCATTATTAGCTGTTAAAGTAATATCCGCATCAGTTGGGAAGTTTACAGCGGGGTATGTACCGCTTACATATGGACCACCAGAAACACCAGCAATGGCTTGTTCTAAGATTGAACCTAATGATGTATTTGTAGTTGTACCCCAAGTACCTGCTTGGTCACCTGAGCCGATTAGCTCTGTTCTTAGATTGGTTGAATAGGTACTTGCCATTATTTATCCTTACGGGTAGTTGTTATACACAGGAACCCAAGTTACAGTTTGACTGTCGTTAATTACAATCCAGCCTCGTTGTACAGCCGTATCTAATAATACCAAATTTTCAGCTATTTGACTACTAAACTGGGCAATTATTACCACAGAGTCTGCTGGGTTTAAATTTTCTGATATAGCGCTAACAAAAGAAGTTGTTACGGTTTGGGTATTTGCTGTTGTAAATGCTTCTGTTATTGCTGAGTTAAAGATTTTGACTACTACGCTAGAATCTGCCGCCGTGATTGCTTCGGTTAAGCTTGCTACAAATGCGCTTAATGCGTCTTGTAAATCGGCTAGGTTAGTATCTTCTGTTATTGTTGTTGCAAAAGTGGCTACGGTTGTTGCTGAATCGGCAACATCTAAATTTTCTAAAGTAACTACCGCAAACGTAATGGTGTACGAACTTGAATCTGCAAACGTAATGTTTTCTGTGATGTCCGAAGTTTGTATACGAACAACGGAAGGTGCGTCAGCTAAAGAAGCAGCTTCAGTAATTGATACAAGTAAAGACGCTATACCAGATGCAACATCAGCTATAACTGTAGATTCAGTTATATTTACAAAATAAGAAGCAATTGCATTTTTTACATCATTTAACGTTGTATTTTCAGATATTGCCGCCAAAAGACTCTTAATTGCCGACACAGAGTCAGCGTTGTTAATGTTTTCTGTTAAAAGCGTTAAATAAGATGCAAGTACAGAATTAATGTCGGCAGATGACAATGGTTCTGAAATAGAACCAACAAAGTAATTATACCCCTGATTCATAAATGGGGCAGAACCAAGGGATTGTCTACCAAACATATTACTTCAAGGTTAGTATTTTATCTAACGATGCCTGTGTGCTTAAAATCTCTACGTCTAACTGAGCGAGCGAACCAATATCACCATTCGCAATAGAAGCGTTTTTGGCGTTTTCTAAAGCCTTAACCTTGTTCTGCAACACAACAATGATTTCGTTTAAATTCATACAAGCCTTAAAAAGGGGGCGAACCCCCTTAGATTAGATTGGAACTTCTTCCCAAGAGAATGTGCTCAACAATGATGATGCAGGAATAACAAAGTTAGACCAGATTGTTGCATAGCCACCCGGTGGCAGAATAATACTACCTTCTAAGTCAAAAACCATACCTGCTTGTGTAGCAATCGCAGTTGTTGCCTGTGAACCTGTTGAGAACAAAATTGTGTCTAGTGTTACAGCAGTTGGCAAAGTGATAGAAGCAGAAGCATAACTAAACGCTGTTGGTGCTGCACCGCCTAAAAATCTATTCTTAGCAGTAGCTGTAGAAGCCGTCAAAGTACCAGAAATTGCTGTACCACCGTTAAAACCTGTAGCGACACCGACAACACCGGCTAAGTTAGCAAGTGCAAAGCCTAAAGAAACCTTGTTGATAACTACGTTTTGTGTGTTACCAATTGGGTTATACAGAACTTGTGCGCCTGTAATTGTGGTTGTTGGTGATGCAGTTGTAGCAGTTGCAATCAGAGTTGAAACACCAGCCGTAAAATGCGCACGTCTGTATGTAGTCTCATAATAGCGACCATGAAGTTCGGAAGTGATAACATCGCCGAGTTGTCCTGCACGAGATGGTGCTTGTAAGCCAGCGGAAATACTTGTAGTAGTAGCGACTGGACCTACTTGGTTTTGAATTAACATTTAAAGCTCCTTAAAAATTTTACTGCTGATTAATAAAAATAGACGAATCATTCCGTAAAATAAACGGGTCATCGCCAAGTTGAACATTTGGTCCTTGTTGCGGAGCAGTAGGTCCTTGCAAAGCCAAAGTTAAAACTTGTGGTAACTCATACAATTGTTGATTCATGATTTTAACTTCCTGCAACAATTGTGCTAGTAATTCTAAATGTGTTTGTCCTTCATACTGCTCTATATCTTGCACAGCTAAAGGTATTTGGTTATTATACCCAGCAGAACCTATTGGGGTATTACCTGTTGTTGCCGTACCTAATGTGGCATTACTTGTCGGTATGGTTCTATTACCTGCTATTAAATCACCCAACATTGTTGAAGCGGCTCGTCTTGCTAGACCTGTAGGGTCAACACCACCTACAATAACGGGGTTTGATGCGGATGTAACACCAACTAAGTTAGTACCACCAACGCCTAATGTACCTGCAACACCACCTGATACAACAGCAGCTCCTGTACCCATGTTAACAACAGCAACACCTAACTGAGCCGAAGCAGGAGCAACGGCAGTACCGTTAATAGCCGTTAAGTTTTGTTCAGAAAACTGTGCCTGAATGTTTCTTAAGTTGTAAGTAAATTGACCGGCTGTTGTTGCACTAATCCTTGCAAACCTACCCAAGCAAGGTACTGTAAAATTAGCGTTAGCTGTTAAAGACGTTGTAAATACACCTGCACCTGTCATCATTGGTGCTGAAGTAAAGGTTACGCCGTCAGTAGAAAACTGAACACCTGTTGTTGATGCAAAACCCGCACCTGTTGTTAATTGTAGGGTTGAATAGCCTTGCGTATCAATAATCGTAACACCACCGATAAGTTGGTTAACCGTTACAGGCTGTGGGGCATCCGATAAAATAAATGCACCTGTTAAATCTTGTTTTACGCCTGAGTTTTGTGGCATTAACTTAACGTGCAAAGGCGTATTATTGGTTTCATCCATCGCCCATGAAATCTTATCCACAGGTGATACAAGAGCAGTTCCGCCATCAATAATAATGCTTACAGAACCTGAAATATTAGCTACGTTATATCTTAAAAACTGCGCTTCTGAACGAACCGAATATATACCCAAGCTGTCAATCTGGGTTTTCTGCGTCATACTATTAAGTTCTGTTACTAAGGCATCGTACCAAGTAACACCGTCTAAAGACCGTTCAAAAGTAATAATCCCTGAAAAGGTACTGCCATCTACCTGAATAAGAACTGACTCAAAACTTGTTACATCAAGCGTAGAACCTGCGCCAGTAGTCGTTACTGTGCCTGTAAATAAATTAGTATTATCGGCAAAGGGTATTCCAATATAGGATGACATTAACTGACCTCCGTTGCCGAGATGGTTACGTCTGTTGCGCCGCTAGCAACGACTTTGACTGCGTAGTTTTGTGGTACGTTTACTCTACTAGCATCTACAAGAATATTTACAGACGTTCCTACAGGAATAATGACGTTTTTAACAATATTAGTAGTTACAGTATTAGTTGCGTTAGTTAAAGTGATTGTAGCCGTTACTGTGCTTGTTGTTGTATTTGCCAACAGACATCCTGACATAGAAGCTTGAACCCCAGCCGTGGTTGGGTTATACACCGTAGTTATCGTTGTAACGTTTGCAGCTTGAGCAGATACAAAATTTGTTGGCATATTAAGTCATCATAGAAATTGCTAAAGCCACACGAGAAGCAGGTGTGGCGGAATTTGACGGTCCAAACGGTATATTAACATCATTTCCAGTGTACGTAAAGTTGGCATTACCGGCTAAAGCCCCTGCGTTATTATACTGCACTTCGGTTGTTGAGCCAGCAGCACCTGCCGTTACCGGTTGCCAAGAAGGAGCTACACCCGTGCCGTTTGATAATAAAGCATAACCCAATGTTCCGGGGTTATTAGAAGAATAAGCTGCGTTTTCAGCAGGGTAGTCAACATAAACTAAAACAGGGTTACTAAACGTACTTACAGCCGCACCGCCATTAGATGATGATGTAACTGTTGTACGGGTTAGGGTTGGTCCTGTCGTTGAGTATGTAGCAATACCAACTTCCCAGTTTACACCGTCTGTAGCACCATAATAAGTCGTATTTGTGTTACCAACAACAGCAAAAGATTGATAGCCTGTAACCGCTCCAGTCAACGTGAAGCTTACCGTAGTATTTACGGTAGCGTTTTCCTGTACACGATTTGCTAAATTAAGTGCCATATTATTGCCTATTGTCTATTAAGACCCATTCGGTTGTTTCACTATCATCAATTCTAATCCAACCCCACCCTATTGGCAAGGAATCAAGCGTTATTCGTTCTGATGCGGAAGATACAAAATTAGCTATTAAAGTCTCTTGGTCGTTTAAACTTAAATTTTCAGCTATAGCGCCAACAAAAGCAGCTACTACTGTTTGAACGTTTGCTACGCTTATGTTTTCAGTAATTGCAGACACAAAAGATGTTATAACAGACTGAGCATCCGCTGGTGATAATGGTTCACTAGTCGCCGCAACAAACGCAGTAATTACAGATTCTAATTCCTCTAGGGCTATTGCTTCTGATATGTCAGAAAACTGTGTTCGTAATGGGCTTGATTCATCCGCCGCCGTTATAACTTCAGTAATGGCTGAAACAAACGCTGTTACTACGGTTTGTGTATCGTTTACGGTTAAAGCTTCTGTTATTAAAGATGCAAACGCCGTTGTTAAAGACTGTGAATCTGCTGAAGTTAGAGCCTCAGTAATTAACCCTGCAAATGTTGGTATACCTGTTGAAGAATCCGCCGAAGTTAAAATTTCAGTAAGTACACTTGAAAATAAAATACCGCCTGTAGAAGAATCTGCGCTAGTAAAAGCTTCGGTAAGCGCTACTGCAAAACTTGCGCTACCTAACCCCGCAAACGCTGGTTGAGCAAAAGCTGCATAGCCAAACATTATTTAGCCTCTAAAACTTCAATACGTTTTAATAATTCTGATATTGCAGCAAAAGCTAATACGCTTAGTTTTTCATAATCTACAGCTAACGTGCCGTCTGACCTAGTTCTTACAGCTTTTGGAAATACTTTTTGAACGTCTTGAGCTATAACACCAAAATCTTTTTTATTAACAAAATAACCGTCTATACCACCATGAGCGTTAATGTATTCATCTGTCCAGTCAAACTCTTTGCCACCAATGGCTATAACTTTTTCTAGTGCATTTTCAATTGGTTTGACGTTTTCTTTAAACTTAGCATCAGAAGAATAATACGCAGTTATGTTCCCACTTGCCCGTATTTCGCCCGTAATGTTAGCAATGCCAGATTGCGGCACTATAGCCGCATCTTGTTTAAAGGATTTAGCAAAAGCCATTAGTATTGTCCACCAAAAGCATAAACGTTAAAATCAGCACTTGATGTACCTACCTGCTCAGAAATATACAACTGATATGTTGGAGGTATTACCAAGTTGGCAAAAGTAGTAGTACTTGTAAACGCAGAAACTGTTGTACTAGGTGTAATAGCCGTGACGGGAATCTCAGTATATAAATAAGAAGTTGTTCCGTTATACATCCAAATACTAATAATGTTTGCTACAGTTGTTCCTTTAGCCTCAACAGTAATAGCATCAACTCTTGTACCATTAGTAGACGTAGCGGTTAATTGAACTAAGCCCGTTGTGCCCGTAATGTTAGCACGGGAAGTAATAGCTGTTGCCGAAGTTAATGTGGCAATACCAACAATTGGCGTTACCGGAAAAATAGGGGTTGTATTTGCTGGCATTTAAAAGCCTCCATAATTTTGTTGCATATCAATGTTTGTTGCTGATATATCTATGTTATTAGCATACACAGATTTACTAGATGGGTAGGTAACAAATACGTTAACCGTTCCTGAAAATGTAACTGCGGCATTTGAGTTTGATGATGTAAGGATTGTTGTGCGGGTTAGAGTAGGTCCAGTTGTTGAGTACGTACCAAGACCTACTTCCCAGTTTCCAGAAGCATCAAACGCACTATAGTACGTTGTATTAGTATTGCCAACCACGGCAAAAGACTGAAACCCAGTCACAGAACCGCTTAGGGTAAAGCTAACAGTAGTATTAGCCGTACCCGTTTGTTGGACTCTATCCGCTAAGACAAGAGCCATATTAAGCTCCTAATTAACTAGTTGCTGTAGTTGAATAAGTAACTGCCAACGAATCACCGTTTGCAACTGTTTTATATCCGCCAGTAAATGCGCCAGCAGAATACAGAACACCTGTAGTTGTATCCTTAGTAGCAGATGCAGATGCACCGCCGTTAATAAAACAACCACCAACGCTACCAGAAGAAGTAATTGCAAATGTTACAGCAGAACCTGTCTTAGTTGTTACGTTAGATGGTGAAGTTCCAGACGATGTTGCGGCTGTCCAAGTGATTGACTGTCTGTTACCTGTGTATGTAGGGGCGTTAGTTAAACCAACTTCAACCCATCCACTGTGTGAAGCCATTGTATCAGCAGCTAGGAATGTACCAATTAAATTAGCTGTACCTGTACCAGAACCAGCACCTGTAGCAACAAACACAGTACCCGCAGTGCTGTTAGCTGCACCAATTAAAGTAAAGTTTGTAGTGCCGGGAACTAAAATTTGATATGTTGCGCCAGTAACAAAAGAACCAGCAGTTACGGTTGTACCCGTGTAACCAACAAGACCTAAATAGTTTGCACCGGAAGCTGTACCACCGCCTGTACCAGTAGCGCCAAAGTAAAAGTCAAATAAAGACTGTTTACCAATAGATGTAACTACATTAGGAGCAGTATCTTCCCATTTAATATTGCCTTCTGAATCACGGCAAACAACGTGATAAACACCCTGCATACCTAAAGTCTCGCTAGAGCCAGCTCCACGAGTTACGGAGGCAACTGAAGTGTCTCCAAATTTTGATAATTCTTGTTTCATAATTGCTCCTAGTTAAGAATAATAACAGCCGTTGTGGATGTAGCTGTTGGAAAAGTTACAGTAAAATTGCCTGACGCTATTTTATCAGACCCAAAATCTAATACACATACAGCCGCATTTGTAGTCCCATTATAAATCAAAGCACCCCTAGCAGTAAAGGATGCGCCGGTCCAAGTAACATTATTAAATGAAATATATGCCGAATTATCGCTAGTGCTACTTGCTGGCGGGATGTTGGTTAGGGTTTGTCCTCCAGCGGTGTATCCCGTTCCAGAAATCTCATTGGAAGTACTATAAGCAGTAGTTGTATTGTCCAGATTAGCCAGAGATGTATAAAGTGCAATTTTATAGGTTCCACTAGTAAAGTTCTCCAATCCATTCAAAAGGTTCTGTTTAAATATGGTGCATTGACCTTGTGTAAAACTCATTATGCAACCCCGCCTTTAGGAGCAACATTAAGTTTAAGCTGACCATCTCTATAACTATCACCCCGTTCAAGAGCGTCACACATTCTACGTAATTCTCCTAACGCTTCTTGGTATTTATTGGCATATAAAGCAATAATATCGGCTTCTGCTTTCATATAAACAGCAGCTTCCATCAACGCCCCATAAAGTAAAATAGGGTCATAATTATTACCAAGCCAAGACTCTCCAGCGGTAGTAATAGATGGGGGGTAGTAAAAATAATGCATTTCAACTTGGTAATTAGCATCTGGTGTAGGTCCTAGAAGACATGACAAAGCATTGACGTTAGTGTACTGCGTACCAAATAATGAATAGAACTTGGGCGTTCCAGTTACTGTCGGCGTTGGGTATGCCTCACGAATAAAACTAACGTCTTTGTTAAGTAAGTACGTAAAAGGTGTTGAATAGTCAGCAGTATAAACAGCCACAGAATAAGCAGATAGCCAATCAGTTGGTAAAGATAAATACTGATTCCCTGCCGTTAAAGTTCCCGTTACGTTTCTTCTCAGTGTTGGAATATTAATTGCATTGTATATCCGTGTTTCAGCTTCAGTAATAAAGGTATCAACCTGTGTATCGCTTGCTGTTGTTACAGTCGTAGTTCCATCAGTCCCAGTAAATGTAGTACTTGGGAATTCATTTTCTGCGTAGTTTTTAATGGTTTGAAAAAGAGTTTCGTAGTTCATACTCTATTACCTTTTTTCCAATTCTCAGAACCACGGATTACTTGCAAATTACTAGGTACGTGAAGTCCAGACACCAATTTACCTTGCAATGGAATAATATGGTCAACATGCCAAGGCTCTTTGTTTTCACGAGTAAGCATTGCGGAAATAGAATATATACATTTAATTTTTAAAAAATCAAATTCAGTTAACCAATTTGGAGTACGTTTCATTTTTGCTGTTTGTCTTTTTCTAACAGTTGCCAAATGTTGCCCCTTGTTTCGTAAAACCCATTGTTTTTGCATCTCACGCATTTTTTCTGGATTTTCTTTTTTCCACTTTACTAGCCTATTTTTTGTTTCTTCTTTATTTTTTTCAGCGTAAGTTTTTCTATAAAGCGCAACTTTTTCTTTGTTGGCTTCAGTCCACGCTTTATTTTTTTCGTAGCGCCTAGGGTCGTTAGGGTCTTTATAAGGCATAATATTAAGCCATCGGTCCTCTAGCTTTAGTACCTTTTGTTGCGCAACCATTACCACGGGTTACAATACCTTCAGTTTTCATGCCAGAATAATCAAATGCGCCGCCACCTAGTTCTGCGGTATTTAACTCTGTTCCTTTGGGTGTATGTGGCTCTGCATATTTTTCTGCGTTGCCAACTTCTTTACCCATTAATTTTTCGCTGAATTTGCCCATGATTATTTACCGTTCGCTTTAAGTTTAGCCATATTACGACCCATAGACTTTAAGTCTTCATTAGTCTTGCCACCTTTAGATAACTTGGTTAGGTTTGTGCCCTTACCACCCTTATGCTCTTGTTTATCATGCATTTTAAAAGCTTTCTTAATGATTGCCTTATCTTGCTTAATATCTTCTTTTTCCATCTTTGCCATTTTTAGCTCCTTAACTGATTGTTACGCTATTAGTTACACCCCTTGATTGTAACGCATTTGGGGTCTCATTGAAATCATATTTCATACCTACCGGGTTAAAACCCCACTGAATTTGCCTACTACCGCCGCTAGGAAACCCATTAACATCATAGCCTGACTGATAATAACTATTGTCTCTTCTGGGTTCACGAACTGCTTGAGGGTCATTAACCGGATACATACCAAGTTGAAGCTGTGGATGGTCCATCTCCCAACACTCATGGCAAACTTTAATACTGACGTTTTTAGTCTTAATAGTAAGTTTTTTAAGCTCTGTAAGTTTGTAACGAAATCCACAACGGTCACACTCCGCAATTGAAAACTTGCCAGACGAAAACATCGTAGTCATTAGCCATTACCTAAAAAAGTAAATCTCGGAATAAAACGAATCGGTGCCTTCTCACGGTCTTCTTCAGAAGCAAATTGAAACTGCTGTTCATAATCTTGTTTTAAGCCCATAACCCTATTAACGTCCATATTAGGAAGTTTTAAAGACAAGTAATAAGCTAAACCAGCCACCATACAAGGCAGCCAACGAAACGGAATATCTTGGGTATTTACAGCATTGCCAGCGTCCTGTATACGGCGCATACGCCAATAAACAAAGGTATAGTAGTTAGACTGGTCAGGGGTGGGCCAAACTGTAACTTGAGGGCTTCTATCGGGTGTTGCACCGGTAGGGTAGGTTGCGCCAGACTGCCTATTAATCCATACCTGAATTGGTCTTCCCTGAGCTAGTTTATTAGGGATTGTAGAGTAGGTAGATATACTGATGCGACTGATGGTGATATCGGTTTGATTGTTAGTTTGTCCAGCATTTGTTCTAATCTGGTGTTCCAATAAATCAATCGTATCCGTAGGTAAGTCGTAAGTGTTAGTGCCCTGCACCATTGGGATAGTGCCTTCTTCAATTGTCCAAAGATTAATTCCACGGTTTGCCCATTCAATAGTTAATAAGTTTAAAGAACGTCTTGCTGTACGAAAGTCATAACCAGAGCGTAATTCTTGACCACACCTCTCAAACGCTTCTTCAATAAGGTCTGCTAAGTCTAGATTAAATGCACTGGTTCCAGTTGTTGTCATTTTGGAAACTCGAATATTAAACGTACAATTACAAAATCAAACACAAGCATATCGCAATCATCTTCATGCACTATTTCTGCACCTAACATAACGCCTTTTATGAAGTGTACGTACATAGTGAATTCGCCCATTTTACTTACCTTTTTTAGCTGTTTTTGCTGAATTTATAAAGTCTTGTTTACTAGGGGCGCCTTTTGCACCAACTGACCGCATTTTTTCTTTAGAGCCAGCGGCAATACGAGCTTGCTTTTTATGGATGTTTTCATATAAACCGCCCTTTTTCAACAGCACTGCTGACTCACTTGTCTTAGGTATTTTCTTAGGGGACATCGCCCCCATACCACGACTAGCTTTCATCTTGCTTTCCCATGTTTAGAAATACCATACCCACGAGTAGCTAATTTACCAGCAACTTTACCACCAGATTTATAACCCTCACGAATTTCACTTGGCTTAAAATCATCTTTCATAGCTCCGCTTGCTCTTGTGCGTTCTGATTTAACTGCACTTTCAGTGGCTTTTTTAGCGGCTTGTTTTTCAGCACTTCTGGCGGCTGCTTTAGCTAAACCCTTTAACATGCCTCCGCCCGGAATATAATCTTCTGGATGAACTTTTTCTAGCGGCTTATCATATTCTTTAAGTCTTTTTTGATTAGAACTGGCTT
>Ga0209401_1000238_pt1 | contig 37622 bp, 59 predicted proteins | sample M_140807_MF_Meta_FD_187318 | JGI IMG/M metagenome (GOLD analysis project Ga0209401, IMG submission 187318) | Freshwater microbial communities from Lake Montjoie, Canada to study carbon cycling - M_140807_MF_MetaG (SPAdes) (version 2) | ecosystem: Environmental > Aquatic > Freshwater > Lake... | reverse complement strand
ATAAGCGGATCTTGTGGATCTAAACCTAGAGCATTAACTGCCATAAATTATCCTATTTTCCCATCCATCCATTTTCGAATAATTGCCTTTATTTTGGGCTTGTTTCGTATCGATTCTGCAATTCTTTCTCCATATTCAAGGTAGAAATTTCTTAAATTATCAGATGCTTTAGTCATCATCCATTCCCTAAATTGCAACCATTTTGGATTGTCTATTCCATAAACCTCTCTTGCCACCCAGCATGCTACTCCCATGCTCGCAAAACTGCCAGCTGCTCCAGCAAGATCTTTTACTCCTCCTGCAACTGTGGCAAAGTTCTGGAATCCATTGGGCTGGCTTGCTACAGCTTTAATATAATTTCCATAATTACTTGCTTGGTAATTTGCCAGCGTGTTGTAAAGCGAAGCAGAAATATTTGAAAGGCTAATCCCAGCATTTGGATCAGTTGTCTGATAGAAGTTAGCTGCTGTGCTTGCGCCTTGGCCAAAGTTACCAGGAAGCGATTGGTTGGCTTGAATGTAATTCTGGAACGCTGCGTTCTGTTGCCCTGTCCTAGCATTGCTAAGATTGTAGATGGAAGGACCACCAGCAACAAAACCAGCAGCAGATCCAAGCCTTGTCTGTAGCAAGGCATCGCGGAGTGCAAGATCGCGCTGTAGTGCGTCACCAGTTGTTTGGCCAGAAGACAAGAACTGAGAGGCTGCTCCGAATCGCGCAAGCTTACGAGCCTCGCCAGCAGCACCAGATTCAACAGCCTCCTGCACAGCAGGCGCGACACCAAAGATGTTGCCTCGAACTGTTTGAGCTGCGCGAGCTGCTTGTTCGTATTGCCTGCGCTCATCCGCACCAAGCGTAGAGCCAAGTCTTAATTGATTTAAAGCTTCTTGCTCAAGCTGGCTTCGCAAATCTTCAGTCTGTTGCGATGTCGTTGCAGGCAATTCTTCAGTTGCTAATTTCCTGTATTTATCGCCCAAGGCAACGGCAGTCTCGTAAGCTTTCGGATCAATCTGTTTTAGCTGATCGCTGGCGCGCTCCTCTGGAAGTTTTAGGAATTCCCTAAAAGATGTGATTTCCTTCTGCCCAGCGGTATCCAATGCGGTGATTGGCTTAAAGCCTGCAACCTGTGCCTGCGCAGAGGTGATTGCCTCGTTGACGCTTCTAATATCTTCGTTGAGAGTTTTGAGTGATGCCTCAAGCGGAGCGCGCCTAGGGTCATCGGCTTTTAACTTGGAGAGCAATTCGTTGGTTGAAACAATCTTGTCGTTAATGCCGACAATCTGAGTGTTGCCTCGATCAAGAACAGATTTGAGAGAATTTAGTTTTGCCTCGTTGTAATCATTTATGATCTGATCGTCGGAAACTTGGAAGTTAAGCTTTGTGCCAAGGTTGGACGCGCCATAGTTTCTGGCTCCAGATAGAGCAGATAACGCACCGCTCAGTCCAGTTGCTCCAGCCCTAATTTGGCCAGCAGCAGTATTCAGTTCGCCTGCTTGCTTGGTGTAGCTCTCGTCAAGCTTTCTGGCTGCTACTGCTTCTGCTGATTTAAATTCTTCGTCTGCCAAGTACTTGTTGTACGCATCATCGAAACTCTTGACCATTCCTGCTGGATCTTTTGCCGACATCGAATAAACCTTGCCATCATGCCTATGCGAATAGGTTGATGTTCCAGCAAGAAATTGGTTGTAGTTAGGAACTCTCGGACTTCCGTCTACATTGCCTGCGCTTCTTCCGCCACTCGGATAAAGTGCAAGAAGTCCAGCATCTCCACCAATACTTTCCTTGTATTGCTTATTGAAAAATTCTTCTTTTGATAATACTGCCATATTAAGCACTCATGTTGGGCTTGGAAATATTTGTTCCAATGGTTGAGAAATAATCGACAGGAGCTGCGCCTTGTGAGAACGCGACTTCTGGTTGAACTGCGCCATATGGGCTTTGCCCATAGAGGCGAGTGAATTGATTCGTCATTTGCTGGCCAAGACCCTTGTTCAAGGCAAACGCTTCTGGCGAGTACTCGTACTGCCTACGAAGCGATTCCAAGGTGCGCTGTGCGCCGTACTGGCGTTCCAGCTCAAGATTCGACCTGACAGATGCAGCTTGATCCAAGGCGGACAACTGCCTCTCCAGCTCCCTCTGCTGTGGCATGTATTGCATGCGAAGCTTGTTCTCAAGCTCGGCCATAGCAGGAGATTTTTCAATATAGGTATCAACGTTTTTACGATACATTTCAGCATTAGCCTGCGCTACTGCTGTTGGGTCTGGCGGTGGGGGCGGTGATGGAATTGAGGGTGATCCCATATTAGTTCAATGCCTTTCTCATGAATTTGTAGTAATCGTACTCCTTTGGTTGTCCTAAACGTTTAAAAATGATTCGCTTGCGTGGTCCGAATCGATCCAACAGGATCAATAGCAAGCCTTTGAGTGGGGCTACCGACTCAGCATTTCTAATACCACTAGTAGCACACAAGTCAACAAAGATATTGTCTCCATGCTCGTCGTGGACGTAGTGACCCACTTCAGAGCCACTATTAACGCACCTAGCCAGGGCAACGCCTAGAATCTCATCATTTCTGTTCCTTAATGTACCCATAAGTCCCTGTTTATCAAACCATGCCACCCACTCCCTAAAGTTAGGCCACATCGCCTCGGAAACGCCACTTTTCTCAAGAAACTCTACCTGGGTCATATGTTTTGCTGAATCTGAATTGTGTCTGGATTCGCTGCCATAATTACCCCGCGAATGGATAGCTTCCTGCTGGCAGCCTCAACCTTCATCTTGATATTGCGCCACTTGTCGTATGACCTAAGGCTATCCGCCCTGCGCTTGACAACCTTCGCGCTTAGTGTGGCTGGAAGTGTAAATGGAAGTGTCAATCCGTCAGGCGAGGTTGTGTCAACATTCGTGCCAAGAATAATATCGTTACCATCCGTATCCCTGCGAATGCTTATCGTCGCATTGGTAGATCCAGAATTGAAGAATTCAACCTCGTAGTGCGATCCGTACTTCAGCGCAAAACGATCATCAAATTCATACGCCTTAGTGACCACCCTGCTCGTATAGCCAGTACCAAAGTCTTGGAACCCTGTATTGATGTCAACTGAATCTGAGTCCTTATAATCCGTAAGGTGACCAACCCTTGAGTTGGTTGTGCCTACGCAAAGCTTAATTGTGTTTGTAGAGAATCCAGAAGTAAAGCTTGTCTCAACCATCCTTGCTGCTGCTACTTCCCACAAGCCTTCGAAGCAATTGAAGATTGAGTTGTACACCAATATGTGGCTTGGATTTGTTGCTGAATCTAGGGGTATGGCGAGGAGATATCGATTGTTGTGGAATGTGGCATTGCAAGTCTCAATAAAGCTTCTGTTGATCCTTGCGATGATGTCCTTAACTGGCTCGCTTATTGTCAGGCCAACTGTGGAGAAATCATCCGCCAAAGACCTTGAGACTGATCGTATGCCGTCATTCGCCAAGAAGAACACATCCTTGTTTACGAGCGCAACTGATCTGCCTGCGATACAACCAATCCTATTTGAAATTGTCTGAACAGTCCACTCTGCTGCGCTATTGGTAAGCGACAACACGCTTGTTCCTGATGTCACAGTCGTGCTTGGCGTGACATCAACTAGGTAAATCTTGTTCCTCTTAAACACGATGATTTGGAATCCGTAGAAAGGCTGGATTGCAATAATATCCTCGCCATCGTCACCACCCACAATAATTGAATTGGTTGTCTTCCATATCTCTGGATCGAGAATGTCAGAGGCGTAGAGAGTGTTGCGATATTCACCAGTGCCAACAGCAAATAGCCTGTTCGTGAATGACTTGATAAGGCGCAGGCCAGAAGGGGCGAGAGCTGAAAGACTTGCCGTTGCCGTTGCCGTAAAATGACCTCCTCCAGCTGGTGGAGCAGCTATTGTAACAGATGGAGCTGATGTATATCCAGATCCAGCATTTGTAACAATAACTCCAGATACTGTTCCGCCTGTTACTGTTGCAATTGCGCTGGCGGTTGTTCCATAAGCTAGGTTTGGTGCTCCAATTGTAACGGCAGCTGTTGACCCAGTATACCCCAGCCCCTGTGTTGATACAGTTATTGAAAGAATGCTTGTTCCCTGCCTATAGGAACTTGTTCCATCTGTAAACTGGAGATAGCTCGATCCGTCCGTCCAATATAATTTGTTGACCAACTGTGCGAATTCAATTTGATTTGTTGAGTTTACGAATGTTCCGCCAGTAGTCGAAAACGTGCTTGAACCTGTATTGTATTTATAAAGAGATCCGTTTGTGGCAAGAATAATTGTCTCAATGTTTGGTGTATCGAAATAGAACATGCCTTGAATTGTATTGGACGTAGAAAAGCTTGTCGAAACTGTCTCAATGCCCTGGCGAGTCTGAAGGTTACCATTGGGCGAGATGGTCATGTTGAGCAGCTCGGAGGCTGCGTTATCCGCAATAAGATTGGGGCTAATGCCAGATACCTGGCCACCATCAAAACTTGGCGTTACAGCTACCGACAGTACATCATCTGTTGCATCCGTGAAGTACGGCATGGCTTTAGATGATCTCTTCTAAACCAAGTTCGCCAAGAGAGGTTGGGGTGATCTGCTTCATTCCGCCAACCTGGCTCAATTCGTAGTTCGCCATAGAAGCTAGGTCGGTATTGGCAGTTTGAACGACAAGTTGTGCCTTTCCGTACTGACGCTCGCGCTCAAGGGCATCGGCATGCGTCAATGCGAGTACGACATGACTGACATGCGGAAGGCGAAGTTCGTCACCAATGGCGTTGCTGGTTGGGGGAAAGTCTACAATGTAGTTCGAGCGAGTAAGGCATTGGAGCTTTTCGATTACTTTTAGGGTAGTGGTGCTGGTTGTTTCGAGGGCAGGGTAAACATCAATTTCTGCAATACCTGAAGAATTGCGTCCCTTGAAATAATACGCCTGCGGTGTGCCAGTTCTGTCAATGTCGAGAAGATCGGCATCCTGCGATATAATCGTGGCAAGATCCATAGGGGTAAGTTCGTCATCTCCCCATGCAACGGATAGAGGTGTCTCTACATTTGTTCCGAGGGCTACTGTTCTGCTTGCTATATCTGTAATAGCATACGTCGAATTGGTAACAGTCTCACGCCAAGGCGCAAAGTTCCAAACGCGCCGATAGTTTAGGGCTGCTGCCTTTTGCAGGAACGTGATAGTATCAGCATCGGTCTTGCCGATCTTCTCGCCTGCAAACTGAGCGATTTCGGTGATGGTCATTTGCTGGCCAGTTGTGCTTCTAGACTGTCTACCTTGGCAGAGAGTTGTTGGATGGCTTTAATCATTGGTGCGATTAACTCGCCGTATCCAATGCTGAGAACATCATCGCCACCACTTATTTTGTGGTCCTGGAATCCGCCAAAGTCGATGCCATTCTTATCTAGAACTTCCTTGACCTCTTGGGCAATCAAGCCGTGATGATATCGATTGCGCTTCTTGCTTCCATCGTGAGTAATATTTGAAAGTTTGTATATATCTGGATTTGCATTTTCATCAAACTCAGGCGTGTAATACTCTCGCATATCCCATTTAAAATCAACAGGGCGTAAATCATTTACAAATTCAAGACCAAGCGTTGTATCTCTTACATCAGCTTTATCTCGAATATCTGATCTATTTTGAACTGCTCCATATGCATAAGTTGTGGTAGCAGAATCTCCAAGCTGAACTTGGTTTGATCCAGTAACTGTTGAGTTTGCACCAAGCGCAGATGAATTTGCCATTCCAGTAGCTATAAACATGGATTGGTATCCAACTGCTGTATTTGCTCCTGTTCCAGAACTATTTAAATATAATGAAGAATTTCCAATTGCGATATTGAAATTTGATGTCGTATTTGAATCTAATGATGCAGCTCCTATCGCAACGCAACTTCCACCTGTTGTATTTGAAAATAATGCCCTATATCCAAAGGCACAATTTGCCACTCCAGATGTACTTGATGCCAATGCTGAATATCCATATCCAGAATTAAAGCCTCCAGTACCACTTCCAAGAACAGATCCTGCTCCTACGGCAGTATTTAAAGAGCCACTATTACTACCTGTTCCTACTGTAATTCCAGATATTGTTGCATTGCTTGAAGATGTTAATCTGTTAATTGTTCCAGCGGTAAAATTGCATGAAGTTCCCAATGATCCAGAAAATGTACCAGTTGTTGAGTTTATTAATCCAGAATATGTTCCAGTACTTGAATTAATTAATCCAGAATACGTCCCTCCAGTAAGTGTTCCAGTAAGAGTACTCGCTGTTAATGTCTGAATTGTTCCAGCGGTCAAACTTCTTGCTGTTCCGATTGATCCAGAATAAGTGCCAGTTGAAGAATTGATTAGTCCAGAATAAGTGCCAGTACTCGAATTGATTAATCCAGAGTATGTGCCAGTACTTGAATTGATTAATCCAGAATACGTTCCACCAGTAAGGTCAGTTGCCAATGTGCCAGCACTTAATGTTTGGACAGATCCAGTAGTGGTATTTAGCGTGGCAACAGTTCCAGTTGTGCTATTAAAGGTTCCAATGGTCCCCCTGGTGCAGGAAAGCGTCCCAATCGTGCCAGAGTTGATGCTTAATGCACACTCAGGGTTGATTACAGCGTCAGCAATCAAAGCGTTAAGCTTCGTATTGGTTACTGTGTCGTTTGCACCAAAGCTGGTTCCTGCTGTAAAATTCGGCATATTTTCTCCTAGTTGTTCCTATTTTTGATTACGTCCCAAGCCATTGAACATATAAGGCCAATAACGCCAGAAAGGGCTAGTATCTTAGTCCTTAGATGCTCCAGCGCATTAACCTTATTAGCAATGTCCGCGTAGTTTGCAAGTGACCTCTCGACCAGCGCATAAAGCTGAACCTGACGCTCTTCCATCCTAGCGAGCTTCAATTCTATGTTCCAAACCTGGTCTTCGCTCATGGCTTAACTTGACCTGCGTCATGGGCTGCGCCCATGTCGCTGTAGCGTGGTAGCGCATTGTTGTCTTCGTGCTTTGGTGAGCAGGAACACAGCAAGATAGCGATGAAGAGGAGGGGCATTAGGGTAAAACGCTCGCAAGCGTGGTCATTAGGGTGGTTATTCGAGTATCTAAAAGTGCTAGGTCAAGATTTGGGCCTAGCGAATAAAAAGACATTCTTGCGTCGGAATAGCTTGAGCTACCACTTCCAGCAAATACTCCCACTAAAGCATTAACTCTTGATACAGAAACCGTTGTGTCTGTTGTATTTGCTTGTGAACTGCGAATAATTGTATTTGTGGATGAACTTCTTGAATGCCCCTTGAAGCCAAGCGTAATGCCCTCGCCCGCAATGCTTATTCCGCCAGCCGCTGACAATCTGTTTTTTATGTTTAATGCAGAATTTGTGTCGCATTGTAACCACAATCTTCCCAAAACCCCAGTTGTAGTTCCAATAAACATTCTGGTAGCTGCTCCAATAGTGGGGGCTTGTGTTACATAGCAAGAAATATGATCATTATCTACTGGAATAGAACTATTGTTATATTGAGTTGTAAGTGATTTTGTTGAAGCATTTCCAATCAATCCAGTTTTTCTATTGTAATCCCCACTAACAAAATTGTTGTTAGTTGGGGCAACACCAGTTAAAGGAATCAACGCACCACTTAATGTTCTTGCCCCAGCCATAATGCAAGCGTTAGTTAATGCCGTCCAAGTTCCATCAGCCTTGCACCCAACTACAAAATCATTAATAGCTACTTTTACTCCATTCTCTAGTGACTGCCCATCTGCTGCTTGTACTGCATTTATATATGTCAAAGCATCTGCATCGTAAATTGTTAATTTACCAGCAGAAATTTGAGATCCTAATCCTAAACCTAATCTTGACATATAATTAAATGCAATTCTTCCGCCTCGATCTATTGAATCGAAGCGGAAGAATCACAAGATTTAGGCAGCAGACTTGTAGGCAATAACCTTGCCAGTACCGACAGTATATCCATCAAACGCACCATAAATGGTGAGTCCAGCAGGGATAGTCGTGCCAGTTAGCGTGCCAGTATAGTTTCCACCTAGCGCACTAAACGTGGTATCGGCAAGAGTTTGAATCGCCCAAAAGGCTCCATCTTGCGCCGTACCTGTTGAGGTAGTGGCAACAAAGCCATATTCACCCTGGAATCTGTCTAATGCGCGTGACATTAGGTGTGCAGGGCAATTCTGTAAGAAGTGCCGTTAAGGGTCACGTTCAAGGAAGCAGGAGCGGTTGCAACAGTATTGACTGTGCCACCGCTGGAGCTTGCCGTAAACTCAATGACGTTGGTGAAGTTGGCTCCGTCAATTCGGATAGCCTTGTTCTTCGCTCTAACTGGACTGCGTTGAAACTCATTAGCCATATTTTTAATCTCCTTTACGACTCCAGGCACGTTTCACTTGATCCGCGCTGAATTCGCTTTTGAATCTACTGCCAAGTTTTTGTTCCTGGCGGTAGTACCCCTTCATAATATTTGTTTTATTAGACCCAAGTGGGTTGTCGAGGGGATCGCCAACGCCAACAAGAGCCAAACGTTGTGGGACAGTAAACCGCTTCAGGTACTTAGGGACCGAGTCCCTTTCAGCTACTGATTTTTCCAGTTCAACGACTGAACCATTTCTGGTATCGGTGTACTGGTAAACAGGCATTAGCTGTAGTTCTCCTCGTCGGCATTCTTCGCCAGCTCACGCATTTTGTCCTCCTCAGACATGTTGTCCTCTTCGTTATTCTCGGATTCGCCTTCGATCATGGCCTCATTGACCTTGATGTATGCAGCTCCGTTCTTAACCATTTGAACAACACCGCTGAGTTCAACTTCATCACCTTCAGAGGGAGGAACATTGTCTCCGCCATCATTAACTTCAAGCATCGACAGGGGCAACATGACCATGCCTTTCGACATTTTCATATCACCACCTTTATTCATTCCTTCTTTCATTTGATCTCCGTTGGAAGAGGCTGGGGAGGTTTTACCCTCCCCAGCTTTCCGAGGACCCATAGCGATTACTAGGGTTCCCATTTAATTGTTTAGCTGTAGTTCGACTTCGCGAAGATCGCGCGGAAGAACGTAGTATCCAATTGTTTGGCAGCATAGAACGTCTTAAAGGACGCTACTACGCGTTGACCATAGGGGTCGGATTTATCAGCAGCGTCAAGGATCGTGACCTTCGGTGAGAAGGGCGAGCCAGAAGCAACGATTGAATTCAGGCTGGGAACGCCGAAAGCGTTTCCGCCCAAGAGCAAGTTGCCGTAGACAGCATTGCCAGCAGTCGAAGCAGAAGCCACACCCGCAGCAGCGGTTGCAAACGTCTGAACGTTGGTGCTGGAAATAACTTTGCAGCCGAACAACGAACCAATTTCGCCTTTAAAAATGGCATCAGGATTCGAGTAGCTCGAAACCTTCAACCAATCGTCATCCTGCTGGAGGTCACGAATGACCGCAGGGTGAGCGACAAGAACGTAAGAATCCTTGATCTTGGGCGCACGGCTGATGAACAACGAAGTCGCACCATCGAGTAGATCGGTGGCGGTGATTGCGCTGTTAGCAACAGAGCTGGTCGCGAAGGTTGTGCCGTTCGTGCCGTTTTGGGCATAACGAGCATAGCTCTTCGTGGCAACGTTTGTGCCAGTCGAGGTGGAAGAATCTTGGATCAGCGCGCGGTGACACAGAGTGTCCGCATGCAGAGCAGCGTCTTCACCCAACTGTTTGGTGGCCTGGGCGAGGTGGTTGAACAATTCCGTCGCGAGCAATACGTCCGTGAGGACGACCTGACTGCCGTACTGCTGGAGGGTCGCTTCAACAGTAGACAGGGTCAACTGACGTTGATCCGAGCCATCGCTAACAGTCGTTCCTTCAGAGAGGGAAACGATCTTGTCAATCGCAGGATTGTCAAATTTGAAGAAGCGGATAGTTTTGTTTCCGCCAGTTTTCGAAGGATACGCCACCTTCATTGCGAATTGCTCCATTTGGAGCAAGGGTAACGCACGTTCCAAGAGCATCTTGGAGAAGTACGTCTGGAACTGTGCAGAGACAGATCCTGTAGTTACATTAGCCATTTTATTATTTTCCTTTTAAACAACTAACCTATTTTACGATCTATCCGCCTCTGCTGCCATTTTCATCAATTCACGCCCTTGCTCCTCCGAGGAGAGTTCGTGAAAAGCTTTAACGCGAGCAGGGCCAGAAGGTTGACCGCTTGCAGGTGTCGTTGCCTTTCTTAGTTGAGTCAATTCTGACTCATACTTTGCAATCTTCTTTTCCAAGTCAGAGGCAGCGTCCGCCTTGAGCCTCATCTTTGCCAATCCTACAGCATCATTGATTCCATTAGGATAGTTCCTAAGAATCGCGTGTTGCTGTAACAAGGTCGATACTGCTTTGTAGAGATTGGTCGAAGAATCCTTTAATTCTGGATTCGCTTCGACTTCTCGCAAAAGGTTTTGGTCCCAGGAGTTTTTCCATTCTGCCTGTGCCTTCTGCTCGTTCTCTCTCTTGCCAGCAGTCTCAATCTCGTTGGCTTTGCTTTCAGCGAGTTTTGCAAGATCATCACGGCCTTCATCACGATAGCTTTTTGCGGCTTCGCGATAGTCATCCGCGCTAAACTTGCTAGAACTTGCCTCTGTCTTTGCTGGAGGAGCTTCTTGACCAGCCCTTGCAGTCTTGGCTGCTTCAATAGCTTCTCTCTCAGCCTGGAGTCTTGCACGTTCCGCTTTGACATCGTCCCACTCTTTGGCGAGTCGAGACTGTGCCTTTTGGTACTTACTTTGCTTCTTTTCGGAAGCTGACTCTGACTTGGGTTCATCAGATTGCGTTGTTAAAGAGCTTGTTGATGTAGTTTCAGTCTTAGTGACTTCATCTACCACCGCATCATTCGATGTGGATTTTGGTTCGGCGTTTTCTGGAGTCGTAGGTTTCTCCGAGTTATCACTACTTTCAACCTCCTGCTTAACTTCTTTAGTAGCCTCAACATTATCTTCTGGTACTTCATCTAACCCAGCGTCAAATGCTGCTGCCATCTTCAGCATATCAAGTTCAGTTGGTTCTTTGGAATCCGCCATGTTGACCCTTTCTTTACACCGCCACTCAGGGAGTCATTCTGAATAACAGGTTAATCGACAGCAGGTTCATCGGCCCCATCCCTGCTGTCGAGGATGGGCGAGTTTTGTTTGGGGCTGCATAACGACTCAATTGTCGCCACACAACCTCGAAATCCTTTAGCATATCCACAAGCCTCTGCAAGTGAATCCGCATTTTTCTCTACTGCGGAGGCATTTTGGCGCAAGGTAAGGTTAAGAAGTATCAGTCCAAGCTTCTTGCCAGTTAAGCTGCCAAGGAATCCAGTTAACGCTCTTTCATCCTCCGCTTCCCACTTAGGCTCGTCTACCCACTCCTGGTGACGAATAAAAGCCATAATTGCGCGTAGTCTTCTCATACTATGTACCCCCAGCTATCGCCTTGGAATAAGGCCAGGTAATCGCCTTTGAAAGTCTCTGAGAGTGCCTGTCTTACTGCTGGAAAGCTAAAGTCGTGGCCTGTCATGCATCCACCCTTTCTTAGCTTGGGTAGCCAGAAATCTATGTCAGCACGCACACCTTCGTACCTGTGGTCACCATCCACATAAACCATGTCCAGCTCTCCATCCTTAAAGAACTGGAGCGCGTCTAGGCTTTTACCCCTGCTGTATAAAACATTCATTAGTGAAGATGTGCGCTTATGGAATGCTTCAAAAACATCTTCCATTGGGCATTGATGGCTTGCCACATCATTCGGATCGTAGCCATTCTCCCAGGGATCTACTGCCAATACTTCCTTAAAATGATCAGCTAGTACGACAGTACCTTCGCCACTATACGACCCAATCTCAACACACTTGCCAATCGCGCCATTCTGATTTGCCCACTTACAAAGTTTTGCCAAGCCTTCAGCTTGGAATGCATCGCGCATTACTGGTACTGCCATCCGCCAATACAAGCGGATGTAGCTATAAAGTCAAAGCTTAAATTAGCTTTTGATTGCTAGGGGCGAGGGAGTTATTGCGAGGCTGTCTAGACATGCGGTTCATGCGACGAGTTCCGCCTGCCACCTGGGAGAAGCTTCTGGCTGGACCAGCAGGAGCTGCGATGTTCTGAACTGCTTGGTTCATGTCTTGATTCCTGCGCATTCCCTGCTGAAGCATTTGGTTATAGTTCTGCATCTGCTGCATTTGTGGTGGAGGAATTCTTCTGGACTCTTGAACTCTTGGATTTTCATTAAGTGTCCTAATTAATTCCATTCTTTTATTAATTTTGTCTTGTGATTGGATCGGCTCCATTTGAGTAATGTTTGAACCTAACTGTGGCATTGCGCTACCAGTTGTTGCAATGGGTTGGTTGGGAGTTTGGTAATTTGGCCCACCAGGTACGCTTTGACGCATTGCCATTGCTTCTTCTAAAGCCTGCCTTCTATCTGGAGTAAGATTACGCATTTGTTCTGCTGAAATTCCTGTTCCGCCAATTGGCATTAGACCTGGCATCTCGCCTCGCGCTTGACGATCTGCTACCAATTGCGCAAGTGTGTTGAAGTAATCTTGATTTCGCATTAAGGATGAAAAATTAGGATTTTGCACCATGTCCATTGGACTCATGGTTGTTCCTGCTGAAGTTGTGGTTTTGGGTTTGGTTGCCATATTACATTACCTGTGGTTGGATTTGTTGCGGTGCTTGGCCTTGCTGTTGTACTTGTGGCTTGGCTGCATCGCGAAGTTGTTTCTGAATAGCCCTGGAGGTATTCGGATCAGTTTGTTCTAGCGCAGCTAAGTGCTGTTGCAAGTGGTCCATAAGAACCTGAACCGCACTCTGGTCTACTGGCTGCTGTCGCATTTGCGCTGCTTGGTTGAACGCGAAGAGAACCGATATGTGCGCTTTGTGATCATCGCTAGGCTTAATCGCGACAGGGAATCCTGTGGCCAGCATGGTCGCAATTTCTGTCGCTTGATCTTCAGCTTGATCGCCTGCTCCTGCTTGCGGGTCAGTAAATAGTTTTCTAACGAGACTAGGGTCATCTTGTTCAAGAACTGACTTTACCAGTTCTCCTTGGTTGATGTAGGGATTCCCCTGGAACATCTGCATGCGAGCAACTGATTTCTGCAATGCAAATTGGCGGTTGATAAAGTCAAGTCCGCCCTTCGGCTCAATTGAGTACTGCTCATGGATTCCTTCAGGAACCATCTGACCAGTATCGTCGGCATAACGGAACATCAAATCTTCCTTCGCGTACTGGACGTACAACGCCCAAGACTGACGGAAGAGGTGAGCCAAGCTCATTCGGAAGATGCGATTACGCAAATCACCAGAAGCAGCAGCCTGACCCTGCATCGCTTGAATCTCGGCAGCGGTTTTTCTGTCAGCAGAATTAAACTGCGAGCCAGCACCAAAGTCAGCGTTACCCATGCGATTCTCTGCGAGCTGACGCTCTTCAAGCATCAAACGCTGGAAGTCGAAGGGAGGTTGGCTGAACTGGACAGGCTTTAATCCCTGCGGAAGGATCTGGCCAGGCTGCATCCTCAAGTTCGCTGTGTTCAGCGATACTGGATTCTGCGCTTCGAAAACAGGGCGGTTGGCCAGCTCTACATAGTCAGAGAGCGAGTTCTTGAGCTTGTTTAGGAGGTTTTCGCCAGGGAGGAGGATTTCAGCTACCCCGCGAGGACTATACCAACCGCCACCTGTGATTTCATATGGGAAATCAACAAACGGAGGTTCGCCGTGTTCGTATGGGAGGGTAAAGGGTTTTCGCACGTTCTCGTTGACTACAAGAGGGGAGAATGTCTCAACCAACCATCCGTCCTTCGACGGAGTGTACATTTCCCACAAGATGATCCGATCTTCCTCTGCTTCCTGCGTGATGCCTTCGCGACGATAGATCTCGTCTTGGATCTCGCTGCGAAGTCCAACAGCGTTGTTTGGCTTGCCAGCAATTGTTTTGATAAAGTTTTCGTCCTGCTTGTAGAGAGGGTTGGTCTTGTAGCTATCAACGGAAGTGGAAATGATGTGGACGATGAAGTCTGCGTCTTTAAGTTCCTTGGTGTACTGAGGAACAATCAAATGAAAAGGATCGATAGCTTCGAAGCCGATCCGCTTGTTTTGATCGTCCCAAACAACCTTGGCAACACCGCGACCATAGAGAAGCAAGTTGTCGATTACAGACACAATCTCTTTCTGGAAGTTAGACTGCTCGCGCATTTTGTAGTCAAACCAACGCTCGGCAGTAACAGTAATCGGAGTCAACTGCTGACGCATTGGAACGAAGCTGGAAAGAATGTCGTTGCCAATCGCGCTGTTGACGAAGGAGGGCTTGAGACGCTCAATCGCTGTGTCGATCAACTGAACGTGAAGGTCGGCTGCTGTAGGCCAAGGCTTGACCTTACGGCGCACTCCAAAGTAGCGAGCTTGATAGAACAACCGCTGGCGGTTCTCCCAGGTTTCGCGCTGGTTCAGACAATCAATAATCCTCTGGTAGTAATCTCCGCGACGATTGTTCTTCTCTTGATTAGTTGCCATATTATTTATTTCTCTCAGTCTTTAGTTCATACGAAAGATCGTTGACAGCATTCAAGGCTTTCCTTGCCCATTCGCGCGTACCAGGAGTACCTCGACGAATCTCAATGTAAGTCGGATCTTTCATTAGCTCCTCAACTATCCCTGTCGTGTGGGTTACTGGTGTCGTTGTTGCGCATCCACCAAGACTCACCGCGCAGATCACTATCAATAGCTTTACGATTGTCGCGCCACTCGTTCTCAAAGTTCTGAGTACGCTTCTGCTGCCAACCTGGAATGATGCGAAAGACGGCTGCGATGATCTCAAGGATTGCACGCAGCACAAAAGATTATTTAATATTGAGCCCAACTGTCTTCAAGAAATTAACGATCTTTTCTAGGAAGCTGTCATCAGCGGGGGTGGGTGTCAGTTTAACAATAATGCGAGCAGCAAGAACGATACCGCCTACGGCAGCAACGATCTCTTGCCAGTTTGAAGTAATCCAATTCCAAATATTCATAGTTTATCCTCCTGCGTCAAAACCTGCCATGACAGGGTCGTGCGACTCCATCATTTGGTTTAACGTCTTCCAAGTTGGCCGTTCCGTGGGGAAAGTCAAGTCCCAGCGGATATTACCACCATCCAGGCACAATGCCAAGGCATCCGCTCGATCAGGGCTGGCGATACCCCTACTTCGCAAGGAATCCTTAGATTCGACCCCAAGCTTACCCCTGCTGTTGGTCACAGTCCTGCGACAGGTCAATTGCGCCATTAGTTCGTCATCATCCTCTGGAAGGATGATCTCGCGATCCCCAATCTTCTTTGACATGTTAAACCACATCTCAGCCGACTTGTTGGTGTAGGCATCCGCATCGTTAGGCGTGCCACCAAAGTTTACCCTGTTCACCCTCCAGCCAGCCTCGGCCAGGGCATCGCACATAGGCATACCCAATCCACTCGCGTCCGCATAGATGTCTTCTGGCTTTAACCCAGCCTTCTTGAACTCGACGATGAACTTGCCAACCGCTGCCATCGTGTCCTTATCGCGCCATGCGATGATTGGAAGGATCTTGTTGCCATCTCGAATGCACAAGACGTTGCAATCGCCACCTGCTGCAAAGTCTACCCCAGCGGTCCTGCTCCCAGGCTTAAAGTCAGGTGGGCTGTTCTGGCAGCCTTGGAGGGAGTTGTAGTTAATGACTAAGCTTTCCGATCCGATATCCACAAACTCGCCATAGACCATTGAGCGAGTTAGGGGATGCTTCTCGCCGTACCTTTGCAACACCTCGTCGATCTGCGCCTTGGTAATGTGTGGGCAGTCAAAAGCTGTTACTGTGTGCTTCTTCCACATCGCAGATTCCTTGGTGAATGCGCGATAGAACGCGCCTGTACTCGCACCAGGGCTGGAGGCGAGCAATACGCGAGTTGGTTGGCAACGCCACAGAGCTTCGAAGAGTGGATCTGGAATTGACTTGGCTTCGTCCACCACAATCAGCAACGGCATGGTGTCGTGGTCATCGGCATGGAACCCTTCCGCTCGCCCTGGGTCTGTCGCGCTGTAACCAACGATTCTGCTCATCGTCCCATCTGGAAATATGTAGCGGATTTCGCCTGAGGTGACTTCCCAATTTCCGCCTACTCGCGCAATGTGCTTGCGCAGGCTGGGCCACAATTGTTTCTCGACCTGCCTCCAAACGCCAGCGGTTGTCGTAGCAATGCTTCCCTTAAAACAGAACGCATGCCAAATTAAAATGGAGGCGATTACTGTGCTGGTCTTGCCTGATCCGTTGGCTGCTTTGAGCGCAACTCGGCAATCTTTGTCTTGCAAGTCGCGTAAAACCTTTCTCTGCCAATCATATAACTCAAGTCCAAGTACATGTTTTGCGAATCCTGCTGGTGATTGGATTTCCGCTAAAATCTCCTCTGGTGTGCGCTTGGGTGGTTTGGTTGTTTTGCCCACTATAGACCTCTTTTTATTTTGTGTCGCAAATACTTGGGGGGGTATAGAGATTTTTTTATGGGGATGGGGGGGTAGGGAGGGGCGTCGTGGTATCCCCTACCCCAACCTTGCGCGGAACTCTCCTGCGCATCGGAACATGTCGCCTGCGCCTGGGAGCTGCGATGGGTTCAGGATTGGGTTGGGTTTGCTGCTCAACTTTTGGCTCGTCTTTATTTGTCGCACAATAATTCTTGTATTTACTTTGCGTCTTGTGTAGCTCAATTGCATCATTCTTTATATCAATCACTTGTGCAGGCTTTTCTTTTTTCGACAGAGATCCTGCTAATATCTGCGCCAACCCCGCGCTCAATCCGTGCTCAACGCTGCCATTCACTTGAACGCGCGCGCTGGGGACCGAGTAAAGATAGATCCGCTCGGCCATCCAGGCTTTCGCTTGCCAGCTCTTTTGTCCTGCCAGCTCTATGTCGCGAAGGAGTGCCAGCTCATGCCTTTTTCTAGCAGTCTCCACCCTGCGCGCAAAGTCTGGCTTGCGAGTGCACCAGGATTTGATCGTGCTGGGAGATAGTCCTACCAGCGCGCCAGCCTTCTCAATAGTGAAACCGCTACGGCAAGCGTCGATTACCTCCTGCGCGATCTGATCATTGTATAGGGAGGGTTTGCCGTTTTTCCCCTTGTCTTGTGCGAGTGGCTCAACTTGTGGCTTGTCTCCTGGCATCGCTTCCATCCCCTTATTCTACCATAAAAATATATTTTAAAAATCCCTTGACTATGCCAGCGGTTTGCGTATCTTAAGAGGATGAATAACACACTAGCCAATACCGAAGCGAGCGCGGTTAAAGCCACTCGCAAAACATATTCAAAACAACTCCATACCTTTATTGAGGATGGCGAGCCTATGAAAACTATTGTTTATGGCGGACTAGTTCACTTAAACGATGCATACGGCAATATCATAATTGAAGATATTGGGGAGGGAAAATACAAGGGAGGAAGATATATGCTAGTAATTGGCGCGGACAGTTGGGTATCGGATAACCTAGCTGAATTAGAAGCAATCCTTTTCCCTTGGATGGAATCTGAAGGATTCGAATACGATGAGGAGGTCAAATAATATGAACAACCTGCCCCAAACTATCGCAATCATCTTCTTCGCTGGAATCTGCTTTGGGTTCATCATTGGGAGGATTAAATAATATGATATTAAAAAAGTTAAATGGAATAAGTACTTTCTATTTCACAAAAGATGGAAGTTATGGCCCATTGGAAATTGATTCCGTGGTAAACGTCAAAAACTTTACTAAAACGGACTGGCAAAGAATAGAGCAGTGTTGCGATTCAAATCGTCAAGAGTTGGCACAATTTATAGAAGAAAAGAGAAAGGGGATTAAATAAAATGATGCCCCCACTTGTTCACCTAACCCTATCTTCCTCCAACGTGAAAACTGGAAACATTCCAGTTTCAGGAAGTGGAAGCTCAACTTGTCCTGATGCATGCCCATTAAAGGAGAAAGGCTGCTACGGCCTAGGCGGTCACATTCGCTTCCATTGGAACGCAATTGACCGCGCGGATCGTGGCACTACTTGGGAGGGATTCTGCGAATCCGTCGCCAAGCTTCCCCAAGGTCAATTATGGCGACATAATCAAATCGGCGATCTACCTGGTGACAATAACTACGTTGACGGCGATCTATTGGCCAAGCTTGCGCGAGCCAATCGCGGAAGACGTGGATTCACCTATACGCATAAACCAGTATTAGAGGAGCAGGATAAGCACGCTGAAAAGAATCGTGACGCGATAGGCGCAGCGAATAAGGATGGGTTTGTCGTTAACCTTTCAGCGAATGGCCTAGCGCATGCCGACAAGCTGGCAGCCTTGGGGATCGCTCCAGTAGTTACGATCCTGCCAGCAGGAACGGAAGACAATACGCAAACCCCACAAGGTAGGCGCGTTGTCGTTTGTCCTGCGCAAAAACGTGATGGGGTGACGTGCGCGACATGTCGCCTTTGTTCGCGTGGGGATCGTTCCGTCATCGTGGGATTTATTCCTCACGGCATGTCGAAAAAGCGCGTGGCGCAGATTGCGAGCGCGTCATGACATATTACTGCGTTTACAACTCATGCGGTCAATTCTTCGCGCGTTTCACTACGTTCCGTCGAGCGTCCTTGTGGACGATTCGAAATGGGATGGAATGGACGGCGATAATAAAAAAAGAAAAGGAGATAAGAAAATGAAACACACTACAAGAGCAGAAGCGATAGAGGCAGCCCTAGGGAAGTTCCCAAAGGCTCGACGAATAGCGGTCGAGAACGCGACGATGGGCCAAGAGGATTCGATGATATTTCGAATGAACTTGGCACAGGACCGCGGTTGCTACAATTGGAACGCGCAAACCATGAGCGCAATCAATTACGTTATGCGCAATTCATGCGCGAGAGAGGAGGTGACGGCATGAATGATACGTGGGTATTCGTGGGAGGGATTGCCCTAGGGTCAATCCTAGTCGCAATAGTGGGAACGATATTGGAGAATAAATAAGTTTCCCCTCGCCTTTCCCTTTAACCAGGGGAAGGGAGAGGTGAAGCGATAGCTAAACCTAAACAACGGCAGCGCAGCAATGCGCGAATGAATAGAAAGGGAACATATGAAAACTACACACTCGCAGTATATACAGGAATTGCAGCGGTATCAGGACGACATGAATTACTATCTAAGCGATAGTCTCGACGACATCGCAACGTTGGCCAATGGAGAACATGACGCGCAGTATTATAAGAATGAGTTAACCCCCATAATCGCAAGGTTGGCGCATGTCAACTTCATGGTGCAGGCAATGGGCAAGTGCATCCAGAATATTAAGTCTAAGCAGTAGTTCACTATCCCTTCCAAGTTCAAACCTTGGTAGGGATTTTATTATATTGACCTAATCACAATTTAAAAGAGAATCGAAATATGAGTGAACTTACCGAACAAGTGCGCGCCTACTTCTCAGCAATGGGGAAGAAGGGTGGGAGCGTGAAAGGGTCAAGTAAAGCGCGGACTAGGGAACAAGCGCAGCGCGCGGTATCTGCTAGGTGGGCGCGGTATCGATTGGCCAAGCAGGCAGACCAGAATGGTGCTGGACAGAATCCTACAGAATCTTCCCCATAAGGAGGGAAAAATCAGAAATTGCCCCATAAGGAAGAAAAATCCGAAATTGGAAATCTAGGATTTACAAAATCAGAATTTGTCCCATAAGGGATAATAAATCAGATTATTATTTTTTTACAACGTACATGACTACGTTGCTTGTATCTTGTTCTTCAAACACATTGTTTCCATCCGCATCTAAATAATAAATTGATCCGCTCCTTGTTGGATTGCCTAAAACTATGGCGAGCCAATCAAAATTATTATGCGTGCATGGAGAATGTCTAACCTTTATTCCGCCTGTCTTGCTTCCAGTTATATGACCAGTTTTAACTTCCACCCTTTTAAGCGATCCATCATTAAGCATAGTTATTAGGTCGCATGTGCATGATGGACTCATGGATCTAAACACGCTGAACCCTCTGGACATAAGATCGCTCGCCACATACAATTCGTTTATTGCTCCAGTCGTGCCAGAGTTGGCGATATAATTGTGAGCTTTCTCTTTAATAATCATTTACTTGCCTATTGAAACGCAGCAGGCTCTATTGCCTAATTCAAGGTCGATTAGCTTGGATTTGGCGTTTAAAGGCGATTCTTGAGGTTTCTTGTGGTTTATGATGCTTTTATCATCCCAATTACAAAGATCGCGTGGCGAGGTTCCTGGGTGGCAATACGTCGATTTTAAAGCCTTTTTAGTTTTCACCTAATCACCAATTCTTGCATGACCAAAAACGTGGGGTTAGTTTGCTTGGCTTATCTGAGTCACACTTGTGCCTAGCCCTAAAGCTGCGCCTGCGGTCAGGGTTACCCTTCTTGATTGTCATCTTGGGGTCACCATACCTAATGGTTTTCGACTGCCCATTCTGGCAAGCCCTTACCACAAACTTCTTGTTCGCACCAGGAGTGCGCCTCGGACTATTGCAGGGTAAGTCTTGTGTACTCATAGCTCATCAACCTCGTCATTGAATATATCTGAATCCTTTAGCTCTGCCAGATCTTTCTGATGGCTGGAAAAGAATTCTGACAACTTAGCCATCGCTAGGGTGATCTCAGCCCACTCATGCTCGAAAACCTCGTAGGAGCAGTTGTTGCTCATGTCATCGACCAATTGCCCTAGCTGCCTGAGAACGGCATGTAGCTGTGCATTCTCACGCTGTAGCAGGGCAAGGAAGCGGTATGCCTGCTTGAGCAGCTCTCTATCGTGGCGCGAATCCACCCTTTTTCGCTTTCATCACCTTATACACCCTGGGGGATATTGTGCTTTTCGCTTTGCTTCTGCTGATGCCAGCCTTACGGCGAGCGTTGATATTGGCGTAGAGTCCTGGCTTTGAGTTATTCATTCGCACATTGTACCACACCCATCCACCCACCACCAAGCCTTGGCAGGTTGGGGCGGTGAAGGCGGTGAAGCGGTGATGCCACCCATGCCGTGTCATTTCTTTTCTGGTCCCGCTGCTTTGAAGATTCACTTCGGAACACCGCAGGTGAAAGGGGAAGGGACGGACTAAGGAGTCCCTTTCCCTTGGTTCCTCCGTGGGTTCTGGTTCTTTATATATATAGGAATGACACTAGTGTAGAAGAACCCATTTTGACACCGCGAATTGACACTTCAAAAAACCGACTGATTCGCGCTATATAACCCATTCTCCTTGAGCATCTTACCAGCTTGTGTCATGCGTTTTACATGCCTTTTGGCGGTTGACTCCGAAACTTGGAACTTTTCCTGCACAAATCGGAACAGGTCGCAGGCCGTGAACTCGCGTGAACCCATCTCTTTTAGAAGCCTTGCATCACCTACCAGCTTCTTCTTTCCGCCAGTTTGTTTAAGCTCATCAGGGTTCAGGTTGTAGTTGACGCTAAACATGGGGTACTTCCATTGCACTACGAACGGATCGACAGGTGGGAAGTTACGCAGGGTCATCTCGCAGGTGAACGTCTTCTCATCCTCCTCATGTGCCGTAAGTACTACGAGCGAGTCTGGATTGCGAGCAAAGACACCGCTGCCACTAAACCGATCAATCGCCTCTGCGCTGGACTTGTTACCCTTGGAGAAGTGATGGGATAGGATTACTGACAAGTTATAACGAGTTGCCAAGTACTCGAATTCATTCATCAAACCACCCATATCCCCAGCGGAATTTTCGTCCCTATCCCCCATCAACATATAGTTAGGGTCAAGTATAATCGCTTGGTAACCGCGCCCCTCGATATGCTTCTCGATGATTGGGCGGATCAATGTCAAGTCGGCTGCATATCCTCTGAGCGTCCACACATCAAAGTCATCCACCTTCCCATTCAATTCCTTGGCTGCGATTACGTCAGCGAGTCGCGAGCGGAACGACCATTCCTGAATCTCAAAGTTAATGAACAACACCTTGGCCTTGGTACACTTCTGCCCCCACCAAGGAGTGCCTGAATGTAACGAAAGGGCTAAGTCAATTAGACTCCAGCTCTTGAACGCCTTACTCCCTCCACCCAGGAGCAACTTACCCCCCTGGTGCAATATCCCCTCGATAAGCACATCTGGCTCTTTGATGTTATCGGTCAGTAATTCACTATACGTTTTAATCGGTGGCCATTGGTCCACGGATGGTTTCAGTCCTAATGCTACGGCTGGCTCGATCATATTATTTTCCCTCCTTGCAGAACCAAAGCAGGCTCTGTATTTTCTCATCCCTCATTGCTCCTGCCATCCTTACTGGCTGGCTCGGTTTAAATGTTGCTGGGTCGCACCCCATCGGAACCAAGAACGCTTTCAATTGCTTCTCCCACTCAGGATTCGGTATGGCATCAAACCAACCATGAAGACTCTTGCCTGCCGTGTCCACAACCGCATAAAGCTTCATCTTGAATAAATCGCGCATAAGCTGAAACACCGCGCCGATCTCTGCCTTCGACAGCTCATCACTCTCCACCACCAGGAATCTGCGAACCTCGACATTATCATTCGACCTGCTGATCGTTCCATCCTTGAATGCCGATCCAGTAATGAACTGCCCAACTGGCTCATCCAGCTTCAACCACTCGGAAGCAGGTCGGAAGTTTTGCGGATGATTGCCACTATCCTTGACCGCTCCGATCCACACGATGTCGTTGGGCTGGAATAGCGAAACAAATGTTTTGTACTGATCGCTTGGCTCATCCCCAACTCTTGCAGGCGATTGGTCAAACATATCGGATGGGTCCCAATTATAATGTGCCAAGTACCTTGCTCGGTTGGATTGGGCAATGACCGCGATTCGCTGGATTATCTCACTCTCAGCATCGCGTTCTATAACTAGCTTCATCGGATTAGTTCCGTTGGTTGACATCGGTGCGACAAGCGGTCTGTACAGCGGATCGTTTAAAATTAATTTGCGCAGCTTATAGTTCGCCTCGCTCCTGAATGCTTGGCAACTTGTATGCCAGCAGAAGATCGTTGGGACTGAGTCAACGAATACAGTTGTGTCCCTCACCCTCGTATTGCTGGTGTGCGCTGCCTCTCCTGGGCAACGGCATAGGCCGTGATTTTCCGATTGCCATTCTACTGGTCCGACTACCGATTCAGCTTTCGTTTGTGGTGTTATCATTTCGGCATTGTTCCTAATAAAATTTGAAGTGCAACAACAATCTTTAAAAACATCCCCTTTGTTTCATGCAAGCACACACACAGCAGGCTCAGTCGCAGGATCTCCCTGCGCACCATGCGGGGATTGATTAAACCTTCTCTGACTGCATCGCCTTCTTGGCGTTCTCCACAATCATATCGGCGGTTATATTGCGAAGAGCGTTACACCAATACTGCGTCAAACTTGTTTTATTCTTTGCGTCCTTGCATTTGGCCTGCGGTAGCGCGCCATGTGGCCTGCAAGGGGCATGAGGGCAAACGTCAGGTGCGAATACTGGATACGACTTAGGATAATACTTGCACCGATCCATTGGGTCGTATGACCCCCATAGACTGACGCACGCTGTATCTAATCCTGCTGCCATATGGTTGACAGAGCTGTCAGGTGCGACAACAAAGTCAGCATCATGCACAATTGGGAATAGTGATCGCACGCTGGATGTCGCGTTGAATAGATCGACAACTCGCGGATGATCGACATGAAAATCGATTGCTCGATCCAAGCCAATGATTACAGCGTGATGTTGCGGAAACTCTTCCAGCAACGCCTGCACCGCCAGCTTGCCTAACTGAGGCGGATAGGTGCGAGTAGGACCAGAGGACGAAACGTGGTAGACAAAGTATGGGCTGGGCAATGGCAAGCGTCCCATCTTCTTCAGCTCCTCGTAGTCAGGCTGGACAACGTATAGGTGAGGACGTTTGTACTTAGGATCGACAAGCTTAACATCTCCAACCTTGCCAGAGATGTCCGCCACAATCCCCTCTGCTCCCATCCAGTTATAAATCCTATCGTAATGGCAACCTGGTCCAGTTCCTAGTTCCGTATTGCCAACCTTACCTGAGAACAGATCATCGAGCGGAACATGCGCTGAGTATGAATCCCATGCTTCCTCGGTGGGTGGCAGCGGATATACATTCGCACCCAGGCCAGCGAACAACGCCATGTTGCGAGCAGGACAATAGATATCGACTGTACCTCCAGAGGTGTCCACTAGGTAACGCACAATTGCCGTGGCCATGATTGCGTCACCGATTGCACCAGCTCGGTATACGGCAGTCGACCCACCCTCAGATCTCCCAGGGTAGTACGGCTTGATCTTGTGCGGAACAGGGATCGCCTCGTTGAACGGAGGGTTGGTCAGCTCGTCAGGCAGGATGTAGCTACAACGTGGCCACAGTTTATTATCGTCCACAACGTGGACTGCTGGTGAATTATTTTTCCATAGTTTCATTTGTTATCCTCCATTACTTGGTTGATGCATCTGATGATTTCTGACGCGACTTGCGGTACGATGGCATTTCCGAGTCCTTTAAGTTTAGCCACCCTATCGGATACCCCATGAGCCAAGCGACCCACTCTGGGTTCAGTTGGCCAGACTGCTTCCCCTGATTCTCCTCGTGCTGCACAGCAACATCGAGCGTGTCCCTGGAAATCTTTCCGTTCCTCATTCGCCCCCCCCTGTACCCACCCTTGCCGTCTCGACTGCTCGGAGTCGGCCATAGTCTTTCCGCAGAATGGACAGCATCCTTCAACTTGACTCCCCACCTTTCTCCCTTTTGATTCTCCCTGTACCACCCCCCCCCATATTGGTTGCTTGACTCACTCCACCCTCCAAGTCGCAGGCCCTCGGAGTTGGCCACATTGTTGTTTTTGTTACGTCCGATAATCCAGACTCTGTTCCTCCTGTGCGGGGCATCGACACCGCAAGCTGGAATAATGATCGATTCGACTTCGTAATCTTCCGCTTCCAAGTCAATATGCACTTGGTCGAGTTCCATATTGACGATCCCAGCAACATTCTCACCAATGATCCAAGTTGGCCTTGCTTCGCGTATGACCCTAAGCATTTCTGGCCAGAGATAGCGGTCATCGTTCTTGCCTCTTTGCTTCCCAGCATTGGAGAATGGCTGGCAGGGGAATCCACCTGTGAGAAGAGTGACTCCTGCGTATAGCTCGCCTCGTACTTCTCGGATGTCTTTGTGGCATGGCACTTCTGGCCAATGCTTTTTGAGGACTGCTTGTGCGTAGGGTTCGTTGTCACAGAAGCCAACTGTTCTATATCCATTCCACTTGGCTGCCAAGGCAAATCCTCCGATCCCACTAAATAAGTCGAGGTGTGTCTTTTCATTCATACGCTTTGCATCTGGTATGCTTGATCAACCAAGTTCTTGACGCAATTAAAATATTCATTCTCCGCAGTTCCATAGCAATGTATCTCGCTGGTAAATCCGCCAGCCGATAGGGATAGCTTCCATCTCCATCCCTTCTCATCCCACTCCTTCTTCACCTGCATCGCCAGCTCATCCTTTGTTTTCATCGTCACCTCCTACCACCTCCTTGCACACCAGGCTCGCTGCATCGACCATCGTTATGATTTGGATCATATCTATGGCGTGGCCGTGGGACGCGCGATTCCTCTCAACTACAAGCTTATTGCGTGCAATTGCAAGCATATCGCGCGCCCACCTGAGGCGTTTCTTTGCCTCGACCTCCATCACACTCCAGACTTGGCTTTGAACTTGCGTGGCTTGCTCTTGCCTGCTGCTGACAGCGCAATGGCAATCATCTGCTCGCGTGAGCGAGGCTTACCGCCTGCTCCACGCTCGCTACCCTTCTTGCGGTTGTCCGCTGCTAGTTCGCTCATATTTTTCGATACGTTTTTACCTAGTGGCATATTCTGTTTTCCTTTCTTTTTATGGTTGTTCCGACTTGTGAAGATCGTAGTAAAAAGAATCTGTATCCTCCGTCACCCACTTGTCACTCTGATTCTCTACGCTGGGCAGTTCAGTATCAACTCGAAACTGCTTTAGATTGTCTGGCAACTTCTTGGTAACCCAATTCGAGTCGCGCCAGAAGATTCTGTTATTGGGCATGCACAGCAAGTACCCATCATCGCCAGCGAACACATGACCGCACTTGTAGTCGGATGGTTCGTCGCTGTAGGGATTATTAAACCAATCAACTGTGAATAGGTATGTACCCCATACCTTTGTCGCATCCCTAAGTAAGATCTGTGCGCGATGGTAGGCCAGGAAGCTGTACTCGGTTACGGCCACATTCTCGGAGAAGCAGTCCCAAAGCTGTTTGTAGTTAAATGGGATGTCTGCCTCTGGATGGTGCGTATATATCTCTGACAACGGCACGCGACTGCGAAGCATGCCAGAGTCAGTCATAACGTGGAAGGTTAGGATCGCTCCAGCGCAAGATTGCAAGGCGAACACATACACATTGTAGAATTCCTCCCTGTCCGCTTCGTCTTTGGTGAAGAATGATTTTCTTACCATTCCCTTGAAGGATGGGATGTTCTCGTTGAGCGTTGCCATTAGCGGAGCAAGTTAGATGTGTGTGTCATAGATTGTTTGTATCAAAATCTTTTGAAGTCAGCAATTGGAATCTCAACGCATGGCTCATTATCCCTGGGGTCACCGCTGTTCCTTGACATGTAGAATATGGGAAGCTTGCTGTCCTCCTTGATCTCGTAATACCCCATCGCATCCGCCCACTCGATCACATAGAACGTGGGCGCGAATGCAGCGTATAACTTTAGGGATATATACTTCTGGAGCGATAGGCATCGCGTTGGGAATCTGCAAATCTCATAGCTAGTTTTCCTAGCATCAACAAATGCGTACTTATATCCCTTTAGTAACATGGCATCAAATGGATATGCTTTTGGCATATACTTAACCTTACTGCCACAATGCTGGGCAAACGCTTCTATAATACGCTTCTCGTTGGCGATGTCCGCATCGCTCTCATGCATACCGCTCGAACCTCTCATCTCCAGTTAGGACCAGTATACCAAGCCACCAACACCCAGCGTGTTCCCCATATCGGCGCACGCGCACGATGTTCGATGTAAGACGGAAACCAGCACCCTGCTCCCTGCTCGCGGATAAACCTTGCGTTGTCTATGTCCGCCTTTACCTGCAAGCCTCCGCCCAGGTACTCATGTGGAGCGGATAGGTTGACCACCGCCGTAAGCTTGCGGTCACTTCCAGAGAATGTGTCGAAGTGCCACCAAAACTGCTGGAGCGGATTGTATCTCAGGATCTGGAACTGCTGCGCTCCAGTTATATCAAACCTCCAGTACTCGCTGTTAATCGATGCGGTGAGTTCTCCCATTATCGCGTACAGCCATTTGTAATGCTGCGACATCGGAACCCAGCAGGAGGAGCAGGTACGCGCAAATGAATTTCTAGTCTTTCCGTTCTTTTTCAACACAGTCGCGCGCTTCATGCCAATCACCTCGGCATCGTTTCGAATCATGTCGCATTGGCTTGGCGTTAGGACGTACCGATCCACGGATGCGGTAAGCGTCTTTTGAATGAACTTATTTTCCTCCATTTATAACCTCCTTTATGATGTCAACTATTTGTAAGACTATGTACGCGCTCAATGCCAGAAGTGAAATGAGTATTGAAGAGATCAATATAATCCAAGCCACAACCTTGAATACGTCCGAAATGAAATCAACAAATTGCATAGTTTTCCTCCATCATCCTTCGAAGGAGCGTCTTGTTGCCGATCCTAATCCCAGCAGCCCTGCACCACCACCCAATCGTTCCGTTCCTAAAATCCTTCAGCAGTCGTTTCACTTCTGCCGTGTTCCTGTACTCCCAGGCATCATTGATCATCTTGTCCTTCCAATCTGGCGCAAGCTTCATACCACACACAATCCCCCTCCTTCGTAGCATGCGAAGATCCTTAATCGCCTGGATGGCAACTTCGCCAGCAAGCTGTTGTAGTCTCTCGTCGTAATCGCCCTTAGTTAGCTGCGTGGAGATCATCGACGCTTCTTCTTGCGATTGGCTGCTACCCAATGTGCGTAAGTATTCCAAAGCATCGCAGCAGCCTGCGCCTCGCTCTTCGTTTCAAAGATATCCTGCAATGGTGGCAATCCTTCTGGTGGCCTTGCTCCATGCAGGCGAGGTCCGATCACATTGCCTGCGAGAGTGTGAATCCTCCATGCGCCAGCCTCCTCGACCACCTTGACGAAGGTCATCGACCAGCTTCTTTCAGCTTGGCATCGTCTTCTTGGATCTGGCCAGCTAACTTAACCAGATCGTTAGATTGTCCAGCGTAGTGGATAATGTAGGCATCCTTGTACCTATCCAATCCAAAATGCGACTCTACGCTAGTCATGCAGTTGTAGGCTGGGTCGAGCGGAGTCAGCTCCATGCCCCACAAGTGCGCTTGAATGTTCATCCAGGTTTGTTCGCCAAAATGATTGGGGTAACAACCAAACGGAGGGCATGAAAATAAACCAAGGAACTTATTGCTCGCTACGAATACGCCAGTATTGACGTAGAACCTGGGCGTGATCTTTCCGCCAAAACCTTTCGCAAGATCCACCATCCCTTGCTTCCTGTCCAGAAACTCCCCCTCGTCAAAGGCGCAGAAGAAGTGCTGACTACCCTCAGAGTCAGGACCACCAAGATCCTCGCAGTCGTTTGTCACTAGAACGTCAGCGTCTAGGAACATGACCTGCTCATAGCCCCTGGCGAGCATAATGTTTCCGATTGCCAGCTTCGAGTATTGAACTGGCTGCGTAACTGGCTTGTCAATTGCCATGAAGTCAATCGCGTACTTCTTTGCATACGCCTCCATCCTTGGCTGAGTGATGCTTAAAATCTTTTGCCAATCGTCTCCGAATGCTTGAGTGACTAATGCGCGTTTCATTTCTTAATGCCGTATTCCAAGGCTTTCTTTATCACATATTCAATCACAGCTTCCTTATCTTTCTTGAGAAGCCTCATTCCAGTCTTAAACAATTCTGCGCCTGTCTTCTTGTCGTAGTCCACATCCACGAGAACCATCTTTGGTGCTGGTCTTGATTTTCCAAATGTTATTGTTCCTATCTTCATTTCTTTTTGGCCTTTCTTTTCTTCCTTGGTTTTGCTTCCTTCCACACCTTGAAATCAGTATCCAGGTCCACAGATATAAGCATTAGCTTTTGGTACAGCTTCCAGCCCACTCCAAGTGGCAGCAGCGTGATGCTTACGAAGTCTCCTAAGTGATAGAATATTTTCGATAGGATTGTCATTTGCTGATTTCTACTGTCGCGTATTTAGGCAGTCGAGCCTTTTCGTAATCTTTTTTAGATTTAAAAAATAAGTCCAGAACAGGCAATTTGCTTGACCCACTAGCTTTCCTTTGAATGACCGCCGTGCCTGTATCCACAACAACCCACTCTTGTTTAGATCCAACTATATTGACCTTGCTCCAAGCTGGTATGACCCTGTGGTCGGTCGCGCAATGCCGTCCAGCCTTGAGGCGCACACCCTCGCTACTTTGCAGTTTGCTGGTGTAATAGTCTTCACCTGGCCAGTATCCAGTAACGCGCACCTTGATCTTTTTCTTGGGTGGTTGCACATCGACCATGACATTGGATGCCATAGACGTTGATAAAATAAAAATGGCCAATATGGCCAATGTTCTCATTTGCCAGCGTCAAAATCTTCTGTTGCCTGAATGGACAAAAGATCATCAGCTTTTTCCAATAATTCCTTGCTTGGATTCTTGATGTCCTCAGTAGCAGTTGAGATTTCAATCTTTGACATAATCACATTGTTGACCACCTCGGCAAAGTAATGTTCTCTATAGCCAACTGGACCAATATCCTCTTTGATAGTATCAATCTCTGCGTTGCCATACGCAGTATACTTTTCTCCATTAAACTCAAAATCAACACTTACATCTTCCATGATCATAATCTTGTTACCTCTTTCTTTATTTGTGCCAACGTGAACAAGCATCTTACCAGAGCGCGCTCCAAGTGGTCAACGCTTGTTTCTCCGTTGTTATCAGGGCAAGGCATTGACTTGTGGAGCTGCATCTGTGCCGTGGCTAGGTGACGAACAGCCCTAGCGATATGGTAATCGTGGGTAGGCCGATCCTTCTCCAGCCAATCACCATAACCAGACTTGTCCGATCCTTTACCCATAACGCGCCACACGATTTCCTGCGCAGCGTTTCCCATCTCTTGGATTGTTGGTGCAGTCATTTTGCAAGCCTCCTATAGAATTGGTCCAATAACGACTCTAGCCATAAGACATCTGCTGGGTCGATCATAATTTCATCCCAGGAGGCGTATAACCTTTTACCCAAGCCCAAACCTTAAGGAGGGCATTGAATGCAATACCGGATTGGTAAAGCTCGTCATCTTCCCACACCCTTGTCATCAGCTTGCTTGAATCATTTGAAGCAAGCACGATGGATACGCACGCTGCCTTGGGATTCTCGCTCGCGGTCCTATAGGCCCACAACTGCGGACAGTCGGAGGTTTCATAGAACGGATCATATTTGTGATTTACTTTGCGGTTTTTAAGATCGATGATCGCGTCACCAATTCCTTTCAACTTCACATATGCGTCACAACGACCAGCGTACCCTGCGCCAACAAGAGCCTTCTCGCACCAGTAGGTCTTCTCTACGTTTTCGTCCGCCCACTTCTTGAAGGTCGCGATGTAGGGCTGGAGATCTTCATCTTTGCACACAGCGCGTCCCATGAGGATATTCTCGGCCTGTTCGTGCATTCGCGTGCCATGCTCAGCTGCTTTCGATGTTGACTCTTTAGAGTCCTTAACCACTCTTCTAGCGTAATCTTCGAGCGTTTCATTTTCCTCCTTTGGCAAGGTAAGCGATGCCATGATACTTTGTTCAATTTTCCAGTTGGTCAATTGGGGCTTATCCAAAATAGACAAAATCGAAGTGACGCTAGGATACAAACCCATCTTCCTGGCATCGGCCACAGTTGTATTCCGCTCGTTGCCGTTCTTCCCAATTACAACGTGTGCGGATTTTCCGTCTTCGGTATACCAATGACCGCTAGACTCGGTTTGAACAAGTCTAGCTGTCGATGGCTCCTTACTGGTAATAGTAAGTGCCATACAATTTAGAACGGAACCTGGTTGCCGTCTGCGTCAAGTTCAGTTTTGCTGGCAGTAGGTTTCCCTGCTGCCATCTGGAACTCCTTACTGGCGCGAACCTTGTCCTGTAGCCACTCTGGAAGAGCAGCGAAGACTTCGTTCTGGCCATTCTCAATCTCGTAGAACACATGCGAATTAACCGACTCCTTGGGGGCAGTCATGCCCTTGGGCAACTTGCTGATCGCATTGATGGCGCAATACTGCCTGCCTGCCTGCGATGTTTTGTGCATCAGGGTAAGCAGGGCTGCTTTGCCAAGCAGATTCTTGAGACTGAACGATGCCAGCTCTTTCGATGTGAAAGCTGCACCGCGCCAAGACTCAAGGTGCTTGCGGAGCGTGGCACGCTCACCCAGCGAGCGAGTCAACTCAAGACTGACCATCATAGGCTTGGTAACCTTTGTGGTCTTGCCGTTCTCCACCACCTCTCCCTCAATCACCTGGTCAGGCAATTCGAAGGTTAGTCTCACTTTGGGAGACATCTTCTTCTCGCCGTCCCAATTGGTTTCTTGGAGTCCCATGTCAATCAATTGGACCAAGACTCCCATCGTCGATCCTGCTTCAGGCAGTTGACGTTCCGTTGCTTTTGCCGATTCACTTAGTGTTAGGCTCATTTATTTCGTACCTTTCTTTTTTTGGTTTTGGTTTTTGTGTCAGGTGTAAGTTGGACTAGGACTGAAAACAGATTCTTATTTGTTGGGGTTAATAGTTGAGAGATCAGATTGTTCTTGTACATAGAATCCTTTCGCGACTGTTGTGTGTGTTGGTTGATTTGGTGCATATTCAATAGTGACATTGGCAGGCGCGAGTTGTCTAGCTAATTCGCACGCGCTGTCAGCGGTTAGAATAACAAGCCATTCCTTGCGGCCATTACGGCGGAAGAACACCGCTGGGATCTTACCTGCTGGGCAGTCACGCTTCGACTGCTCCATCCACTCCTCAGGCTTTAAAGCTTGACAACGTTTGCCTTCGATATGGAAAGGAAAGTTCTCGCAGACTACGTCACCGCTGCCACCAAGAGGATTGCCAGCATATTGCTGACTACGGCGAGCCTTCTGCCAACCTTGCTCGCGAAGATAATTAGCTAATTCACGTTCCCCTGCTGCGCCTTTTGCCCTGCTATTAATTTTGCCCATTTGTTGGTTTTAGCAGACCAACCCACCGCGCGTCGAGATCTATTTTTAATTAAGCCAAGTTTTATTAGCGTGACTAATATCCTCGTCAAACTTGCGAATCATTGCTTGCATGGTCAACTTCTTGACCATCTTTTGATTCTTCTTTACCCACTCCACCGCCTCGTCAAAAGACTGCGCGTCCTTCAAGCCATCCTCGAAATACTCCCATGCCTCCTTCTCGGTCATAGGTTTTTAAATACACGCCAACCACCTCCTGTCGACGGACAAAGCTTGGTTGTGACAGACCTGCACTTGGCGATGGGCAACAGCCAAAACAGGTCATCGTTCATGCCCCAGCATGCAACGTAATCCACACCACTAATAGCGCGCTTTGGTATGTTAAACCCATTACCACTACTGGTAGTGAAGCGGTACTTGGTACGACCAAGCTCTATGGCTTGGGCGGTCTTAACTTGGATGCGGTAAAACTTGTTATTCTTCTCTGCCACTACGTCGTACCCAGCAAAATCCTCGTAAGGCGTAAGCACATTATATCCGCATCGCAACAACGCACTAGTAACGCGAGCCACCCCTACCGCACCTATTTGCCGTGAACTTAATTTCATTGTTGACGTACTGTAAGAATTAATAGAGACTTATTGTTATGAAAACAATCCAAATTTTATTAATGACTGTTTTGGCCTCAATTGCATTTGCTGATGATGAAGTCGAAATTAATGATTTTGTTGGCGGAGTTTATAAGGGTTCTGGCACAGTTCATACGGCTGGAAGCGTGATTATGACTAGGGAGGGATTGATATTTAAGTCTGGAAGTAGATTCATTTATCAGGATGGGAGAGTGTGCCAGCATGTTGGATCAACATATATTCGCGAGGACAATAGCGTTGTTGTTCGTGCTGGCAGTACATTTGTGTCGAATGAAGGAATAATTGAAAAAGTTGGATCGGCATATATTGGAAATGTTAATTCATTCACGGCTGGATCTACAATTGTTCGTCAATCAAATTGGAATCCTTAAGAATTTGCAAATTGGAAAAGTCTATTCCTTATCCTGTTCTCAAGACCAGCGATAAACTTCTTTCGGCTTGAGTCGTTGTAGGCCAATTCGTACTCGTAGTCCAATTGCGCCTGACTCATAGCCTGCATTAACGCGCGTGGGTGAACTTTGTTGATTGCTTCCAGGGTTTTCGGACCAATCTTGCCATCCACATCAACTTTAATCTTGAGAGCGTTTAGCCCTTTCTGGATAAACCTTGTTGCACCGCCCATCCCTCTATTGAACGCGAGATCTTGCGTGAATGCTTGCATGACTTTAGGCAATTTGGATACGAGTGGGCTGGTGTATTCTTTGATATAGCGCGCTGCCTCTTTCGCCCTTTCCTCCGCTGGCAACTCTGAGAGTTTTTTGAATTCTTCTGGATGGTATTTGTCATTTATCCCAGCTATCTCGTAGCTTCCCCCACCATCTCCGTCAGGCAACTTGTAGATCGCCAAATTGCCGTTGTGATCGAACCTACCCTCAAGCTTGACTGTCTCAATTGCAGCCAATAGGAGCGGATCTACTTCTGTTCCGCTCATAGCACACCCTATTTCTTATTGATTTCTTGCTCAACCGCTTGATTGCGGAGGGCATCGTGAATTTCCTTGATGTCTGGATCTTGGTTGGCTTCGTAAATCTTGTTGAGCGTGGCGATTGCTGCGGATGTGTTGGAGACAGGCTTATTTGCGTTTGTGGCAAGCCAGCTTACAAACTCTGGATTGGTGAATAGTCGAGCAGCCTGGTTCGCACCGACAAGTGTGCCAAGGATACCAGATGCAAATCCAAACTTGCCAGCAGCGACTGATCCAACTCCGCTTGTGATCGTGGCAGGAACAACGACAGCACCAGCAGTTCCTGACGGATTCGCCACAATGCTGGTGCTTTCCCTAATCTTATTGGAAACCCTGGCGATTGTTTCCATGTCATTCTTAAATTTACTTCCGAACCTGCCAAATAGGATGTCCTTTGATGCATTATCAAGCTTGCCGTAGTTCTGTAGGAATTTGGCAGTACTGAATACATCGCCAGTTTCGTCTTGTAGGCCAGCAACTGCCTTGCCCATCCTTGAGATGTAGGCAGCAGACACGGCCTTCTGAGCATCTTTGGGTACTGCGTTGAATACTTCGCGAAGCTTGGTTGGTCCATTGCGAGATCCGCTGATTACTGCTTGGTACGCATCCTCTGGATTCTTATTTAGGATCACAGATTGGATTGAATCCATTGTATCGTGGAATTTCTTGGTATAAACATTCGCCTTCTTGAAGGCAGCTTGAGCCTCTGGCCCTTGTTGCGCTGCTGCGTTCTCAAGATCCTTAGACAATGCTCCGTACAGGCTCTTCCATTGCGCCTTGGGTACGTCTGGAGCCAGATCAACTGTAGCTATCTTCTCGCCAACCCAAGAGCGTAAATCGCGCAATACGTTAAACGGAATTTCTCCAGATGGACTTAATCTCTTTGTCTCCTCAAGCCCACCCAAAAGCGATGTTAGTTGCGTATTGGAAATTGAAGCTTGCAGTTCTGGTGAAGCATTGCCAAGCCTGTTGGTGAACTCATACAATTTACCCATAGTCTCGTCCGAATTAATCGGAGTGCGCTCTGGCATGTATTGGTCAAAACGATTATAAAGAGCCTTTTGGGTCTGCCTCGCCCTTGGCACAAACACCTCAGAGAATCCTTTCTGGATTGCCTTGCCTGCCTCAACTGGTTCCGTGATTGGCGATAGCTGAGTTCTTAGTTCTTCAACTCTTTTGCCAACTTCGGCTTGTTGTGTCATGCCCTTTTCGCGCATTGCAGTCATTCCACTTGGGAATCTTCCTGTGCTTGTTTCGATTGCTTGGGTCAATGGATTCTCGACAGCTTGCGCCAGAGTAGGTGTAGTTCCAGCCTGACCATATAGCTCAATATTCTTGGCAATCTGTTCCTGCGTCTTCCCACCGCGAAGCATTCTTAATATGAAATTTTTAGATGTCTCAGTTGCCCCAGCCATTCCAGCAATCATTGCTGGGATTGGGGAAACTCCAAGCTTGCTGGCAGTAGATGCCACTTGAGTCATTCTTGAAATTGGCGAAGGAGCTATTGATCCAGCCAACCCAACAAGCCCCTGCTCCAGCGGACTTGCGCCAGCTTCTCCAGCAGCAGCAGCAGCTCCAGATCCAAGTCCACCGCCAGCAACCTGCGTCTTTGGCGAAGCACCAAGTATCTCTCCAATTTTCTTAATCGCCTTAGGCGCGCCCTTCATCCCAGCCATAACCTGACCACCCATAACTAGCGGAATCATTTCAGCAACTCCACCCACAACCCTGGACTCAATGCGCTCAAGCGGAGTTTCTGGTTTGGGCAAGCCAATCTGATTCTTGATATCCTCCAGGACTGCGCTGAGTTCTGGTACTTTCCTCTTCTCGTCACCTTGTGCAACGAGCGAATTGTAAACCTTTGCGCCGATATCGGCCAAGAATGCGCTAGAAGCACCAACGCGAGCAGCAGGAGCAGCAACCTCAAATGGCGCGCCTGCTATTGCTCCACCCACCAAACCAACAGTACTAGGAGTAATCGCTTCTCTTGCGATTAGGCCAGCCTGTCTACCCACCATCTCTGGAATGCTTCTTTGTGGAGTGGCAACATCTGCACCCTGTGTTTTTTGCGCAGTCAATTCTGCTGCTTGATCATCTGGAATGAATCCCATAAATTAAGGGGTTAGTGTTCCGCTTTTGCCTTGTATCATAACAGAATCACCATCACCAAATCCAGCAGCCCTAGCCTCTGCTTCGCTTGCAAAGTTTTGTTGCTTATTGACCATGTCCTTCGCCATTTCTGGTGCAATATTCTTTCGGATTCCAAATGAATTGATATCCTCTGGGTCTGAATTAGCATCAAGAACGGATTGAACGGATTTGACTCCAAATCCATTGGCGCGAGCATCAGCAACAAATTTCCTTGCTAAGACTTTCTTTAATTCGCCAAGTCTGTCTTGTGTAAAAATGTTAACCACGGCTGTAGGATTTGCAATTGCCGTCATTAGAACATCCCTATCCTCTTGTGTCATTGTTCCAGGTCCACCGATTGCAATACGCATTTGCCCAGCAAGGGCTGTTCTAATAGCATCCGCTCTAGCCATGAGTCTTGGTCTATCAAAATTACCTTTTGTTTGAACTTCATTTCCAAGTTTAATAAGCTCATCAATTCCGCCAACAGATGATACAAAGTTTGGCACAAGTCCGCGAACTTCATTGGCAGATTTCTCGCTGCTTGCCATTCCTTCAAGACCAGGGATCTTGAGTGCGTTCTGAGCGATCTTCTTGGTCTGAGCATCTTCGTATCCAGACATTTTCCCAATAGTCTGCTCCGCAGCCATGCGTTCTGGTGAACCTTCTGGAAATGAATTAATATACGATATGGCTTTTGCCTTCATCGGAACGAGCTGTTCCAATCTCTGCTGGTAAATCGATCCAATATTTGCTGTGGCTGGAACTGTTCCGCCACCAAGACCTTCTGGTACTGGAAGCGTTCCAGTAAGTTCGCCTAGTTGCTTGCTTGTCGCAGCCTGCGCTGCTTCTGTTCCGATCATCCTCTTGCGCATGTCGTACTCAAGCTCTAGCGCAGGGCGCATCATTTGAGTTGCCATATCCTTTTGCATGACAGGACCAGCAGCTCCCTCTGGAAGCGTAGCTGATGCGGATTGTAAATTCTTAACTCGCTCGCCAGCATATGAAGCAAGCTCGCCCTGCGCTGCCAATTCCTGCTCCAGCGCGCTCCTTAGTCCGCTAAGACGAGCAGCCTCGATTGGCGCGTACTCAGGAGATGCTTTTCTGCGCTTCTCTTCTTCGGATGCAATTTCGCCTTTCAACTTCTCAACCCCAAGCATTCCCTTCTCTCTCTCGGCTCGGAGCGCGGCTTGTCCTTCTGGACTCTTTAGATACTCTTGCTCTGCATTGAATTTCTCAATTTCGCTTTTCAGCTTCGCTATTCCAAGCATCCCTTTCTCTCTCTCGGCTTGGAGCGCGGCTTGGCCTTCTGGACTCTTTAGATACTCCTCTTCGCGAGCAATCTTTTCTAGGTTTGAACGCAAAAGATCTTGCTGAAGCTTTCTTGTTTCACGCTCCCTAGCCTTATCTTGTTCCTCCAATGCTTTTTCGGCACGATATTTCCTAATACTATCCATTTGCCAAGGCATTGGGATAAGCGGATCTTGTGGATCTAAACCTAGAGCATTAACTGCCATAAATTATCCTATTTTCCCATCCATCCATTTTCGAATAATTGCCTTTATTTTGGGCTTGTTTCGTATCGATTCTGCAATTCTTT
>Ga0209401_1000237_pt1 | contig 37674 bp, 30 predicted proteins | sample M_140807_MF_Meta_FD_187318 | JGI IMG/M metagenome (GOLD analysis project Ga0209401, IMG submission 187318) | Freshwater microbial communities from Lake Montjoie, Canada to study carbon cycling - M_140807_MF_MetaG (SPAdes) (version 2) | ecosystem: Environmental > Aquatic > Freshwater > Lake... | reverse complement strand
AGCTGCTGCCTCACCAATTGGATCAGCATCTGCATCTATACCGATTCGAATTGCATGATCGGCTAAAACTTTGCCTGCGTATGAATGATAGGTAGAAACTGTTAACTCAGACTCATCTAAGTGATCTAGCAATAGGCCTGCCTTTTTTAGTTGGCGAAGTCGATACTTAATTCGCTTTGATAGCTCCCCTGCTGCTTTTCTTGTAAAAGTTAAACCCAATAATTGGTTTGGAGTAATAATTGAGTTTGCTACTAAAAATAAAACTCGTTGGCTCATAGTTTCAGTTTTGCCAGAACCAGCACCTGCAATAACCACAGCTGGTGCAAGGGGGGACTCAATAATTGGAATCTGCTCCTGCGTTGGCACTCTAAATGAAGGATCTACTGCAGTAATTTTCTTTGCGATATCTAGCGCGGAGTATTTGATGCTCATAAATCAATCACCGACTTACCTGCTGGCTGTATCGGACAAGATGATTTCACCGCGCAACTTCGGCAGCGGTCATTAATAATTGCAACAAAACTCTTATCACTCATCCCGGTAGCAATTTCTGAAATTTCCTTACTTACCGCTTTAACATCAACTTGATCTTGGGGGCGTGGCTTTGCTTCCTTGCCTTTATGATCTCCTACGAAAATTAATTGCGCCCCAGCCACCTCTTGATGCTCTAACTTATTCACAAAGCCATCATTGACTACCGCTAATTGGTAGCTTTGTAACTGCTTATTACTTTGGGCATCTTCAAAAGAAATTGGCGTAGCCCCAGTTTTCAAATCGACAATGTAATACTTTCCCTCACTTGTTAACTCCACTCGATCTATTGAGCCAGAGACAACTGCATTTCCTAACTTAAATTCAAATTTTTCTTCAACACCGATTAATGCATTTTTATTACTCAGATGCCAACCATAGAATTTTTGCAACATGAGCGCTGCTCTGCGGTATTCATACTCTTTTATCCAGCCTTTGTTCATATCAATTAACGACCAAGCACCTTTTAACTTCGCCTCTAGTTGATCTAAGGTAAGAGAAGGTTGATCCTTTAATTGCGCGGCAATCACATGGATGGCAGAGCCCAGAACTTGAGCAGTTGAATCTGCATCTTTGCCACCACTTTGTTCTAACATCCACTTAAGTCCACACTCAGTAAATGATTCAAGTGAGCTAGGTGAAATTCTTAATTGTTCATTTTCACTAACAACTGGCAGCTCTGTTGATGTCGGTGTAATGCCAACCCAATTTTTTGGGTCCGCTGCTCTCACCCCATTACTAGCCAGTGTTTTAAGTGCTTTTGCTGCAAACTTTGAATCATCATCACTGGCATAACTGGCCATCCGGCGCAGCGCTGCAACTAATGCAGGTTGAGTAATGGATCTTTGAGTTTGGCTAACTTGAATATCTTCCGGTGCTAACTTTTCAAAGTATCTAGATGGTTGATTATCTTCATGTGCAACTGCGGTGATAAATACCTGCTTGCTAGCCCGCGTTAATGCAACATTTAATAATCTTTTCTCATCCTCTGCTAACCCAGCTGCTGAGATTGCATCTAGTTGCTCAGCGTTGCTGATGCCATGTCGAAAGATTTCAACTAATCGCTCAGAGCCAAGTAATGATCCACGTTGCTTTAAGTTAGGCCAACTGCCCTCTTGCATTCCAGCAAGTGCAACATATTGCCACTCTAAACCTTTGGCTGAATGCACCGTCATTACTTGCACAACTTCACCGCGCTGTGCGGTGGCGGTAATGCTGTCAGAGAGAATTTTCTCGCCAAGAAGTTGATCTATAAAGAGGGATGGTTTAGCACCAGGTAGGCGCTCACTAAAACGTCTGGCAACTTCAAACAAAGTAATTACTGCATCAAGATTTTGATCAGCTATTCCACCTCGAACACCACCTGCCAGCGCTGTTTGCTGCCAGATTTGTGAAATCACTTCACCTTCATAATTTTTGCCATTACTCCAAATACTCCACAATAAATCTGAAATATCAGATGAGATGCTTAAGCTCTTTTTTGCCACTTTAATCAAATCATTAATTCGCTTAAGGCTTGTTAACTGTTCCCAGGGCAGATCAGTACTCGGTGAACTCAAGTGTTCCAAAATCAATTCAGTTGAACTCTTAACCTGATCGCCACTTTGCGCTCTAGTTAAAGTAATTCGCATCTGCCTAATTGATATTGCATCAGCGCCAGCAAACTCACTCTTTAACAACTCTTCAATTTGATCCCAGTTATTAGTGGTTAGTTTTAACTGGCCTAGTGCAATTTGTGCGATGGTGATTATTGGCCGAATTGCTGGGTTATCAGCTAAGGAAAGCGCGCTGGCATCGATTTCAACTGGAATTGAGTTCATTGCAAAGGCTCGTTGTAAAGCAGCAATTTGCGCGCCAGGGGATCTAACAATGACTGCCATTTGAGACCAAGGGAGCCCATTAATTAAGTGAGCTGATCTAAATTGATGGGCAATAAAGTTTGCCTCTTCACTGACACTACTTAGCAGCACGCTTTGTTGGGCAGGATCTTTTCGCAATTTAGTATGCAGAGTTATCTTCTCTTTTATTCCAAACTGCTCTAAATCGGTGAGTAAATTTTCTGGATCTGCTCCTCTAAATCTACCCACCGCACTTTGCGGATCAGCAAAGATCACCAACTCTTGATTGCTTAGTAGTTTTAATAATTTTCGCTGTGCGCGATCTGATTCTTGAAATTCATCAACATATATGACTTGAAACATTTTGCGGTATTTATCAAGTAATTTCTGATTACTCTCAAGTTTTTCTGCAGCTAAAATAATTAATTCACTCGGGTCAACTCGGTTAAAAGAGTGAGTGGTGGTGCCATCGCGCAGCGCCATCGCATTTTTATATTTTTCCCAGAACTGACAAATCGCAGGCCAGTACCTTTGTTCATACTTCTTAGCAAATGTAATTAACTCCTGCGGTGAACTGCCTCGTTCTGTAGCACGGCTAATAAACTCGCGAAGCTCTTTGGCAAAGCCTCTGGTGGTTAGGGCTGCACTTAAATCAGCTGGCCATAAGGTTTGTGATGGATTAGCTGCATCTAGTGCTAATAGTTGCCTGATCTGTGCATCTTGTTCAGCTCCTGAAAGTAGGACATATTTTTTCTCATTTGTATCTTCTAAATTAATTGGATCATTTAAAATCATAAAAGCTAAAGAGTGAAAGGTTCTTGCAATTGGTTCAGCAACTGTGTGCTGGGCAGGATTTGCTGATGCGATTTGATCTCGCAATTTACTGGCAGATTCTCTGCCATAAGTAATAGCCAATATTGAGTTTGGATCAAAACCTTGCGAAATTCGATTTGAAATCGCAGCAATTAAGGTGCTGGTTTTACCAGAGCCAGCCGCTCCCAGAACTAATAACTGTGAACCGCGGTGATTTACTACTTGAAGTTGCTCACTAGTTAATTCATGCTTTGAAATCTGGGCCTGATTTGCGCCAGCTCTAACAAGATTTAACTCAATGCTCACTTTTGCGCTGGCCACGGCTTAATTTAACAAGCCGGCGCTGACATTAAGGGTTATTACCCAATAATGGTTATGAGTTCTCGTTTACTCGCTTATTTTTTGAAGTAATTCGAGCCCGAGTTGATCCATCCAAAATAACCTTGCGAATTCGAACGACCGCTGGGGTTACTTCAACACATTCATCCTCGCGACAAAATTCAAGAGCACCTTCCATATTTAATTTCTTTGCTGGAATTAATCGCTCTGATTCATCAGTTCCAGAAGCTCGCATATTTGTTAACTTTTTCTCTCTTACACAGTTAACATCCATATCCTCACTTCGTGAGTTCTCACCAATAACCATTCCTTCATAAACTTCATCACCTGGTTCAACAAATATTGAGCCGCGATCTTGTGTGCCATAAAGTGCGTAGCTAGTAACTGATCCCATTCGATCTGAAACTAATGAACCAGTTGAGCGAGTGCGCAGCTCACCATGCCAAGCCTCATAACCATCAAATACATGGTGAAGTAATCCAGTACCACGAGTTTCAGTTAAGAACTCAGTTCTAAAACCAATTAAGCCACGGGAAGGAACTCGGTAATCAAGTCTGATCCAACTAGTGCCATGGTTAACCATCTGCTCCATTCGCCCTTTACGAAGCGCCATTAACTGAGTAATAACACCTAAGTACTCCTCTGGTGCATCAATAGATAAGCGCTCCATCGGCTCATGTATTTTGCCATCAACAATCTTGGTAACAACTTGAGGTTTGCCAACTGTTAATTCAAATCCTTCACGTTTCATAATTTCAACTAATACTGCAAGTTGTAATTCACCACGACCCTGCACCTCCCAGGTATCTGGGCGATCAGTATTTAGAACGCGAAGTGAAACATTTCCTACCAACTCAGCATCAAGTCGACCCTTAACTTGGCGAGCAGTTAACTTATTTCCACTCTTGCCAGCAAGAGGTGAGGTATTAATACCAATTGTCATCGAAATACTTGGCTCATCAACTGTGATTAAAGGCAGTGCGTGAGGATTTTCTAGATCAGCCAAAGTTTCACCTAAGGTGATAGTTTCAATTCCTGCCACCGCAATAATGTCACCTGGGTGTGCCTCCATTGCTGGTACCCGCTCAAGTGCTTCGGTAATTAAAAGCTCTGAAACTTTAACTCGCTCAGTTGAACCATCAGTTTTAATCCAGGTTACAGATTGACCCTTCTTAATAACTCCTTCACGTACTCGGCATAATGCAAGTCGACCTAAGAATGGAGATGAATCTAAGTTTGTAACATGTGCTTGCAGTGGAGCACCTTCATGATATTCAGGTGCTGGGATGGATGAAAATATAGTGTCAAATAAAACATCTAAGTTTTCTTTATTTGGCATGCCACCATCTGCTGGGCGATCTAAAGATGCTTTACCAGCTTTAGCTGATGCGTAAACAATTGGAAACTCAATTTGGTCTTCGTTGGCATCTAAATCTAAGAAGAGTGCGTAAGCCTCATCAACAACTTCAGCAATTCGTGAATCTGGTCGGTCTACTTTATTAATTACTAAAATTACTGGCAGATTTTTTTGTAATGCTTTGCGAAGTACGAATCGAGTTTGCGGCAGCGGACCTTCTGAGGCATCAACTAATAAAATTACGCCATCAACCATCTCTAATCCACGTTCGACCTCGCCACCAAAATCTGCGTGGCCAGGTGTATCGATAATATTTACAATTGTTTCCCCGCGCTTTACCGCAGTGTTTTTTGCCAAAATGGTAATTCCTTTTTCGCGCTCTAGATCCATGGAATCCATCATGCGATCTTGGCCTTCATCTTGTTTCTTATGTGCTGCAAACGCACCAGATTGCCAAAGCATGGCATCAACTAATGTTGTCTTTCCATGATCTACGTGGGCAATGATTGCCACGTTACGAAGATTCTCCCGTTTTTTAATTGGTAAATCTTTTAAGTGTGCTTGTTTTTTAGACATTAAACCTAAACTCCACTACATCGCCATCGGCCATCACGTAATCCTTACCTTCCATTCGCACCTTGCCATTGGCGCGGGCTTGCACCATTGATCCAGCAGCTACTAAATCATCAAAGGCAACAACTTCTGCCTTGATAAATCCTTTTTGAAAATCAGTGTGAATCACACCAGCCGCAGCTGGGGCAGTATCACCTTTATGAATCGTCCACGCTCTAGCCTCTTTAGGGCCTGCGGTCAGATATGTCTGTAATCCTAATGTATTAAAACCAACTCTTGCTAATGTGGTTAATCCTGGCTCTAGTAATCCAATTGATTTGAGCAATTCCAGCGCATCGGCGGCATCTAAATCAGCAAGCTCTGCCTCCGTCTTAGCATCTAAGAAAATTGCCTCCGCTGGTTTGACCAATGCTGCTAACTCATCCCGTAATTTATTATCTGCTAATTCAGCGGCGTCAACATTAAAGACATACAAAAATGGTTTTGCAGTCAATAGCTGTAGTTCAGCGATGGCTGCGATATCAACCTTGCTGCCTCGCAAAAGTTGACCTTGATTTAATATTTGCGCCGCAGCCTTTGCAGCCTCTAAAACTGGCACCTTTTCTTTAACAGTTCTAACCTCTTTTTCAAGACGTGGGATCGCCTTTTCTAAGGTTTGTAGATCAGCTAAGCAAAGTTCGGTGTTAATTGTTTCCATATCTTTTTTAGGATCAACATTGCCATCAACATGGACCACATCACCATCTTTAAAAACTCTAATAACTTGGCAGATCGCATCTGATTCTCTGATGTTTGCTAAGAATTTATTTCCAAGGCCAGCACCTTCGGAGGCGCCTTTGACGATGCCGGCGATATCAACAAATGAAACTGCAGCGGGCAGGATTTTTTCGGAAGTGAATATTTCTGCCAAGACCGCTAAGCGATCATCTGGAACTCCGACCACACCAACATTGGGTTCAATGGTGGCAAAGGGGTAGTTAGCAGCTAGGACATTGTTTTTAGTCAGCGCATTAAACAGGGTGGATTTACCCACATTTGGCAGTCCGACGATTCCGATTGAAAGGCTCACAAGGGGTTAAGCCTACGCAAGATTGTCAGCAGTTAATGCCACTATAACCCCATGCCCGCCTCGATCATCTCCCTAATTATTGGACTGCTGGCTGGAATTGCGATCGGCTATCTAATATCTGCTCTGCGCAATAAAAATAATTCCTCAGATTCACCCCTGCTAGATGATTACAAAAAGCAGCTTGAGGCCGAGCGAGGCAAGACCGAAAACTCCATCAAATTAACGGCGGAGTTAAATGCTATGAAATCAACAGTTGAAAAATTATCCCAACAATCTAATGAGGCTAATCGAATCCGCACTGAGGCAGAAGCCAAACTTGAAACCACAATTAATGAGATGCGAAGAGCTAGTGAATCAATCTTTGATGAAACTAAAAAGATTGCCGGCGCCTTATCTAATTCTCAAGCCCGTGGAAAATTTGGAGAGGCGCAGTTAGAACTACTACTGCAACAGGCAGGTCTTCGCGAAGGACATGAATACAACAGACAAAAATCCACCACCGATGCAGACTCATCTGGAATTCCAGATATCACGGTGAAAATGCCAGGTGGCAGCGCGATATTTGTTGATTCTAAGTTTCCATTTGATCGCTTCTTAGATGCCTTTGGTACTGAAGTCCAAAGTGAGCGCGATGATTTTCTAGCCCAACATACAAAAGATTTACTTAAGCATGTTGAAGCACTTGCCAAACGTGGTTACCACAAATCAGCTGGCTCACCTGATTTTGTAGTTTTGTTTGTGCCATTTGAAACTCTCCTTGCTGAAGCTCTTCGAATTGATCCAGCATTGCTAGAAAAAGCATTTAAGGTAAATGTCACAATTGCTACTCCAACTTCAATGATGGCCCTACTTCGCACCATTGGTTATATCTTTACTAGAAATAAATTAGCCGATAACGCAGATGAGATTCAAAAAGTTGCTAATACCTTCTTAAAAAATATCACACTCTTGCATGGCAAAATTGTGGCAGTTGGTAAAGCAATCTCATCAACTGCTAAGGCTTATGAAGATTTAATTCCAACTGCTGAGCGAACTGTGTTAAGTCCAGCTAGAAGAATTCATAATTTAGGTGTGAGCGGGGATAAAGATAAATTAGCAATTGAGTATCCAGAATCTCCTGGTGAGGTTAGGGAGTTGAAAGCAATCTCAGGAGAAGATGATTTTATTGAAGTGGAAGAGATTGAGGTAGATAAGTAAATGAGCGCTCTGCCAATTAACTCTCCAATAAAGGGGCCTGGTTTAACTAAGCCTGGAGTTGTTATTCTGCAGTTTTTAGTAATATTTTTATTTGAAGGCATTGAAATAATATTTCGAAACTCACTCGGCATAATTACCTGCCTAGCTATTTGGATAGCCTTTTTTGGCGCAATCTACTTAGGTAGGAGTGGAACTGCATATGTCACAGCTGTTGCACCTCCCGTATCACTATTAATCTCTTCCATAGTTTTGATGCCACTACTAGGCGGCTCTTCATTTGCGCCAACTAAGTTATTAATTGATTTAGTAGCAGGTTTAGCCTCAGTCTCCTTCTATCTATTATCTGGAGCTGCTATTTCTTGGTTTATCTGGTTTAAAAAAGAACGAACACAGGCGAGTGGATTACCTGCCAGCAGCTTTTAAATCTTTACGAAGCTCAGGTGGAATTGCAAATAACAAATGCTCCTCAGTTGCAGTTATCGTTTGAACATCAGTAAATCCACGATCGGCAAGCCAGTTAAGTAAATCTTTAACTAAAATCTCTGGCACAGATGCCCCACTTGAAACTCCAATAGTTGTAACACCGGCCAGCCACTCATCCTTTGCCTCGGCAGCGTAATCAATTAGGTAGGCAGCTTTAGCTCCGTATTCAAGTGAGACCTCAACTAGGCGTACTGAGTTCGATGAGTTAGTTGAGCCAACAACTAGAACTAAATCAGCTTGCGGTGCAATCTCTTTAATTGCAACCTGTCGGTTTTGGGTGGCATAACAAATGTCATCACTTGGTGGATCAATTAGATTTGGAAATCGCTCTCGCAGCGCTGCCACAGTCGCCAGGGTTTCATCAACACTTAAGGTTGTTTGAGATAACCAAGCCACCTTATTTTCATCACGAACTTTAATATTTTTAATACTTTCAATTCCATCAACTAATTGCACATGCTCTGGTGCTTCACCGGCCGTGCCATCCACCTCTTCATGTCCTTCATGACCAATTAACAAAATATCGTAATCATCGGATGCAAATCGCCTAGCTTCATGGTGAACCTTGGTTACCAAAGGGCAGGTGGCATCAATAGTTTTTAGATTTCGATCTGCTGCGCTTTGGTGGACTGCAGGAGAGACACCATGAGCTGAGAAGACCACAATCTTTCCCTCTGGCACCTCATCTGTTTCATCAACAAATATTGCACCCCTTGCTTCTAAAGTTTGGACCACATGTTTGTTGTGAACAATTTGTTTTCGAACATATACAGGTGCGCCATAGAGATCTAAAGCTTTTTCAACGGTGATAACTGCGCGATCAACACCAGCGCAGTAGCCACGAGGTGCTGCAAGTAATACTCGCTTTTTAGTGGCTTGGCTCATGTGCTTATCCTAATTGATGATCCAAGACAGTAGATTTAGCCCTATGGCACCTGAGTTTTCATACCAAGATCTGCTGCCAATTGGGCCAGATAAAACCGAGTATCGATTAATTTCAAATGAGGGCGTAAGCACATTCACCGCTGATGGCCGCCAATTCTTAAAGGTCTCAAAGGATGCGATTAGTAATTTAACTCAAGTAGCCCTGCATGATATTTCCCATTACTTACGTAGTGAGCACCTTGAGCAATTAGCCAATATTTTAAAGGATCCAGAGAGCTCGCCCAATGATCGATTCGTAGCAACTGATTTATTAAAAAATGCCAATATTTCAGCAGGTGGCATATTGCCGATGTGCCAAGACACTGGCACAGCAATTGTGATGGGCAAAAAAGGGCAGCAAGTATTAACTGAAGAAAAAGATGAGATCTCAATCTCTCGTGGCGTTTATGACGCGTTTACAAAATTAAATTTGCGCTACTCCCAACTGGCACCAGTTACTACTTGGGAGGAGAAAAACACCGGAAATAATCTTCCTGCCCAAATTGAAATCTACTCAGATACAGATCACCCAGATGAGTACAACTTCCTATTTATTGCTAAAGGTGGTGGCAGTGCTAATAAATCATTTTTATACCAAGAGACTAAGGCAGTTTTAAATCCAAACTCATTCATGAATTGGTTGGATGAAAAACTTCGCTCCCTTGGCACATCTGCTTGTCCGCCTTATCACCTAGTGGTGGTAATTGGTGGCACAAGTGCGGAGTACACAGTCAAGACCGCCAAACTTGCCAGCACTAAATACTTAGATTCACTTCCCACAAAAGGGGATGCCAAAACTGGCCATGGCTTTAGAGATTTAGAGTTAGAAAAAGAGATTTTAAAGTTGACTCAAAACATTGGCATCGGCGCTCAATTTGGTGGCAAGTACTTCTGTCATGATGTGCGAGTAGTTAGATTGCCTCGTCATGGCGCTTCACTGCCAATTGCAATTGCAGTTTCCTGCTCTGCAGATCGACAGGTAAAGGCAAAGATCAATAAAGATGGTGTCTTTATTGAAAAGCTAGAGACAGAGCCTGCGCACTTCCTGCCTGCTGCCACAAATGAGGATTTAGATGGGCCTGAAATAAAGATTGATTTATCAGCGAAAATGGCTGATATTTTGGCCCAATTATCAAAGCACCCAGTTAAAACTAGAGTGCTACTCACTGGCACGTTAGTAGTTGCTAGAGATTTAGCCCATGCCAAAATTAAAGAATTAATAGATAGCGGAAAACCATTGCCGCAGTACTTAAAAAATCATGCAGTTTATTACGCAGGCCCAGCTAAGACCCCAGCAGGTTATGCCTCCGGTTCATTTGGTCCAACTACAGCAGGGCGAATGGATTCCTATGTTGAGCAATTCCAAGCAGCAGGGGGTTCATTAATTATGTTGGCTAAGGGAAACAGATCTGAAGCGGTGGCTAGTGCGTGTAAAAAGTATGGCGGCTTCTACTTGGGATCAATTGGCGGACCAGCAGCCCGACTTGCCCAAGATTGCATAAAGAAGGTTGAGGTTTTAGATTATGAAGAACTCGGTATGGAAGCGGTCTGGAAGATTGAGGTAGAAAACTTTCCAGCTTTTATTATTATTGATGATAAAGGTAATGATTTTTATGCCCAAACTAGAAAACCATTAAGTATTGGCAAAAAACCTAACTAAAAAAGTATTAGTACCAGTTTGATCGTTTAAATTTACTCCAGGCAGCACATGGAGTGTTATAACGTTCTTTAACATATTTAAGTCCCCAGGTAATTTGGGTTACTGGATTTGTTCGCCAATCAGTTCCGACAATCTCCATCTTGGTAGCAGGTAGTGCTTGGGCAATTCCATGAGCGCCTGAGACTTTATTTCTTGCTTTGTAATTCCAATTACTCTCTTTAGTCCAAAGTTGATCAAGGCAGGTGAACTGCTTTTCAGACCAGGTGTAATTGGCTGCAATTAAACTCTTAGCAATCTCACGCGCCCCATCTGGCTGGCGGGCAAGATCAACCTGACGAGCAGCAACTGAGATCAAAGCCATCGCTGAGGCATCAACGGTCTTAACCGCATCTAGCTCCAATAGTGATGGGGTTGGGTCAAAGCCCTCCTCCCCAGGTAGTGGGGTGGTGCTCTCTAAATTGCTGGCAACTGATGGGATGGTTACTGAAAAGGTTAGGTTGCTAGAGGCGTAGGCCGGCTCTGAGATAACTAGGAAGAAGGCTAGGCAGGCAGCAGTCATGGAGATGCGCCGAACCCGTGGCGTGGTGAGAGTTAAAGCTTTAACTTTCATCCTTGCCCCCCTTCATTTCTTGCCAGATCACCGAAATTGGCCCTCTGGAACTGCTTTAGGGTGTCAGCCAGGGGTGGTGGGAGCAACTTTATATAGGCGCGTGGCGCGATTATGTTTATATTCACAGGTATTCTCAAGTATTAAAACCGCAGGTCAGAAACAGTGAAGTCCGATTTATCCCATATGTCGTAAGAGGGGTTTAAATCAACTTGTGAAGTTAATTGGCTCCTCTAATAGCTCAGTTACCAAGGCTGCGATCTGGCTGCGCTCACTTCTAGTCAAGGTGATATGGGCAAAGAGCGGGTGACCTTTCAAAGATTCAACAACGGCAACCACTCCATCATGACGGCCCACCCGCAAGTTATCCCGCTGGGCGATGTCATGAGTGAGGATGACCCTTGAACCTTGGCCAATACGAGAGAGCACCGTTAGTAAGACTCCTCGCTCTAAGGATTGGGCCTCATCAACAATGACAAAGGAGTCATGCAGGGAGCGGCCCCGGATATGAGTCAGTGGCAGAACCTCGATCAAACCTCGTTCCACAACCTCATCCAATACCTGCTGGCTAACCAACGCCCCTAAGGTGTCAAAAACTGCTTGAGCCCAAGGTGACATTTTTTCATTTTCAGTTCCTGGTAGATAACCAAGCTCTTGACCACCAACTGCATAAAGAGGTCGAAAGATCACTACCTTTTTATGTAGTCGCTTCTCTAATACCGCTTCTAAGCCAGCTGATAATGCCAAGGCACTTTTTCCAGTTCCAGCCCGTCCCCCTAAGGAAACAATTCCAACCTCTGGATCTAACAAAATATCTAAGGCAACTCTTTGTTCAGCACTTCGCCCGTGCAAACCAAATGCACTGCGATCTCCTCTTACCAAATGCAGATGTTTATCTGGGGTAACCCGAGCGAGCGCACTTCCTTTTTCAGAGTGCAGCACCACACCGGTATGACAAGGATATTTTTTTGCAATCTCATGTGAGATTTTTTCACTCTCATAAAGTGCGTCAATAACAGTTGAGCCAACACTTTCTTCCACCATGCCACTCCAGCCACTAGTGCTGGCCAGCTCTGCGCGATACTCCTGCGCCTCCACCCCAACTGAGGATGCTTTAACCCGAAGGGGTAAATCCTTGGTAACTAAAACTACTTGGCGGCCATCTGACATTAAGTTTTTAGCTATGGCTAAAATTCTTGAATCATTTGAGCCATCTCTTAAAAAGCCGGCTGGTAACTTTGAAGCATCAGTATGATTTAACTCAACCGATAAGGTGCCACCCTCATCATTAATTTCAATTGGCTTATCTAATCGCCCACTTTTAACCCGCAAATCATCCAGGGTGCGAAGGGCAGCCCTTGCAAAGTAGCCAAGCTCTGGGTGATCTCGCTTGGTCTCTAACTCACCAATTACTGTGATTGGAATGATTACTTCATGTTCGGCAAATCGGCTTAAGGCAATTGGATCTGCAAGTAAAACGCTGGTATCAAGCACATAGGTAATCCGGGCCAGTTGGGCTTGTGGGGATACTGACTTTAAGACAATAGATTCACTAGCCAATTAATCTTTTCGCAATCTCTTTAATTGTGCTCAAATGGTTTTGGAAGAATAGGTAAAGGGTAAATAATCAATGTGAAAAATCAGTGGCAACACGCAAGGCTTAAAGATTAAGTTTAGGTAAAGGCTTTAGCTACCACCGGCCGCTTTTTACGCGCCGCTCAATCCAAATCGATGCCACCGGCAAGGTGCCAGCCAGAAGAAAGAGGCCAGTACTAAGCAGGGATTTTCGCTTTGCCACACAAAGGATTAACGCAGCGAGTAAATAAACTGGATAGGTAAAGCCATGCACGATCGGTATCCAGATAAATTGCTCATAAAAACTCTTATCGCTAACTAAGTACTTTGCTGGCATGTAGGCAAACCAAAGCAGCAGTGACATAGCACCTGCCCAAAGCGCCCAAAATCGGAAGAAGAGAGTTATTCGCCTCATTTTTTTAAACCCACTTTCTTAGCCTTACTCACCTTGCTATTCACCTTATCGCTCTTGGCTCTAAATTGCGGAAAGGCTGGTGCGATTAAAAGTAGTAATCCCATAAACCACCAGACCACAACGTAGGAGATGTGTTGCCAATAAAAGCCAGGTAGGCGATTGGAGATTTGTTCTGAGGCCACTAAAGTTAAATCACTACTTTGATCACCGCCGATTTTTTCAGACTTTAAAATAATGTAACCATCGTATAAAAATGGGTTTTCCTTACTTACGACTAAGGCTGGATCAATTCTGGAAAGCTCACCTGGTTTTGCAAAGGCTCGATCAACATTTTGTCTTGGGTATAGCCGGCCTGTAATAGCGACTTCAGAATTGATTTGATCCTCGCCTACCCCAAGCACCTCCCTAACCACCAAGACTGCGTGGCCGGTACTTAGTTTTAATAACCTAACATCAAAGTTTGCAAGCACACCTTCAGAAATTTTTTGATCCCGAGCAATATATGAAGTGGAGTAATTTCCAGATGCTGAAACAATTCGATTAACCGCCTTGATCGGCATATTCATGCCAGCAGATGAAACCTGCTCTAGGGCAATTAAAGGTTGATCTGGCTTTGGCGCTGTTACCTTGTTTAATTCTTGGGCTCTATGCAATTGCCACATACCTAATTCATAGCAGGCATAGATAAGGCTGAGCCAGATTAAAACTGTTACAGCCTTTTTTAGCACCTGCTTCATAGTTAAATATTTACTCTTGGTCTTTGCGATCGGCTAATCTCTTATATCTGCGATAAAAACTTGTTAGTAAAACCACCATAGCTAAAGATAAAAAAATCATGGTTAATGAGCCAGCAACACCCATATCAAAACTTTTGACCTCATCCATTTATTTCTCCCTTGTACTAGGTTAGATAAGCCTACTTTCTGATTGCAGTATTGGTTCTACAATATGCCTGTGATGCATCCCAAAGTACTCTCTGACCCCACCTTGCGGGAAAGGTATGGCATTAAAGCTGCCAAAAATCCACGTTATCTTCTTGCTGGGATTTTACTTAGCGTTGTTGCGGCTTGGTTTATATGGAGTGGTTTTAATGCTGCAAATCCAGATGTTAGATCAGAGTTAGTTTCATTTAAAGTTATTGATGATCAAAGTATTTCTATCACTTATAAAATAACGGTGAGAGATTTAGGTAAGGATCACAGTTGCTCAGTGGTGGCAAGAGATATTGATAAGAACACTATTGGACAAGTATCTGACCTGATGCCAGCTGGCACATTGCTTGCTGGTGCTAACCTGCGCACCGTTGAGATAACTACCCGTTTACCTGCGGTAAATGCGGGAATCACCAGTTGCCAGTAACCTTTACTCTCTTATGAACCAACCAACTCAAACCTGGCTTACCCAAGAAGCAGCAGATCGGCTTAAGGCTGAGCTGGTGTCATTAGAGGGTCCACTTCGTGCTGAGATTATTAAAAAAATTGAAACTGCCAGAGCTGAAGGTGATTTAAAAGAGAATGGTGGCTATCACGCAGCAAGGGAGGAGCAAGGAAAAATTGAGGGAAGAATTCGCCAACTAAAACATATGCTCGAGCATGCACACATTGGTACACCTCCTGCTAGTGAATCAGGTGTGGTTGGCCTTGGTATGTTGGTAACAGTTGATATTGGCGGTGATGAACTTAAGTTCTTACTTGGCTCTAGAGAGATTTCATCCGGTGATGTTGAGGTTTACTCTGAAAAATCTCCACTTGGTGGGGCAGTTCTTGGCGCCAAGGTCGGTGAAACTGTTAACTACAGCGCCCCTAATGGCAAGTTAATTAAAGTAGCAGTCCTTGAGGCACAACCTTTTAATTAATTACTTTTTAGCTGCGTTGTTGTATTTGCGCACACTTAGTGGAATAAAGATTGCCATAATTAAAATCATATAAATGATTGACATTAATAATGGGTTCTCACTTGGAAATGATCCAGCGGTAGCACCAAACTCATTTTTAAGTCCAAATAGTTCTCGACAGCCCGCCACCATTGTTGAAACTGGATTCCACTCAGCAAAGTACTGAAGCGCTCTTGGCATGCCAGTAGTTGGTGCAAATGCGTTTGATAAAAATGTCAGTGGAAATACTGCGATAAAGGTGACGTTTTGTGCCACCCTCTCTTCTCGAACAGATAAGCCAATTAATACACCGATCCATGACATTGCAAAACCAAATACAAAGAGAAATACAAATCCTAAAAATACTTTAAATGCCCCAGAGGTTGGTCGCCAGCCCACTAAAAAGCCGGTCAAGCCCATAACTGCAAGTACAACAATGTTTAAAACACCATCACCTAAAGTTCTGCCGAAGACCACAGCAGATCGTGAAATAGGTAAGGATCTAAACCGATCAATTAAACCTTTTTGCATATCAGCTGATAGGCCAACTGCGGTGGCAGCTAAGGTGAAGGCAACGGTTTGCACAAATATTCCAGGCATTAACAGTTGCACATACCCACCAGGTTGACCGGTATCAATTGATCCACCGAAGACGTATCTAAATAGCAGCACAAACATCACAGGCTGAATGGTTGAAAATATTAAAACCTCAGGAACTCGAGCCAACTGCAATAGTTGTCGTTTAGTAATGATTAAAGCATCGGAGATTGCATTCATTATTTTTTACCTTTCTTACGCCCGGTAGCTGTAGCTAAACTTTCATCAGTTTTTTCCTCAGCCACATGACCAGTTAAGGATAGGAATACATCATCAAGGGATGGGCGCTTTAGGCCAATATCTAATGGATGAATACCTTTTTCATCTAATAACTTAGCTGCTTCAATTAATGCTTTACTGCCAGTTGTAACCGGTGCTGAAATTTGGCGCAAGCCCTCATCAACATTTACTGCGCTCCCACTGACCTTTGCCACAATCTCTTTCGTTGCTTGCACATTTTCATTCTCAACCACAATCTCAAGCCGCTCACCACCTACCTGTTTCTTTAATGAATCAGAGGTGCCACGTGCAATAACTTTTCCATGATCAATTACTGCAATTTCATCGGCTAAATGATCAGCCTCTTCTAAGTACTGTGTAGTTAAAAGCAAAGTAACTCCGCCCTTAACTAAATCATCAATTACACCCCACATATCCTGGCGGCCCCGTGGGTCTAATCCAGTTGTTGGCTCATCTAGGAATAAAACCTTTGGTCGAATAATTAATGATGCTGCTAAATCTAATCTACGGCGCATACCGCCAGAGTAAGTTCTAATTGGTCGCTTTGCTGCATCTGAAAGTGAGAACTGCTCTAACAATTCAATCGCTCGAACTTTCGCATCTTTTGCCGATAAATGATAAAGCCGGCCAAACATAATTAAGTTATCCCAGCCAGTTAAAGTTTCATCAACAGCTGCGTATTGACCAGATAAACCAATTATTTTTCGGACCTCATCTGGATGTTTTAAAACATCAATTCCACCAACAGTTGCATGGCCAGAATCTGGTGCAAGTAAGGTTGCTAAAATTCTTACAGTTGTTGTTTTACCAGCTCCATTTGGTCCAAGCACACCAAGAACTGTGCCTTCTTCAACATCTAGATTTAAACCATCTAGCGCTCGAACTGAGCCTTTGTTGTAGGTCTTAACTAGGTCTTCTGCTATTACTGCTTTCATATGTAAGATCTTAACAAGGATTCGGAGTAAACTATTCCCCTCAGACAATTTGAAGATAAATAATGCTAAATCCGACAACTTAAGGTGGATATATAACGATGGCTATGGCGAAAAATAACTCTAAATCAGACAAAGCAAATACTCCCAAGGATGGCCCGCTTAGCCATAAGGAAATTTTAATAGTTCTAAGCGGATTAATGACTGGCATGCTGCTGGCAGCTTTAGATCAAACAATTGTTTCAACCGCTTTAAAAAATATTGTTGAAGATTTCAACGGACTTAATCACTACACCTGGGTAGTAACTGCTTACCTTTTAACTTCAACCGCATCAACACCACTTTATGGAAAAATTTCAGATCTTTATGGTCGCCGGCCAGTATTTCAGTTTGCAATTATTACCTTTCTAATTGGATCTTTCTTAGCTGGGGCATCACAAAATATGACCCAATTGATTTTTACTCGCGCCCTGCAAGGCTTAGGTGCAGGTGGTTTGATGGCGTTAACTTTCGTAATCATTGGCGACATCGTCTCGCCACGTGAGCGCGGTAAGTATCAAGGCTACTTCGGCGCTGTTTGGGGTCTCTCCTCAGTTGCCGGTCCATTACTTGGTGGATTCTTTTCCGACCATGCCACAATTTTAGGAATCACTGGTTGGCGCTGGATTTTCTACATCAACCTGCCATTTGGAATCTTGGCATTAATTATTACCTCAGCTGTATTACATATTCCAAAGGTAAAACGTGAACACAAGATTGATTATCTTGGTGCATTGCTATTGGTATTAGCAGTTAGCTCAGTACTGCTTGCAGTTTCAGTTTATGGACCAGAGGATGGTTGGACTGACTCAAGAACACTAATGGTAATTTCTACTGGATTAATTCTTACTATGGCATTTTTATGGCAAGAAAAAAGAGCTGTAGAGCCAATCTTGCCGCTTAGATTATTTAAGAATCAAACATTTTCTTTAACCTCAGCACTTGGCTTCATTATTGGTGCAGGCATGTTTGGCGCCATTGTTATGTTGCCGCTATACCTTCAAGTTGTTAAAGGAAATTCAGCGACTGAAGCGGGATTAAAGTTAATTCCACTAATGATCGGCATTGTTTCAATGTCAATTTTTAGCGGTAAAAAAATCTCAACTACTGGTAAATACAAGATATTCCCAATAGTAGGAACTGCCATTATGACTATCGGCTTAGTTCTCATGTCTACTTTAAATGAAGACACTTCATTTGCAATCCTTTCAATTTATGCAGTCCTAGTCGGAGCTGGCCTTGGACTATCTATGCAGACAATAGTTATCGCGTTGCAAAATGCAGTGGACTTTCAAGATATGGGAATTGCAACCTCTTCCAACACTTTCTTTAGATCTCTAGGTGGTGCCTTTGGAACGGCAATTTTCGGAACTATTTTGAGCAACCGAATTGCTTACTATTTGCAAGATAACTTTGCAAAATTACAAAGCAGTGATCCGGCTGCATTATCTGACTTTGATTCTTCCAAGTTAGATTTGATCACTACGAATACCTCAATTATTACCACCTTGCCTCCAGTAATTAGAGATACTGTTTTGCATAGCTTTGCTCAAACTTTTCAGGTGGTCTTTTTGGCAGCTGCCCCAATAACTTTCTTGGGATTTGTACTTGCGTTCTTCTTAAAAGAAAAACCATTACAAAGTAGTTCAGCTCATCATGCAGCTAAATCTGAAGCAGCTGGCGAGGCGGTAGGTTAAATAAAAATCAAAACCTTAGGTAGAAACCCTTTCGCGCAACTGCCGCGAGAGGTTTCTATTCTTTCGGCTGTTTCATTTTTTGTCGCCGTTGGGTTTGGATTGATTATTCCAGCAATTCCAATCTTTGCATCATCATTTGGAGTTAATAAAACTGCAATCGGTTTAATCATCTCAAGCTTTGCAATTATGCGCTTTTCCTCTGGCTTGATCTCAGGCAAATTAGTTGATCGATTTGGTGAACGAGCAGTGCTTGGCTTTGGTTTATTTATGGTCTCATTTTTCACACTGCTGACTGCGCTCTCACAAAGCTATGGACAGCTGCTTACATTCAGATCTTTAGGTGGTCTTGGCTCTTCAATGTTCTCAGTTTCAGCTGGTTCCTTGCTTATGCGTTCTGTGAGCGATGATGTTAGGGCTCGCGCTCAGTCATTATATAACGGTGGATTTTTACTAGGTGGAATTACTGGACCAGCTTTTGGCGGAGTACTTTCGGCTATTTCACTTCGCGCACCATTTTTTGTCTACTCCACTACTTTGGCAATTGCTGGAACTATTGCCTTAGTTTTCTTAAGTGAAAAACGATTAGGCAAGAAGATTAATGCGCCAACAAGTCAGATAGGCCAAACCACCTTAAGTCAGGCATTTAAGTTACGCCCCTACCAAGTTGCATTAATGCTTGCCTTTATAAATAACTGGATATTATTTGGATTAAGATCTTCGATTTTGCCTTTATTTGTTACTGAAAAATTAAATTCAACGGCAGCAATTGCAGGTCTTGGTTTAACTATTGGAGCGCTAGTGCAAGGCGTTTTTATGTTGCGCGCTGGAAAATACTCTGACACTAAAGGTAGAAAAGCTGCTTTCTTATTTGGTAGCGCATTTGTTTTGTTTGGCATATTGATGTTGGCATTTACCACTAATACTGCGCTCTATTTCATTTCAATGGCGCTATTTGGATTAGGTGGGGCTTATGTTGGAACTGCGCCAGGCAGCGTTGTTGGCGACATTATTAAGGGCCGCGGTGGGCAAGTTATTGCAGCATGGCAGATGGCCGGTGATGCTGGCATGATTTTCGGTCCAGTAATAGTTGGTTTGTTAACCGATATTTTTAGTTACCAGGTGGCTTTCTTAGTATCTGCTGGGATCTGGATGATTGCAATGTTACTTGCAACTATTTTGCCTGAGACTAGGTTGTCGCACTTAGAAAATGATTTAATTCCAGACAAAAATAAACAGGAGCTGTGATCTCTCACAGCCCCTGTTGGGTAATTATTTTTTATTAGCGGTCGTTGCGAAGAATTGAAATCAAACGCAGAACCTCAAGGTATAGCCACACTACGGTAACCATTAAGCCAAAAGATGCTCGCCATGATTCTTTCTCAGGCACTCCAGCAACAACACCTTTTTCAATTTGATCAAAATCTAGAACTAAGAAAAGGCTAGCAAGACCAACGCCTGCTACTGCAAGAAGTAATCCAAGACCAGATACTCCGTAGAAACCATAGCCTTGACCTACGCCAAAGAATGAAGCTACAAGTGAGACAAGTCCAAGAATAAAGTAACCAATTGCTGCACCGATTAGCGCGCGAGTAAATTGTGGAGTCGCTCTTAATGTTCCATTGCGGTACATAACTAGTACACCAGCAAATGCTGCCACTGTTCCAATTACAGCTTGGCTAACAATTCCTGGGTAGAAAGATTCGTAGTAACTGCTTAAAGTTCCAAGTGCTAAACCTTCTAGTCCAGCATATGCAATTACAAGTCCTGGTTTAATGTTTTTACTAAAACTAATAACCATCGCTAGCACAAATCCGCCAAGGAAGCCGATCAGCACTGCGCCCATTCCTAGGTTTGCACTCCATGCGAGCGCACCAACAACAACTAGAATCGTAAATAAAAATCCAGTTTTCGCAACGACATCTTCAATTGTCATGCGACCTGTTCGCATTGATGAGGCGGCTGGAGCGTTATAACTTTGCTCTAGTTGATCAACGCGCATATTTCTCGGTTGATTAAATGCCTTTCCAAGTACAGGGTTTGAGCTTTTCATTCTTCTCCTTCTATAGAAGTAACTAATGGGTTATTTTAATTAGCCACTTAGGTAGTGAACAAATATTAATGATTCACAATTCCCTAAGCCATCGCTTTGGGCTATATCTGCCTTAATCTTTGCTGAAGATTCGCGGTAATTGAGCGTGCCCCCGGTGGGGGTCGAACCCACACTTGTGCGATTTTAAGTCGCATGCCTCTGCCATTGGGCTACAGGGGCGAATCTTCAGAGGGTAAATCTACCCGTCTTTTTTAACCGCCAAATCCAGCCAGATCTTCGCCTACTTTGTAAGTGACCAAGCAATTCCATCCAAAATATCTGACTCAGATGCAATGAATTCACTGGCCCCAGTTGCGGCCATGATTCTAGATAAGACCAAGGCACCAGCAGTAATTACATCCACTCGACCAGGGTGCATATAACCAAGGGAAGAGATTTCTTCCTTACTCATAGATTGAAACTTACCAGCCACTTTATGAACTGATTGCGCAGATACGCGTGCAAGGTGAATTAAATATCGATCATAGCTTTCTAAATTTAGAGCAGCGGCAGCAACTGTGGTCGCCGTTCCTGCAACTGCTATCAAACTTTTAGCTTCAGATATTGGTACTACTTGAGCAGCTTGAGCGATTGCAATATCAATATCAACTATTGCCTGGGCTATCTGTGCCATAGATGGTGGCTGTGTATTTAAGTGACGCTCACTCATTCGCACGCAACCAATATTTACACTCTTTGCCGCACTTACTTTTTCACCACCATAAACAAACTCAGTTGATCCACCTCCGATATCTACAACTAAAAATGGTCCTTCTTTTTGGGATAGCTCTTTGGTAGCACCGATAAAAGATAACTCTGCTTCTTCCTCACCTGGAATTACCTCAACATCTACTCCTAAGATTTTCTTAACACCATCAGTAAAGATCTCTCTATTACTAGCATCACGAGTTGCACTAGTTGCACAAAATCTAACTTTTTCAACACCTTTACTACTTATTCGTGCGCTAAATTTTTCAACAGCGCTAAGAGTTCTAGCAATTGCATCTGGGTGAAATGATTTATTTTGATCTACTCCTTGACCAAGTCTGACAATTTCCATCTCGCGTACAACCTCTTTGAAATTACCATTGGTGATATCGGCAATTAAAAGTCGAATGGAGTTAGTGCCACAATCTATTGCTGCAACCCGACTCAATTACTCAACCTCATCTAGTAAATTACTAATTTGTGAACAAGGTTTGTTTAACCACCAAGGTTCTAGTGCGATAAGTGCTTCATCTCCTAGTGGATTAACTCCGACTCCAGCAGCAAGTGAGTGCGCCACTAGTGAGTGCAAGCACTTAACCCGATCTGGCATACCACCGGCGGTAACTCCAATAATTTCTGGTACATCAAGGTTTTCTTTCTTAGCTAGCGCGCTTCTGGCTGCTTCATAATCAACATGGGCTGCTAAATACTCACCAGCAAGCTGTGGATCATTTTGTAGTCGCTCATTCATCTGCGTCATTAAGCCAGAGCTTTCTAAGGTTGAAATTGCTCCGGTAAGTCTTGGACAGGTGGCGTAGTAAAAAGTTGGAAATGGTGTGCCATCTGCTAATCGTGGTGGGGTTTGAACTACATCTACTTGTCCGCATGGGCAGCGATGTGCAACTGCTGAAACATCTCTTGGCGCTCTTCCAAGTTGGGCAGCCACAGTTTCTAAATCTTTATCTTTTGGTTTTTCTGCCACAAATGCATCAGTTGGCTTAACCATTTTAGTTATTTACATTGGTACTAGTAATTGATGAAATCAATCTTGAATACCAAGGTAGACCAACTGGAAGTTGACTAGAGATTTTTGTCTGCTGATCCTCACCGGTAATTTCATCATCACCGACAACTATGTATTGCCGCTCACCAGGAAATACAAAATGCAATCTAGCTCTTGCTTGACTCGCCACATATTCAGGATCATCCCATTGGGCTAGTTCAGCAGCAGCCTTATCTAACATTGCTTGATTATCTGAAATTTGAGTTTTTAATGAATTTATTTGAGCACGTTGCGTGAAGTAATGTTGAATAGGCGGTGCCAAAGTAATTGCAACAACAAAGAGAACAATTCCAACAATTAGTGCTCGATTAGATAATCCTCGTTTTTTTAATCCAGATTGAATACTTTTCTTTGATGATGAAACCAGCCCTGCTGCAAAAAATCTACGCCGAGCCATTTGAATTACTTCTTAAATCTTGGAAATGCGGATCGGCCAGCATAAATTGCACCTGCAGCCAACTCCTCTTCAATTCGAAGAAGTTGGTTGTATTTAGCAACTCGTTCAGATCTAGCTGGTGCGCCAGTTTTTATTTGACCACAATTTAACGCAACTGCTAAATCAGCAATTGTGGTGTCTTCAGTTTCACCAGAGCGATGGCTCATCATTGATTTGTAATTATTTTTATGAGCTAAATTGACCGCATCAATAGTCTCAGTCAAACTGCCAATTTGATTTACCTTAACAAGTAAAGCATTTGCGGTTTTGCTTTCAATGCCTTTAGTTAAGCGCTCTATATTGGTAACAAATAGATCATCGCCAACGATCTGAATTTTTTCACCTAATTCAGCGGTTAATTTAGCCCAACCGCTCCAATCATCCTCATCCAATGGATCTTCAATAGAAACCAATGGATAGGCTGAAACTAATTCGCTGTAGTAAGCGATCATCTGCTCTGAAGTTAATAACTTGCCTTCAAACTTGTATTTACCATCTTCAAAAAACTCAGTTGCAGCAACATCCATTGCAAGTGCAATTTGAGTACCAGCTTTAAACCCCGCATTTTCAATTGCAACCAAGATTAAATCTAATGCTGCGCGATTGCTCTCCAAATTTGGGGCAAAACCGCCTTCATCACCAATACTGGTTGCTAAACCTTTTTTCTTAAGTACTGACTTTAGGCTGTGATAAATCTCAGCGCCCCACCTTAAAGATTCTTTGAAACTTTGAGCACCAATTGGTGCGATCATAAACTCTTGAATATCAACATTTGTATCAGCGTGTGCACCACCATTTAAAATATTCATCATTGGCACCGGCAAAGTTTTAGCACCTTCACCGCCTAAATATTTAAATAGTGATTGATTTGAAGAGAGTGCCGCAGCTCGCGCAGTAGCAAGTGAAACTCCTAATATCGCATTTGCGCCAAGGGATGATTTATTCTTTGTGCCATCTAGTGCAATCATTTTTTCATCCAGTGACCTTTGATCATCTGCCTTCATACCAATTACTGCTGGTGCAATTTTTAGTGCCACATTTTTTACTGCAGTTTCAACGCCTTTTCCTAAATATCTTGATCCACCATCTCGAAGTTCAGCGGCTTCAAACGCGCCAGTTGACGCGCCACTTGGAACCGCGGCACGACCAATACTTTTATCTTCTAATCTAACTTCTACCTCAACAGTTGGGTTTCCTCGAGAATCTAAGATCTCTCTAGCGGTCACAGAGTTAATAACTGACACTAATTTGCCCTAACTATTTGTTTATTACTTGAATTATTTAAAGTAATTCTACCTTGTCTCATGCTCTTGAATCTGAACAATTAACTCTTTTGTTGCCCCACGTAGAGCAGCCTCAGGATCTAAGCCTTTATCAACAGCTTGAGTGATTAAACCAAGAAGTATCTGGCCAAATTGATCCTGATCAACATCATCATTGAGTTTGATTGGCTCAGAAACTGAGAGGTCATAATTTAATTTTTTTAATCGATATAGAACCTTAGTTGCCAAAGGCAAGGCTGGTTGGGCAAGTGGCACGCCATCAATTGCTGAGGTTCGTCCCTTTTCAGCCGCCTTTTGCTTCTCCCAGTTCTCTAAGACATCTGCACTTGAATCAACTACTTCACCAGCAAAAACATGAGGGTGCCTTCTAATTAATTTATCAGCAACCGATTTAGCTACATCTTCAATATTAAATGGTTGTTTAGCATCCTCCTCCGCCATCCGGGAGTGAAAGTAAACCTGAAGTAAAAGATCGCCCAGCTCTTCTTGCATTGCATCTCGATCATTATTTTCAACCGATTCAATAAACTCATAAGACTCTTCCAATAAATACTTTAGAAGTGAGGTGTGATCCTGCTCGGCATCCCATGGACATCCACCAGGTGAGCGAAGTTTGTCCATTACCTCGCGTAATCGGATGAGTTCAGAACTCATAATTTACCTAAGGTTGTTCAGTTACTGCGCCATCAGTTGCATCACTTGCTTGAATCGATGCATTATCAGCATTCCATTTACCGTACTTAGAATTTACTTTGATTCCCATTTTGCTCGCAGTTTCAATTACAAGTTGTTCAACAAATTTTGGCGCATCACTCTCTGAAACTCCAGATTTAATGAAGTTCTCATCAAGACGTTCAGAGATGATTAAAACACGCAAATAAGATTCAAAATTAGAGGTTGCCAAGTTAGCGCCAACAAGTGCTGCTGGTAATTCACTTTCACTTCCTAGTCTTGTAATGACATCAGCCTTACGTGCTGCTACATCAGCTGGTGTTACCGTTACAAACATATCTTTTGCAATTTTGTCCATTAAAACTCTCACGATGAAAAACTGTGCTTGATCGCGAAGTAATTCTGGGCCAACAACTAAATCCATTCCAGATGTGTCAACATTTTTACGAGATGCCAATATTTCATCAACAGTCTTTTGAATTTCATTTGAGGTGAACTCTTGATCTCCAACTTTTACTCCGCTGGTCATACTTGAACAGCCAGCTAGTAAAAGTGCTACTAATAATGGTGAGATCAATTTCTTAAACAATTTCATCCTCATTCTCTCTTAACTACCACTTCGAAGTTTTATTGGTTCAATCAGTTCTTGAAGTACTGAATTAACCCAGGCAAGGGTAGAAGTATCCCCTACCAACGCACTTTCTATCCAATTGGGGGCAGTAGGCCTTGCTACCAGCAGGATTTGAGCCGCATTTTTGTAGATTGATCCTGGGTAAATTCTAGATAGTTTTATTTGTGCTGACTCTGGCAATACAACTGGCGTTAGTCGAAGATTTTTTCCAGATATTGCAACATCAGTTAAACCTAAACTCTTAGCAAATAAACGTAATGAGGCAACGGCCATTAATTCCACTGCAGCATCAGGTATTGGACCAAATCGGTCTACTAGCTCTGCACTAATTTCAGCTAATGCCTCATCATTTTGTGCATCTGCAATTCGACGATAAAGATCAAGCCTTAATCTTTCTGACTCTATGTATTCAATTGGTAGGTGTGCGTTAACTGGTAACTCCACCTTGCATTCATTATTTTTAGGTTTCTCATCAAAGTAGCCGGTTTTAAATTCATCTACAGCATCTGCAACCATTCGCATATACAAATCAAAACCAACTTCGGCAATATGACCTGATTGCTCACCGCCTAGTAAATTTCCTGCCCCTCTAATCTCTAAATCCTTCAATGCAACCTGCATGCCAGCACCTAAGTCAGTATTTGTTGCAATTGTGGTCAAGCGATCATGTGCTAACTCAGTTATTGGTTGCTCTGTTGGATATAAGAAGTATGCATAAGCTCGCTCTCTACTTCTACCCACCCGACCTCTAAGTTGATGAAGTTGAGATAAACCAAATAAATCTGAACGATCAACAATTAGTGTGTTTGCATTTGGAATATCAATTCCGCTTTCAATTATGGTTGTACATAAGAGTAAATCAAACTCTCTATTCCAAAAAGATAAAATTACCTCTTCCAGAACCCGCTCATTCATCTGCCCATGGGCTATTCCAATTTTAATTCCTGGGACTAATTTTTTAATTCGTTCTGCTACCGCTTCAATACTTTCAACCCGGTTATGAATAAAAAATATTTGCCCATCACGTAATAGTTCTCGATTTATTGCCGCACTTACCTGCTTTTCATCGTATGGGCCAACATAAGTTAAGACTGGGTGGCGCTCCTCCGGCGGCGTGGTTATGTTCGACATCTCTCTAATGCCAGTAATCGCCATCTCTAATGTTCTTGGAATCGGAGTGGCAGACATAGATAAAACATCCACATTAGTTCTTGCCTTTTTTAACTCTTCTTTATGTTCAACGCCAAAGCGCTGCTCCTCATCAACAACAAGTAATCCAAGATTTGCAAACTCAACATCTTTTGAAAGTAATCTGTGAGTACCAATAACTACATCAACGACTCCTGATTTAAGCCCTGCTATTACTTCTTTGCTCTGCGTCGCTGTGTTAAATCTTGATAATGCGGCTAGCTTTACTGGAAAACCAGCGTAACGAGTAGAAAAGGTATTGAAGTGTTGCTGCACAAGTAATGTTGTAGGTACCAAAATTACAACTTGTTTGCCATCTTGCACAGCTTTAAAAGCTGCCCTTACTGCAATTTCAGTTTTGCCATATCCAACATCACCACAAACGATTCGATCCATTGGATTTGGTTTTTCCATATCCCGCTTCACTTCATCAATAGTTGCTTGCTGATCTATTGTTTCAACAAATGCAAAACTATCCTCTAACTCTTTTTGCCAAGGTGTATCAGGTGAAAATGCAAAACCTGGCGCACTCATTCGTGCCGCGTATAGTCGAATTAACTCCGCTGCAATCTGCTTAACCGCTTTGCGTGCTTTTCTCTTACTGTTCTGCCAGTCAGCGCCACCAATTCGATGTAGCGCTGGTGCTTCCCCTCCTACATACTTTGTAACCTGTTCCAAGGTATCGGTTGGTACAAATAATTTATCTGCTGGTTGCCCACGCTTTGAAGAGGCATATTCAATTACTAGATACTCTCGTGAAATTCCTGCGATAGTTCGATTGATTAGTTCTAAATACTTACCAACTCCATGTTGCTCGTGAACAACAAAATCACCAATTTTTAATTGCAACGGATCAATGGACTTCTTTCGCCGAGAGGGCATACGAGCAAGATCTTTATCTGATGATCTTTGGCCTGAGATATCTTTATCAGTAACTACAACTAACTTAAACTCATCGCTGATAAAGCCATGCTTTAAATCACTTTGAACTAGATTCACAAGTTCATCTTTGGAAGATTGATTACTTTTAAGAATTTGATTAGAAATATTGGCTGCGTTTAGTAATTCAGAAAAACGTTTTAAAGTGCCATTTGCTGCTGCGCTAAAGACAACCTGATAGCCCTCTTTATGCCACTCGGCAATCTCTGCGACAGCTACCTCGTATTTATTGCCGTAGTTTTCAATCTCTGCCAGAAAATCCAGTGGAAGATCCTCAGGAGTTGCCGCATAAAGATTTAAGTTTCGAATTGTGAATTTAGATTTTTTTGCTTGAGAATAGATATCTGCCATCTCATAGAAACCGCCACGGCCTAGCTCTTCACTTAAATCAATTGGCACTTGCAGATTCACCTGATCACTCCATGCCAAATTAGACCAGGCTGCCTCTAGAAACTCTTGATTCGTGCTTATTAAATCAACTGATCTGGTTTTAATCCTTGGCTCATCAATTAACCAAATTTGGCAACCATTTGGTAGGTAATCCAAAATCGATTTGAAATCTGAAACCACACCAGCAGCCAGTGATTCCATCCCTTCAAAAGTTATTCCTTCACTTAGCTTTTGAGTTAACTCATTAATCTGAGGAAATTTCTCTCCCAACGCTTTTGCTCGAGATTTAACACCTTCATCTATTATTAACTCCCGACATGGGTAGATAACAACTTCACTTGAGATCGGATCTAAGGATCGCTGGTCTGAAATAGCAAAGTAAGTGAGTTCATCAATTTCATCTGCGAAAAAATCTATTCGAATTGGATGTTCTTGATCAGGTGGAAATAAATCCAAAATTCCACCTCTTACCGCAAAATCTCCACGCTTTTCTACTAAGTCTGATCTTAGATAACCAAATCTAGATAATTGCTCGATTAGATCTGCCATTCTTACGGACTCATTTTTTCTAATTCTAATTTGAGAATTTTTTAAATCATTTGCAATTATTGGTTGTAATAAGGCTCTGATTGAGCAAACTATGTATTTACTTTCTTTATTTCTTAAATCATTTAAAGCTTTAAATCTGGCAGTAACAGTGTCAGATTTAGGACTAAGCCGCTCGTGGGGCAAAGTTTCCCATGCTGGAAAATTAACAACTTGATCCATACCTTCAAGTGAGGCTAACTCCTGCGCCAACTCGTTAGCAGTGCGAGTGGAGGTAGCAACTACTAAAATTGGTGAGTTTTGGTTTATGCAAAGTAGTGAGTGAGTTGCCGAAGGTGCAATTAGATTTTCATTTTGATCTAAGTATTTTCCAATTGGTTCGCGCAATACGTTGAATAAGCTTTTCATCTACTCTCCTTTCACCGGTAAACGCCACTTACCCCCGCTCCATAAATGAAGGGGGGTTAACGGTCTAATTCTACGACCACCAACTGGGAGCAAACGCCAAAAAGGTGCGCCCGGGGAATTAATAACCTGTAATGATTAAGCCATGAATGCCGGGGCAGATAACACGGATTTACGCAATGATGTTCGCAAACTGGCTGATCTGCTTGGTCAAACACTTGCTAGGCAAGAAGGTAAAGAACTTCTCGCGCTCGTTGAAGGCGTTCGACTTTCGGTTAGAGAAGGTCAACAGGATGAGATTTTAAATAAGCTAACAGATTCCCAAACTATTTCTCTGGTCAGGGCATTTAGCAATTTTTTTAATTTAGCAAATGTTGCTGAACAAGTTAATAGATCTAAAGATATTGCTGCTGAACACAAATCTGAAGGTTCTTGGCTTGGCAAGGCAATAGAAAATATTGCCAAAGCTCAGCAGGATGGTAAGGATTTTTCAACTAAAGATTTACAAAATTGGCTTGATAACTTCTCAGTCCGACCAGTTTTCACAGCCCACCCAACGGAGGCTGCTCGACGATCTGTTTTGAGCAAAATGACAACCATTGCTCAATTACTTGAACAGCCAGAGAACCAAATAAAGAATGATCGCTTAGCAGAAGCCATCGATTTACTATGGCAAACAGATGAGCTTCGGTTAGGTCGACCAGATCCACTAGATGAAGCGGTGAATTCCATCTATTACTTAGATGAACTACTTCTTGAAACTGTGCCAGAGGTATTAGCTGAGTTTGTAAATGAAATTAAGAAATTAGGAATAAATCTCTCGCTAACAGCTAGGCCGTTAAGGTTTGGAACTTGGATTGGTGGGGATAGAGATGGAAATCCCAATATCACTGCAGCGGTGACAAAATCAGCAATACTTTTACAAAATGCTCATTTCACCCGAACTCTATTCTCACATCTAGATGAGTTAAGGCAGGCACTTTCAATTTCAACAAAATTAGCTGGGGTTTCTAAGGAGTTAGAAAAATCAGTTGAACAAGATTTAGAAAATTTACCTGAAGTAGAAGCACGGTATCGAAGAATTAATGTAGAGGAGCCATATCGTTTAAAAGCAACTGCAATTAGACATAAGCTATCCCTGACTCAAGCTAGGCATGCAGCAGGATTGCCTCACTTTCCAGGAAGAGATTACAAAGACACCGCTGATTTGCTTAAAGATTTTGAAGTAATGCGTTCATCACTACTTTCACATAATGGTGAATTAATCGCCAATGGCTTACTTGATCGAATTATGCGAACTATTAATGCCTTTGGATTAACCCATGCAACTATGGACATAAGAGAGCACTCTGAGGTTCATCACAAGTTATTAAATCAAGTATTAGGTGGCTCTAGCGCTGAGATTCTCACCAAACAGCTTCTTGATAAATCAGCTCCTGTTTTAAAGGATTTAGATTTATCAAGTGATAACTGTTATAAAACCTTTGAGGCAATTAAGGATTTAATTGATCGTTTTGGCCCAGAAGTGATTGAAAGCTACATAATCTCAATGACTAAATCTGCAAATGATGTAATGGCTGCAGTGGTAATTGCAAAGATGGCAGGATTAATCTCACTGCAGGACTCTAATTCCTTTGCAAAGATAGGTTTTGTTCCACTATTGGAAACTGTGGCAGAGCTTAGATCTGCAGACAAAATATTAGATGAGTTATTAAGTGATAAGAATTATCGCAAAATTGTTGAATTACGCGGTGGAGTCCAAGAAGTAATGCTTGGTTATTCAGATTCAAATAAAGATGCTGGCATAACAACTAGTCAGTGGGAGATTCATAAAGCACAGCGAAAGCTAAGAGATGTTGCGATGAAGCATTCGGTAAAGCTTCGACTATTTCATGGTCGTGGTGGATCAGTTGGAAGAGGTGGTGGACCAACTTATGACGCGTTAATCGCATTGCCTTGGGGTTCAATAGATGGTCAGATAAAAATGACTGAACAAGGTGAAGTTATCTCTGACAAGTTTGGCCTACCCGCACTAGCCAAGGAAAACTTAGAGTTAACTTTAGCTGCTGCATTAGAGGCAACTGTTTTAAATAGAAAACCACGGCAATCAGGTAGTGATCTAAACGCTTGGAATGAGTGCATGGATTTAATAAGTGAGAGCGCTTATAGCTCTTATCGAGCTTTGGTGGATCAAGATGAGTTGCCTGCTTACTTTTATGCATCAACACCAGTTGAACAATTAGGAAATATGTTTTTAGGCTCTCGTCCTTCTAGGCGGCCAGATGCTTCTGCTGGTTTGGAATCTTTACGTGCTATCCCATGGGTTTTTGGTTGGACTCAATCTCGTCAAATTGTGCCGGGTTGGTATGGAGTTGGTTCTGGGCTTAAGGCTGCTCGTGAAGCTGGTAAATCAGATTTACTTCAAACATTACTTAAAGAGTGGCACTTCTTTAGAACTTTCATAAGTAATGTTGAGATGACTCTTGCAAAAACTGATTTAGCAATTGCCCAGCGTTATGTAACTACATTAGTTGATCCATCTCTTCATAAAATCTTTGATCAAATAAAAGCAGAGTTTGATTTAACAGTTAAAGAGTTACTGTTAATGACTAATAAGAGTGAGATATTGGGCAATCAGCCAATATTGGCAAGAACTTTGCAGGTTAGAGATACCTACCTTGCGCCAATTCAATTACTTCAAATCTCACTTCTTAAAAGGGTTCGTACACAAAAGCAGGCAGACCCACTTCTGGCACGAGCCTTGCTTTTAACTATTAACGGTGTTGCAGCAGGTTTGCGCAATACTGGATGAGTAGGCTGGCGGAAGTTTTAGACAGGGGTCAAATTGGCTAAGCAGTTTATTTATCCATTTACATTTGGCGATAAAAGTAAATCGGATTTGCTTGGTGGTAAGGGCGCGAATCTTGCTGAGATGGTCCAAATGGGATTGCCTGTTCCACCAGGTTTTACTATTACAACAGATGCCTGCCGTGAGTACTTAACTACTGGCATTGTCCCGGCTCAACTACGTGATCAAATCCATGTTTCCCTTGCAAACCTAGAAAAAATTGTGGGAAAGAATTTTGGCGATGCGAGTAATCCTCTATTAGTTTCAGTTCGCTCAGGTGCTAAGCACTCGATGCCAGGCATGATGGAGACGGTTTTAAATGTTGGTATTACTCCTGAAGTTGCAGATGCCCTGGCAAAATCTTCTGGAAATGAAAAGTTTGCCTGGGATTCATATCGCAGATTTATCGATATGTTTGGCCGAATTGTTTGTGATTTGCCGGATGAAACGGTTCATCAAATTGAAGGTGAATATTTAAAGAAAGCTAATGTGAAAGTAGTTGCTGAATTATCAGCCTCTGCCTTAAAGGAGTTAGCACAAGACTTAATTAAGGCAATAGAGAAATTTACAAATAAACCATTTCCTAATAAACCAATTGATCATTTAACGCAATCAATTGAAGCAGTGTTTAAATCTTGGAACTCTGAACGAGCCCAGCTATACCGACGACGAGAGCGAATTCCATCAGATCTTGGAACTGCGGTAAATATTCAATCGATGGTGTTTGGAAACTTAAGTGATGATTCTGGTACCGGTGTGGCGTTTACAAGAAACCCAGCAACTGGTGAGATCGGAAGTTATGGCGATTATTTAGATCGCGCGCAGGGTGAGGATGTAGTTGCCGGGATTCGAAACACAATGTCCCTGGTAGATATGTCTAAAAAAGAGCCTGTTGTTCACGCAGAGCTAGAGCAATTAATGAAAACTTTAGAGAATCATTACCGAGATTTATGCGACATTGAATTCACAGTTGAACGCGGAAAGCTTTGGATATTACAAACTCGAGTAGGAAAGCGAACGGCTGAAGCAGCATTTCGTATCGCAACTCAATTAGTTGATGAAGGCAAGATCTCCATGGATGAGGCGTTGATTCGTACAACTGGTGATCAATTAGCGCAGTTAATGTTTCCACAATTTGATTTAGCTGCAAACCGCAATTTAATTGCAACTGGAATCCCGGCCTCACCAGGAGCTGCAGTTGGTGAAATTGTTTTTAACTCAAAACGAGCATTTGATTTAGCAAAAACTGGACGTAAAGTGATTTTAGTTCGCAGAGAAACTAGCCCAGATGATTTAGTTGGCATGGTCGCTGCTGAAGGAATTTTAACTAGTCGTGGTGGTAAGACCTCTCACGCCGCTGTTGTTGCTAGAGGTATGGGAAAGACTGCAGTTTGTGGAACTGAGAGCATAAGTGTGGATGAAAAATTATTGCAATTTAGTGTTGGAGATTTAATTGTTCGAGAGGGTGAAGTTGTCTCAATTGATGGCACAACTGGTTGCGTTTATTTAGGTGAGCTACCAGTTACCCAATCTCCCGTTACCTCATACCTAGAAGGAACTTTGCTTGCTAGTGCAAAAGAGGCCACACCTGTTGTGAAGGCGGTTGATCGGATTTTGCAACATGCAGATGAAATTAGAAAGTTATATGTAAGAGCAAATGCTGACACTCCAGAGGATGCTAAGCGTGCTAAAACATTAGGTGCGCAAGGAATTGGTTTATGCCGAACTGAGCACATGTTCTTAGGTGAGCGCAGAAGTTTTGTTGAACGTGTAGTACTTGCTGAAAATGAATCTGAGCAAAATACGGTCATTGCTGAGATGCAGCCACTGCAACAAGCAGATTTTGTTGGGATATTAAAAGCTATGTCAGGCTTTCCGGTAACAATTAGATTATTAGATCCACCATTACATGAGTTCTTGCCGGATCTTGCAACTCTAAGTGCTGAGATGGCAACAGCTGAGGCACTAAATTCAACAATCACACCGCGCGATAAAGCAATATTTGCCGCAGTAAAGCGTTTGCATGAATCAAACCCAATGCTTGGACTTCGGGGCGTGCGTCTTGGCATACTAATTCCAGAGTTATTTAAGATGCAGGTTCGAGCGATAGTCCTTGCTGCCCTTGAGGTTAAAAAGGCAGGTTTTGATCCAAAGCCTGAGTTAATGATTCCTTTAGTTGCTACTCAACGTGAGCTTTTGTATTTACGGGAGACCTTAGAGGATGAAATTAAGAAAACCTTAAACGGAGCGCAGTTAGAGATGCCAATTGGCACCATGATTGAAACTCCCAGGGCTGCAATTACTGCAAGTAGATTGGCAGATTACGCAGACTTTTTCTCATTTGGTACCAATGATCTAACCCAACTTACCTGGGCATTTAGCCGTGATGATGTTGAGTCAACATTTTTGCCAAGATACTTAGATCTAGAACTACTTCCATTTAATCCATTTGAATCACTCGACCAAGATGGCGTTGGCTTATTAGTAAAAATTGCTAGAGATCAAGCCCGGGCATATCGAAAAGATTTCAAATTAGGTGTTTGCGGTGAACATGGTGGAGATCCAAGAAGCATTCACTTCTTTCACAACTTAAATCTTGATTACGTCTCCTGCTCTCCATTTAGAGTGCCAGTAGCTCGGCTTGAATCAGGTAGAGCTAAGGTTATTAAGAGTTAACAGAAAAACTTTGTAAACAAACAATTAGTATAATTTTACTGACTTGAAGGCTTAATTGACCACTAAGATTTTATATCTAAGATCACTTCGTTGTAACGCAAAAATCCTGGTTTCCAAGGCGGATCAAAGCGGGCGATTCGCAGCGTTCCAATTGGGGTCAGGCTCTCATTTGCAAGGGCTAAGCGAAGCTCTGATTCCTTCTCTTGGATTTTAGATGTAGTAGTCATGCCATTAAATGGAAGTGCTGCAGCGAGCTGCTCTGCAAGAGTGCGCAATGTGACTTTGGAGCTTCCTGGATTCGGCAAGTCAGCTAGTGTCATTCCTTCTGGCATAACAAAGGAAATCATCCATGAACGCGAGTCAGTTGATTCTTGAAGAACTGGTGCGGTCATTGCGATGTTGTTCTGGGAAATATAAGTAACCAGGGGGCGAAAACCAAGGCTTGCAGCTTGCGAATATTCTGCTTTAACAAGTACATCGGCTATCACACATGGGTGGTAGCGACGAATTTCTACATTAGTTCTTGGAATCTTCTTAACAAAATCAAATTTCTGCCGCTCAGTCATACAACCAGGCTACTCCACTTTCAGTTCTCTGTAGATTAAGAGTTAAAAGCAGTTTGCGCTTTATCCATTCCAGTTAAAACTAAAGCAGTAATGGCATCCGCGCCTTGCGTTATGAACTCACCTAAATCTTTTCGCTCCTCTTTGCTAAAAGGCTTAAGTACAAAATCTGCTGGATCCTGATCACCGATTGGACGGCCAATACCCATCCTGATTCGAAAGTAATCAGCAGTTGAAAATGATGAGGTTAATGATTTAAGACCATTATGGCCATTATCACCGCCACCTTGTTTTATACGCAGTGCGTGAAATGGCAGATCAAGTTCATCGTGAACTGCGATCACTTGAGTGGATTCGATTTTATAAAAATCTAGTAATGCCTTAGCTGGGCCACCAGTTTCATTCATATATCCACGAGATTTAGCTAAAACTAAAGTTTGCTCACCACATTTAACCTCGCAAAGTTCCATACGCGATTTGTGAGAGGAGAATTTTTGTCCACCGGAAAGTTGATCTAAGACAAGTTGACCAATGTTGTGTCTGGTTTTTTCATACTCAGGACCTGGATTTCCGAGACCAATTACCAACCAACGATCAGCCATAAGTTAAGGCTAGTGCCAACTTACTTCTTTTTGTCCTTCTTATCATCGCCACCGGCAGGGGCTGCAGCGGACGCAGCAGCATCGCCTTCAGCAGGTGCAGCAGCAGCATCACCTTCAGTTGCAGCGGCAACAACTGGTACCTCTTCAACCTCAGCAGATCTAACTGACAAGTGCACAACAGTCATCTTTGGATCGCTAATTAACTTAACGCCCTCTGGTAGAACAACTTCAGAAGCTGTTTTAGATTCACCAGCCATCATGCCTTCCATGCTTAGTACTAAGAATGCAGGAATGTTAGTTACATCTGTCTCAACCTCAATAGAGTTATTTGTGTGTTCCAAAATTCCATCTTGGTCATACTTACCTTCAGTATGTACTGGAACTGAAACAACAACTCGCTCACCGCGGCGCACAATAACTAAGTCAATGTGCTCAAGCAGGCCAGTTAATGGATCGCGGCTAACAGACTTTGGAAGTGTTAACTCTGTGTGATCATCTAATACAACATCAATCAAAACGTTTGAAGTCTTTAATGCAATTCCAAGTTCACGAGAAGGTAATGCCACATGCTGTGGTTTCTCGCCATGTCCATAAATTACCGCCGGTATAAATCCATCACGACGTGATCTACGAGATGCACCTTTACCGAACTCAGTTCGGCGTGCTCCCTTAATTGATATTTCAGCCACTTTACTTCTCCCTCGATAACGGTTTGATCCCTCGCGGAATGAAGCGCAAGGTTATCTAATGGGTGGGTAAAAGGACAAATCCAATTGGTGCGCCCGCAGGGATTCGAACCCCGAACCTTCTGATCCGAAGTCAGATGCTCTATCCAGTTGAGCTACGGGCGCAATCTATTTATTAAATAAAACTCTTTTTAACTATGCCCATCAAAAAGACTTGTCACTGAACCATCCTCAAATACCTCTTTGATAGCTCGTCCAAGTAATGGCGCAATAGAAAGCACAGTTAGATTATCAAATCTATTCTCTTCAGGGATAGGCAGGGTATTGGTTACCACCACTTCAGAAACCCTTGATTTCTTTAATCGATCAATTGCCGGGCCTGAAAACACTGCGTGAGTAGCGGCAATGATTACATCCTTAGCTCCCGCCTCAATTAACGCATCCACCGCTTTTGTAACAGTGCCAGCGGTATCGATCATGTCATCTATTACTACGCAGGTCATTCCCTCAACATCTCCAACAACTTTTCCAACAGTTGCCTCATTTGGAATTCTTGGGTCACGAGTTTTGTGAATAAAAGCGATACTGCAGCCACCAAGTAACTCACTCCACCTTTCTGCAACTCTTACTCGACCTGAGTCTGGGGAGACAATTACTAAGTTTTTGCGATCAACTTTGCTACCCACATAATTTGTTAACAATGGAAGTGCGAATAGGTGATCAACTGGACCATCAAAAAATCCTTGAATCTGAGAAGTGTGTAGATCCACACACATTAATCGATCAGCTCCAGCGGTCTTAAACAAATCAGCCATTAATCTGGCAGAGATTGGTTCACGTCCACGATGTTTTTTATCTTGTCTGGCGTAACCATAAAAAGGTAGAACAACGGTAATTCGCTTTGCCGATGCTCGCTTTAGCGCATCGACCATAATTAACTGCTCCATAATTTGTTTATTTACTGGCGCGCTATGGCTTTGTAATACGAAAGCATCACTTCCGCGCACACTCTCTTCAAATCTAATAAATATTTCACCATTGGCAAAGTCATAAGCTGATGTTGGTGTGATTGGGATGCCAAGTTCGGCGGCAACCTCATCTGCTAACTCTGGATATGCCCGACCTGAAAATAGGCGCAAACTTTTCTCGGAGGATAAGCGAATCTCGTTCAGTTTAGCTTCCCCCTCACT
>Ga0209401_1000236_pt1 | contig 37760 bp, 49 predicted proteins | sample M_140807_MF_Meta_FD_187318 | JGI IMG/M metagenome (GOLD analysis project Ga0209401, IMG submission 187318) | Freshwater microbial communities from Lake Montjoie, Canada to study carbon cycling - M_140807_MF_MetaG (SPAdes) (version 2) | ecosystem: Environmental > Aquatic > Freshwater > Lake... | reverse complement strand
TGCCAGGCGACAACGTGTCGATCACTGTGAAGTTGATCAACCCGATTGCCATGGAAGAAGGTTTGCGTTTTGCGATCCGCGAAGGCGGCCGCACTGTGGGCGCTGGCGTTGTTGCCAAAATCCTCGCTTAATTCAACACATTGAAGTTTGGAGCAACAACATGTCCGCAAAACAAAAAATCCGCATTCGCCTCAAAGCGTTTGACTACAAATTGATCGACCAGTCTGCCGCTGAGATCGTTGACACTGCCAAGCGCACCGGCGCCATTGTCAAAGGCCCAGTGCCTTTGCCAACACGCATGAAGCGTTTTGACATTCTGCGTTCACCGCACGTTAACAAGACCAGCCGTGACCAGTTCGAAATCCGCACGCACCAGCGCCTGATGGACATCGTAGACCCTACAGACAAAACTGTAGACGCCTTGATGAAGTTGGACTTGCCTGCTGGCGTCGACGTGGAAATCAAGTTGCAGTAATTAAGTATTCATTTGCGGCAGCTCTAAAAAAAGTTGAGGCTTTGCTGGTTTGGGAAACCAAGCTTGCAATGTCCTCATCGGGGTCTGAAAAAGCCCCAAAAAGACTTGAATTTAAAAAACGCTTGCCATGACCAATGGCCTGTGGCTATAATTCAAGGCTCAGCCCAATTTGGGTTGAGATTTACATTAACCTTCTTTCATATTAAGCCTAGCTAAACCTAGGCCAAACCCAGGGGCCAATTGAAGTCGCTGGGGTGGAAGTATTGGAGAAAAAACATGAGTCTTAGCAACTCCCTAGGGTTGCTGGGCCGCAAGGTGGGCATGATGCGTCTGTTCACTGATGATGGGGACGCAGTGCCTGTCACAGTGGTAGATGTTTCTAACAACCGCGTGACCCAGGTGAAAACCCAAGAGAACGATGGCTACGTGGCCCTTCAGGTTACATTTGGCGCGCGTAAAGCATCGCGTGTCACCAAGCCAATTGCCGGCCACCTTGCAAAAGCAGGCGTTGAAGCCGGTGAAATCATTCAAGAATTCAAAGTGACTGCTGATACAGCAGCTCAGTACGCCGCTGGCGCTGCTGTGCCTGCTACGGTGTTTGCTGTGGGCCAAAAAGTGGACGTGCAAGGCACCTCCATTGGAAAAGGCTTCGCGGGCACCATCAAGCGTCACAACTTCAAATCACAGCGCGCATCGCACGGTAACAGCCGTTCACACAATGTGCCTGGATCCATCTCCATGGCGCAAGACCCAGGTCGTGTGTTCCCTGGTAAGCGCATGTCAGGTCACATGGGTGATGTCACATGCACCACCCAGAACCTCGACGTTGTGCGTGTTGATGAAGTCCGTGGCTTGCTCCTCATTCGAGGCGCAATTCCTGGTTCCAAAGGCGGTTTCGTCACAGTGCGTCCCGCTATCAAAGTTAAAGGAGCGAACTGATGCAGCTCGAACTCCTGAACGACCAAGGTCAAGCGTCATCTAAATTTGATGCGCCCGAAACCGTGTTCGGTCGTGCCTACAACGAAGACTTGATTCACCAGATCGTGGTGGCTTACCAAGCCAACGCCCGTCAAGGCACCCGCGCTCAAAAAGACCGTGAACAAGTTCACCACTCAACCAAGAAGCCATTCAAGCAAAAAGGCACCGGTCGTGCACGTGCTGGTATGACTTCTTCGCCTCTGTGGCGCGGCGGCGGTCGGATTTTCCCGAACATGCCCGACGAGAACTTCACACAGAAAATCAACAAGAAGATGTACCGCGCTGGTATGGCTTCTATCTTCTCTCAATTGGCACGCGAAGGCCGTTTGGCGGTGGTTGACTCCTTCAAGGTTGAGTCTCCCAAAACCAAGCTATTGGCTGCCAAATTCAAAGCCATGAACCTCGACTCTGTCTTGGTCATTGCAGAAGAAGTTGACGAAAACCTGTACTTGGCTTCTCGCAATCTGGTCAACATCCTGATTGTTGAGCCCCGTTACGCCGATCCAGTTTCTTTGGTGCACTTCAAGAAAGTGGTTGTCACCAAAGGCGCTGTCGACAAACTCAAGGAGATGTTCGCATGAGCACACAAAAGTTTGACGAAGGTCGTCTGATGGCTGTGTTGGTTGCCCCCATCGTGTCCGAGAAGGCCACCATGGTTGCAGAAAAATCAAACGCAGTCACATTCAAAGTGCTACAGGACGCTACCAAGCCTGAAATCAAAGCTGCAGTGCAGCTGATGTTCAAGGTGGAAGTTAAGGGCGTGTCTGTGGTGAACACCAAAGGCAAGACCAAGCGTTTTGGCAAGACTATTGGCCGTCGCGACAATGTTCGCAAGGCTTACGTCACCTTGATGCCAGGTCAAGAGCTGAACCTCTCAGGGGAGGCCGCTTAATCATGGCAGTCATTAAACTCAAACCAACTTCACCCGGCCAACGTGGCGTGGTGAAGGTCACACGCGATCACCTGCACAAAGGCGAGCCCTACGCGCCTTTGCTCGAAGCACAGCATCAAAAAGCGGGTCGCAACAACAACGGTCACATCACAACCCGTCACAAGGGTGGTGGTCACAAACATCACTACCGTGTTGTTGACTTCAAACGCAACAAAGATGCCATTCCAGCCAAAGTGGAACGCATTGAGTACGACCCTAACCGCACAGCGCACATTGCGCTGGTCTGCTACGCAGACGGCGAGCGTCGTTACATCATTGCACCGCGTGGTTTGGAAGTGGGCGCAACATTGATGTCCGGTTCGGAAGCCCCGATCCGTGCAGGCAATACATTGCCCATCCGCAACATTCCAGTGGGTTCAACCATTCACTGTATCGAATTGAAACCAGGCGCCGGCGCTCAAATCGCTCGTTCTGCTGGTACTTCTGCCACCTTGTTGGCCCGTGAAGGCATCTACGCTCAAGTGCGTATGCGTTCCGGTGAAGTTCGCAAGATTCACATCGAATGCCGTGCAACCATTGGTGAAGTCGCCAACGAAGAACACAGCTTGCGCCAGTTGGGCAAAGCCGGTGTGAAGCGTTGGATGGGTATTCGTCCCACCGTCCGCGGTGTGGCCATGAACCCTGTAGACCACCCACACGGTGGTGGCGAAGGTCGTACCGGTGAAGGCCGTCATGCTGTAGACCCATGGGGTAACCTGACCAAGGGCTACCGTACCCGTAACAACAAGCGCACGCAGGTCATGATCGTGTCGCGTCGCAAGAAGTAAAGGGTAGCCAATGACACGCTCACTTAAAAAAGGTCCATTTGTTGACCATCACCTCGTTGCCAAGGTTGAAAAAGCCGTTGCAACGAAAGACAAAAAGCCCATCAAAACATGGTCACGTCGTTCTATGGTCTTGCCCGATTTCATCGGCCTGACCATTGCTGTGCACAACGGCAAGCAACACGTGCCTGTGTATGTGACTGACCAAATGGTTGGCCACAAGCTGGGTGAATTCGCTTTGACCCGGACATTCAAGGGTCATCCAGCGGACAAAAAAGTCCAGAAGAAATAAGGAAAGACCATGGAAACACGTGCAGTCCTCAGGGGCGTCCGTTTGTCGGTCGATAAAGGCCGCCTGGTCGCCGATTTAATTCGCGGCAAAAAAGTGGATCAAGCTTTGAACATCCTCACATTCACGCAGAAAAAAGCTGCTGGCATTGTGAAGAAGGTTTTGGAGTCCGCCATTGCCAATGCTGAACACAACGACGGTGCTGACATCGACGAGTTGAAGGTGAAAACCATCTACGTCGAACAAGGCGCCACACTCAAGCGATTCACCGCCCGCGCCAAAGGCCGTGGCAACCGTATCAGCAAGCCCACATGCCACGTGTATGTGACGGTTGGCAACTGAAAGGCCTAGGAAGAATATGGGACAAAAAATCCATCCTACCGGCTTCCGCCTTGCGGTTACACGCAATTGGGCAAGCCGTTGGTACGCAAACAACCGTGATTTCGCTGGCATGTTGGCCGAAGACATCAAGGTTCGTGAATACCTCAAGGCCAAGTTGAAGAACGCTGCAGTTGCACGCGTCCTCATCGAGCGTCCTGCTAAAAATGCACGCATCACCATTTTCTCGGCACGTCCGGGTGTGGTCATCGGCAAAAAAGGCGAAGACATCGAAAGCTTGAAAAAAGAACTTTCAAAGCGTTTGGGCGTGCCCGTCGCAGTGAACATCGAAGAAGTGCGCAAGCCCGAAATCGATGCCCAACTCATTGCAGACAGCATCACACAACAGCTTGAGAAGCGGATCATGTTCCGCCGCGCCATGAAGCGCGCCATGCAAAATGCCATGCGTCTGGGTGCCCTCGGTATCAAGATCATGTCTGCTGGCCGTTTGAACGGTATCGAGATTGCGCGTACTGAGTGGTACCGTGAAGGCCGCGTGCCTTTGCACACTCTGCGCGCTGACATTGACTACGGCACATCTGAAGCCAAGACCACCTATGGTGTCATTGGCGTGAAGGTCTGGGTCTACAAGGGTGATACCTTGGGTCGCAACGATGCACCTGCATTGGCTGAGCCCCGTCAAGAAGAAGAGCGTCGCCCTCGCGGCCCGCGTCGTGATGCTCGCCCGGGTGACCGGCCGCCAGCACGCGGTGCACCCCGCCGCGCTGGTGGCACCAACACAGCACCTGTTGATGGCAGCGATAAGCCCGCCGAAGCAGGTGGTGATGTCAAACCCACCGTTAAGCGCGTACGTAAAGTAGTCGCGCCAGCTGCAGCAGCTGACGGTGCCAAAGGAGAGTAAATATGCTGCAACCCGCTCGCAGAAAGTTCCGCAAGGAACAAAAGGGCCGCAACACCGGCGTCGCAACCCGTGGCAACACGGTTGCGTTTGGTGATTTCGGTTTGAAGTCCACCGACCGTGGCCGTTTAACGGCCCGTCAGATTGAAGCTGCACGCCGTGCAATTTCCCGTCACGTGAAGCGTGGTGGTCGCATCTGGATTCGTGTATTCCCCGACAAGCCAATCTCTACCAAACCTGCAGAGGTTCGGATGGGTAACGGTAAGGGCAACCCCGAATACTACGTGGCTGAAATTCAGCCCGGTAAGGTGTTGTACGAAATCGTTGGCGTGCCAGAGCAATTGGCCCGTGAAGCGTTTAAATTGGCCGCAGCCAAACTGCCCTTGCGCACGACGTTTGTCGCACGCATGATTGGCCAGTAATTCAGGAGAACTCAAAAATGAACACCACTGAACTGCGCACCCAAGACGAAGCTGGTTTGGCCAAAGAAATCAAGGATCTGCAAAGAGCCCATTTCAATTTGCGCATGCAAAAAGCCACTCAGCAAATCGGCAACACGAACCAACTGCGCGAAACTCGCCGCAGCATCGCTCGCGCCAAAACCATCCTTGCCCAAAAGCAAGCCACCAAATAAGGAGTGACCATGACGGAAGCTAAAACATCCCTCAAGCGCACCTTGATCGGCAAGGTGGTCAGCGACAAGCGTGCCAAAACCGTAACGGTTTTGGTAGAGCGTCGCGTGAAGCATGCTTTGTACGGCAAGATTGTTGCCAAATCAAGCAAGTATCACGCACATGACGAAACTGGACAATATGGCATGGGCGACGTGATTGAAATCACCGAGAGCAAGCCAATTTCCAAAACCAAGAACTGGGTTGCCACCCGCTTGGTTGAAAAGGCTATTGCGATTTAAGCTTTATCAGCTCACATCAGCAAGCTTTGCAAAAACGACTCACAATAGTGGGTCGTTTTTTTTCGTCGGTGTGTTAATTAAATGCATCCCTTTCTAGTCGCTTTTCAGTACCATTTTTAAAGGAATCACCATGATCAAAGTTGGAGACACCATCCCCGCAGTCACATTGACTGAGTTCGTCGAAGTAGAAGGCAATGGCTGCAGCATTGGCCCCAACCCTGTTGATGTTGCCAAGGCCTCAGCTGGTAAAACCATCGCCTTGTTTGCTTTGCCAGGCGCTTTCACGCCCACCTGCTCAGCCAAACACGTGCCGGGCTATGTGGCGCAATTCGATGCCTTGAAAGCCGCAGGCGTAGATGAAATTTGGTGTGTCAGCGTGAACGATGCGTTTGTGATGGGCGCATGGGGCCGCGAGCTGCACAGCACGGGCAAAGTTCGCATGATGGGTGACGGCAGTGCTGACTTCACAAAAGGCACTGGCCTGACTTTGGATCTCACAGCTCGTGGTATGGGCCTGCGCAGCAACCGCTACTCAATGCTTGTCAAAGACGGCAAGGTGGCGACTTTGAACATAGAAGGCCCTGGCAAATTTGAAGTCAGTGACGCCGATACCCTTTTGTCACAAGCCAAAGCTTAATCACAGCAGAGCTTCAATGCACAAGCCAAGCTGGGCGCACTTCAAAGCATGACGCGAAGATAGTGCGCCCCAGCCAAGGGGTTGTGATAGTAGGGCGCAACCTCTTCGAAGCCTAAGTCTTCGTAAAGCGCCCTTGCTGTTTCCATCTCATCTAGCGTGTCTAACAAGACGCAGCTGTAGTCGCATTGGCGAGCCGCATCCAAAATACTTTCAGCCAATTGACGTCCTAAGCCAAGACGGCGAAAGGCAGGCCTGACATACAAGCGTTTCATTTCTGCGGCATTTGGCGAATCGGCTGAATCTAAGGGGCGCAGTGCACAGCAGCCCGCAATTTCTTGGTTGACCTTGGCCAACAAAAGAGCACCACGGGGTGGCGCATATTCACCCGGCAACTGAGCCAACTCCGATTCAAAGTCTTGAAAGCAAAGATCGACACTGAGCGAGCAAGCGTACTCTAGAAAAATCTCGCGCACGGCCAACATGTCTTCGGCAGAAGATGCTTCGAACAGAGAGATCGTGGGTTGTGAAGGTGCAGACAAGCGAGTTGATTTTGCGCGTGATAGTCAAATGAAGTTTAGCGCGAAATAGAGGCGCTTAGACGGCCGTAGCACCCAGATTAATCAGGGCATACACCAAGCCAGCACTGACCAAGATGCACAGAACAGCCAACAACCAATTGGCAGGCCCATCTTTGGATGACTGTGCTGGCGTTGCGCTGGTTTTATCGCCCTTCAACATGGCGAGGGTCAGGTTCTGTTTCTTCTTGACCAAATACCAAAGGATGGCTAAAAGATGGACTGCCACCAACAAAAGGATGAAGGTTTTACCAAAACCTTTGTGCCAGGAAGTGGCCAGACTGACGCTGCTACCTGAAACAAGGCTGACCAAGGGACCCGCATTAGAAATCTCGTCATCGCTGAAGAGGCCAGTGCTCACTTGCAGAGTTAACAAAGCCAACATGGCGATGACGGCCAGAGAGCCCAAGGGGTTGTGGCCCAGAAACGGAGGGTACGTCACTGAGGTTTTGAAATACTGCCGAATTAATTCAGGCGAGCATGCCAATTGACGCCAGCGAGACCAATGGCCACCGTAAAAACCCCAGATGAATCTAAAAATGAGCAGGCTAAGCACCGCATAACCGCATCGGAAATGCCACTCCATGGCGTTGCCACCCACATTGCCTGTAATGACCAAAGCCACGATCAATATGGCCAGTGCCCAATGGAAGATGCGAGTTGGCCAATCCCAAATGCGAACTTGAATCATGCAATGCCTTTCAGCGCGAAAGGCGCATTCAGCAGGGTTTTTAAAATCATGAGAAACTATAATTTAGTTCAACGTCATTAGGAATATGCATGAAAAAACATTTCGCTTTCGTTTCAGGTTTGTTGTCTCTTTTGCTGGCACTCCCAGCGGCAGCGCAATTTGCAAAACCAGAAGATGCCATCAAATACCGCAAGGCCAGCTTCACAGTCATGGGCGCCCATTTTGGCCGCGTCGGTGCCATGGCCTCAGGCAGAGCGCCATATGACGCTAAAGCCGCAGTAGAAAATGCTGACATTGCAGTGGCCATGTCAAAGTTGCATTGGACTGCTTTCCCCGAGGGTTCAGACAAAGGTGAAACCCGGGCCAAGCCAGAAATTTGGAAGGACGCCGCCAAGTTCAAAGATGCTGCTGACAAGATGCAAGCAGAGTTGGTTAAAGTTTCTGCCGCAGCCAAGCTAGGCAATGTAGATGCGTTGAAAACAGCCTTTGGCCCCGCAGGCGCCGCTTGCAAAAACTGCCACGATAATTTCCGCAAAGAATGATGCTTATTGATCAGCGCATGCCAACAGCAGCGCTGTCAACTCTTTCGGGGCACTGATCATCGGGTCGTGCCCCGTTTTCATTTCAATCACACTGGCGTTCTGCATCCAAAGGCCATCCCAAAATTGTGGGTCAATCACACGTCGACGCACGGCATCGATGGTGGCCAGTGGCGGCACAGTGCAATTGATGAAGGTGCGTGGAACACTTGCAACGCGAGCCGCATCAAAGTTCAGAACATGCTGGTAGGTTCCGCCGGGATGAGGCGTTTGCCGCCTTTGTACCCAATCGTAATCTGCGTCAGCTAGACCAAACACAGAAGGGTCGGGCGGTGGAAAACTGTTGTTGATGCTTTCGGCAGCGGCATCGATGCGTGCCTTTTGCGTGGCACTGGTATGCGTGCTGCTCCAACTCTCGCCTGGTTTGGGAACCACTGCGTCAAGGTAGACCAAATGCTTTAAACGATGTGCGCGCCTGTCTGCAACCGCTGTGCCCAGCATGCCTGCATAAGAGTGCACAACCAAAATGGCGTCTTGCATCTCTTGTGCATCTAGCGCTTGCAACACATCTTGCACATGGGTTTCTAAATCAATGCCTCGGTGTAGCAAGTGAGATCGCTCGCCTAGGCCCGTGAGCGTCAAGGCGTGTGCGCTGTGGCCTGCACGAATGAGACCTTCAGTGACATGTTGCCAGCACCAAGCACCATGCCAAGCGCCGTGAACCAATAAATATTGCGCCATCAGATCACGCCTTTGCTTTGAAGCCGCTCAATCTGTGCATCGCTGTAGCCCAGCACTTCGTTCAGCAGTTGTGCGGTGTGTTGCCCCAATTGAGGCGGCGCATGGTCTTGCCGGACAGGTGTGAGACTGAGTTTCAAAGGACTGGCCACCAAGCGCAAATCTTTTTGATGAGGGTGCTGCCAAGTGTCAATCATGTTGCGCGCTACCACTTGGGGATCTTCGAACACCTCTGAAAGATTGTTGATGGCGCCGCAAGGAACCTTGGCCGATTCAAGGGCGGGCAGCCATTGTGCTTTGGTTCGCTTCATCATGATGTTCTCGAGCATTGGCACCAGCACTTGTCTGTTTTTCACGCGCTCAGTATTCTTGCTAAATCGTGGATCACTGGCCAATTCGGGGTGACCGGCCACATCACAAAACTTGGCAAACTGCCCATCGTTGCCGACAGCCAAAATCAGATGATCGCGCGCCTCAGGCGCGGCATTCAATGCGGGCTTCACTTCAAACACTTGATAAGGAACGATGTTTTGGTGGGCATTGCCCGCGCGGCCGGGGGTTTTGCCACTGACCAAATAGTTGGCGCCTAAGTTGGCCAGCATGGCCACTTGCGTGTCCAACAAAGCCATGTCGACATACTGGCCCTCTCCTGTTTTTTCGACATGCCGCAAGGCGGCCAAAATGCCAACGGTTGCATACATGCCCGTGAACAAATCGGCCACTGCAACGCCTACTTTTTGCGGGCCACCACCAAGATCATCGCGCTCACCTGTGACACTCATCAAGCCACCAATGCCTTGGACAGCATAGTCATAACCCGCCCGGTCGCTGTACGGGCCGGTTTGTCCAAAGCCTGTGATGCTGCAATACACAAGCCGTGGGTTGATGGCCTTCAAACTGGGGTAGTCCAGGTCATAACGAGCCATGTCACCGACCTTGAAGTTTTCAATGAAGACATCGCAGTGCGTCACCAATTCACGGATCAAAGCTTGACCTTCAGGCTTGGAAATATCGCATGTAAGTGAGCGCTTATTTCTGTTGGTTCCTAAATAATAGGCTGCTTCAGATGTGTCAGCGCCTGCGGCATCTTTGAGGAAGGGAGGGCCCCAGGTGCGCGTGTCATCGCCGGCGCCGGGCCGCTCGATTTTGACCACATCGGCCCCAAGATCGGCCAAAGTTTGGGTACACCAAGGGCCCGCGAGGACACGGGAAAGGTCAAGGATACGGATGCCGTCTAGTGAGTTCATGCCCTCATTGTCGCGAAAAATAAAGTTACATGCTCGCGTTGATAATCAGACCATGCGCAAAATTTTCTTGAAGAATGCAGCAGCGATTTTTTTCTCAGTTCTGGGACTCAGCGCATGCCAGCCCAGTTTGAATTGGCGAAATGTCCAAATGCCAGAAACCACGCTCAGCTTTGAGTTGCCCTGCAAACCTGACAAAACGACCAAACCGGTCAGCATGGCCGGTCAAACCTTAGAGTTGTCGGTGGTGGGGTGCGAGGCTGGCGATGCCGTCTGGGCGGTTATGTCCGCCAAGCTAAGCGCAGATGCCGACCGCACAGAGCTTTTGAAAGGTTGGCGCCAAGCCACCCTGCAAAACATGCGCGCCAATCAAATTGAAGATGCAACGTGGATGCCTGCCCGAATGACCGCTTTGCCTGGCGCGCTTCGTTTGAAGGCAATCGGTACAACGGCCAAGGGTGAGCCCGTCCGTGCCCATGCGGTATGGTTTGCTCATTTAGAGGGCGATGCTGTTCGTGTGGTGCATGCGGTGGTTTACCAAAACCAAGGCCACAAGAAAGATCTCAAGCAAGATCAAAAGTACGACCCCAAGCAAAGCCAAAGCGCAGACCTGTTGATTGAAAGTATGAAGTTGCCATGAACCCAACGACCAACCCCTTCTTGGCACGCCGACACATTTTTGGGGTCTTCTTGGCCTTTGCGGCTGCTTACTTTCTATCGGCCTTGATCCGCGCTATCACGGCTACCTTGTCACCCACTTTGACTCAGGAATTAGCACTTTCAGCGCAAGACCTGGGCTTGCTTGCGGGGGGCTACTTTCTCGGATTTGCAGCCACTCAACTTCCTTTGGGCAAATGGCTTGACAAGCATGGCCCTAAAAAAGTCTTGTTGGCATTCTTGGTCGTTGCCGTATTGGGTTGCATTGCTTTTGCATTGGCCCAAAGCTTCATGGGCCTTTGGCTGGCCCGTGTTTTGTGTGGTGTGGGGGTGAGCGCTTGTTTAATGGCACCCTTAACGGGCTACAGAAGATGGATGGCGCCAGGCGCACAGTTGCGGGCCAACTCTTGGATGCTGATGACGGGCTCTTTGGGCATGCTTTCTTCCACCTTACCCGTCCAATGGTTGATGCCGATCATGGGCTGGCGCGCCATTTTTGCAGGCTTGGCGGTTCTGGTCGCTTTGTCAATGGTCATGATTTATGTTTTGGTGCCGGTTTGGGAAAAGGCAGAAACAGATCCACAAGACCCGCAACTCAAAGCCATTGAAACTGAAGAGGGCTACGGCCCCATTTGGCGCAGCGCCTATTTTTGGCAAATGGCGCCCATTGGCTTTTTTTGCTACGGTGGTTTGTTGGCCCTTCAGACACTTTGGGCCGCGCCATGGATGACCGTGGTGGGAGGCTACTCGCCACTGGATGCCGCAACAGGTTTGTTTGCCATTAACCTTGCCATGCTGTTGACTTTCTGGGCCTGGGGTTTGGTCACACCGCGTTTGGCAAAGCGTGGCATTTTGCCCAATCAAATCATTGCATGGGGTCAGCCCATTAGCTTCGTGGTGCTGGCTTGGATCATTGTGTCGGGGCCACAGTTGGGCGACAACACAGCATGGGCTTTGAGTTTGTTTTGCATCAGCAGCACCTTTGTTTCTTTGGCCCAACCCGCCGTGGGCATGGCCTTTCCTTCCCATTTGGCAGGCCGCGCGCTGTCTGCCTACAACCTCGTGATCTTCGGCGGTGTATTTGTGGTTCAGTGGGGCATCGGATTGGGCATTGACCTGTTCAAGTCGTTTGGATGGCCGCCGGTTTTGGCCTTTCAAGCTGCTTTTTCAGTCTTTGGCCTGTGCGCCGTGACGTCCTATGTTTATTTTCAATTGGCAAACCGCGATAATTCAGCATGATTGGAATTCTCATCGTCGCACACGCCCCGCTGGCCTCGGCCTTGCGCGATTGCGCTTTGCATGTTTTTCCCGAATGTGCTGAGGGGGTTCAGGCCTTGGACATAGCGCCCAATGCCAGCCCTGAAGAAAGCCTGGTACTGGCTAAAGCGGCAATGGCCCAACTGAATGCCACAGAAGTACTGCTTTTAAGCGACGTGTTTGGCGCCACACCCTCCAATGTGGCGCAAAAACTCAACGATGGCATTGATACGCGATTGCTTGCAGGTGTGAACTTGCCCATGTTGCTTAGAAGCGTTTGTTATCGCCATGAAACTTTAGATGCGTTGGCCGCGCGTGCGCAAGCGGGCGGCTCTCAAGGCATCATGCCTATCGGCTGTACTGCTCCGCAAAATCAAACAGGACCTCGAAATGCTTCAAGCCACCACGACCATCAGCAATAAACTCGGTTTACACGCACGTGCCTCCGCCAAATTGACCAAGTTGGCGGGTAGTTTCCCATGTGAAGTTTGGATGACCAAAGGCGAACGCCGAGTCAATGCCAAAAGCATCATGGGTGTGATGATGTTGGCTGCCGGCATTGGCAGTGAAGTCACCATTGACACCAAGGGCGATCAAGCCCAAGAAGCATTGGACGCCGTGCTGGCATTGATTGCTGATAAATTTGGTGAGGGTGAATGACCTTCAGCATTCATGGCCTAGCGGTTGCCAGAGGCATCGCCATTGGGCGCGCGGTGCTGGTGGCATCGAGCCGCGTCGATGTTGCCCACTACTTCATACAGCCTGATCAAGTTGACGCAGAAATTGGCCGTCTGCGAACAGCCCGCAATGCCGTTGTCCAAGAGTTAACCAAGCTACAAAATGAACTGACTTCCGATGCACCACCCGAGTTGGGGGCTTTGCTAGATGTTCACTTGATGTTGCTAGAAGACGAAACCTTGTCTTTGAGCGTGAAGCATTGGATAGAGACGCGGCTTTACAACGCCGAGTGGGCGCTCAGTAGTCAAATGGAAGTGATTGGCCGCCAGTTTGACGAAATGGAAGACGCCTATTTGCGCGAGCGCAAGTCAGACCTCGAGCAAGTCACAGAACGTGTGTTGCATTTTTTAAAAGGCGGCAACGCGCAGGTTGTGCGTTCCAAGCCACATGCAAGGCCCCAACAAGAGCTGCAATTGGGCGACACCTTGGACGTGCCCTTGGTGTTGGTCGCCCATGACTTGTCGCCTGCCGACATGCTGCAATTCAAGCAAAGTGTCTTCACTGGTTTTGTGACAGACGTTGGCGGTAAAACTTCGCACACCGCCATTGTGGCCAGAAGCTTAGACATTCCTGCGGTGGTGGGTGCGCGCAGCGCCAGCCAATTGATTCGACAAGACGACTGGATCATCATTGATGGTGATGCGGGCGTGGTCATTGTCGACCCTTCCTCCATCATTTTGGCGGAGTATGGTTTCAAGCAGCGACAAGGTGATTTGGAGCGCGAGCGCCTGACACGACTTCGCCACACACCCTCGGTCACCTTGGATGGCCAAAAAATTGAATTGCTCGCGAACATCGAAATGCCTGAAGATGCCAGTGCCGCTTTGTTGGTGGGTGCTGTTGGCGTTGGACTTTTTCGCAGTGAATTTTTGTTCATGGGCCGGCAAGGTCATTTGCCAGATGAAGAAGAACAGTTTGAGCAATACCGACGTGCCGTCGAAGGGATGAAGGGCTTGCCCGTTACCATTCGCACAGTCGATGTGGGCGCAGACAAACCTTTAGATGAAGCACGGCACGATGCAGCCCATTTAAATCCCGCACTTGGCTTGCGTGCCATTCGCTGGAGCTTGGCCGACCCAGAAATGTTCTTAACTCAGCTGCGGGCTATTCTGAGAGCCGCTGCTTTGGGCAAAGTGAATTTGCTGGTGCCCATGCTGGCGCATGCCAGCGAAATTCATCAGACCGTGGCCTTGGTCAAACAGGCGCAACACGATTTGGATGCACGCGGCGTGGCCTATGGCCCTGTTCAACTGGGCGCCATGATTGAAATTCCGGCCGCGGCCTTGTCGCTTAAATTGTTCTTAAAGCACTTTGACTATTTGTCGATCGGCACCAACGACCTCATTCAGTACACGCTGGCCATTGACCGTGCCGATGAAAGCGTGGCGCACTTGTACGACCCCTTGCACCCAGCGGTGCTTCGACTGGTGGCAGACACCATTGCCGAGGGTGCGGCCCAGGGCAAGAGTGTGTCGGTGTGCGGCGAGATGGCGGGTGATGTCAGCATGACCCGTTTGTTGTTGGGCATGGGCCTCAAAAGTTTTTCCATGCACCCCTCACAAGTGCTGCAGGTTAAACAGCAAATTTTGCGATCCGACGCAGAAAAGCTCAAGGCCTTTGCGCAAGAAGTGCTGGAGTCTGATGACCCAGCAAGCTTAATGAACAACTAGATCAATGACTCACTAAGTGTGGCTTGACTTGATTTCAAATTGGGGATCGTTGGCGGCTTCATTTGCATTCTGAGGTCGCCCCAACCAAGAGCCCCCCACAATTAAAACGCCAGCCCACGCCACCAAACTGGTGAGTGCTTCTTGCCTGTCAATCAACAGCAACAAGGTAGAACACAGTGGCGTTAAAAAACTCAGCAAGCCGATGTGTTGGGCATTGCCATTTTTCAACGCGGCGTCCCAAAAATAAAAAGCCAGGCCCAAAGGACCAAGGCCCATCCATGTCAGCAAGCCCGCATCGTTCAAGCTTAGCGCCACAGGGTTTTCAAGCAAAAAGTGGCATATCAAAGCCAAGATGCCCGAGACAAAACCAAAGTAGCCAATGGCTGCCGTGTGAAAGGCGGTAACGCGCTGCGTCATGAGCGAGTAGGTGGCCCAAATGAAGGCAGAAGCCAAGGCGGCTAAGTAGCCCAAATTGAAATCGGTGGCAATGGCTTGACCATTCGTCATGACCAAAACGGTGCCCGTTAAACCGGCCATTGCCGCTAACACTTGCCGAAGATGGAGGCGGCTATTTTTGTGAAACAAAGGCGCCAAGACCACAATCAACAAAGGCCACAAATAGTTCACCAAATTGGCTTGAACGGCTGGCGCTGTGCGAAATGCCAAGAACAAAAGAAAGTGGTAGCCAAACAAACCATAAATGCCAAGTGCCAAAGTTTGAGCGGGCACGATGGCCAGGCGCCATCGAAAACCTGACCAAGGCAATGCCACCAAGCTGCCAATTAATAGAGCGCAGCCTGCTGTTAAAAAAGGTGGCAAGTGCGACAAACGCACGCCTACCGGCGCCAACGTGGCCCACAGCGCAATGGCGCCCAAGGCCAACCAAGTGGCTCGAAGGCTAGGCTGCATCAGCGTGCCAAACTTGCATCGTGCGCTTGTTGGTCGGCGTGATAACTTGAACGCACCATGGCACCTACTGCTGCATGCTTGAAGCCCATCGCGTAGGCTTTTTCTTCAAACATTTTGAAGGTGTCAGGATGAACATAGCGCTTCACGGTCAGGTGGCTGGTGGACGGCGCAAGGTACTGCCCTAAGGTAAGCATTTCGATGTTGTGATCGCGCATTTCTTGCATGACTTGCAAAATCTCTTCGTCTGTTTCACCAAGGCCCACCATCAAGCCGCTTTTGGTTGGAACATGCGGAAACAGCGCTTTGAACTTTTTCAACAACTGCAAAGAAAACTGATAGTCAGAGCCTGGGCGAACTTCTTTGTACAAGCGCGGCACGGTTTCTAAATTGTGGTTCATCACATCGGGCGGTGCCGCTTTCAAAATTTCTAACGCGCGATCGTCGCGACCGCGAAAGTCGGGTACCAAAACTTCAATTTGAGTTTTCGGTGAAAGTGCACGCGTTTCGCGAATGCAATCAACGAAATGGCCAGCGCCGCCATCTCGCAAGTCGTCGCGATCAACGCTGGTGATCACCACGTAACTCAACTTCAAGTCGGCAATGGTGCGCGCCAAACTGCTGGGCTCATTGACATCCAATGGATCGGGGCGGCCATGACCGACGTCGCAAAATGGGCAACGCCGAGTGCACTTGTCACCCATGATCATGAAGGTGGCCGTGCCTTTGCCAAAACATTCGCCAATGTTGGGGCAGCTGGCTTCTTCGCAAACAGTGACCAATTTATTTTTGCGAAGGATGTCCTTGATTTCATAAAAGCGCGTGGTGGGCGAGCCGGCTTTGACACGAATCCAGTCAGGCTTTTTCAGCACCTCGCCGGGCATGACCTTGATTGGAATGCGCGACAACTTGGCGGCAGCTTTTTGCTTGGCCATGGGGTCGTAGTTTTCTTGCGATTGCGCCTCGCGCACAACAGGGCCTGAGGCGTTTAATTCTTTGGTCATTGCATTCTTTCAGTGTCAGGGTGCCAGCAGGGCGGCGAGCTTGTGCGCCAATACGTCTGCCGCTTCTTCCCAAGAGGTGTTCACCCCGATTGTAAAAAGGTCGACCGATTGCAAACCAGCATAGCCGCAAGGATTGATGCGGTCAAAGGGTTCAAGGTCCATTTTCACGTTGAGCGCCAGTCCGTGGTAGCTGCAATGGCGTGAAACCTTGACGCCCAAAGCACTGATTTTCCCCAAGCCTTTGAAGGGGTCGTTGGGCAACACGGGCCCTGTCAAAGCGGTGTGCGCAAAAGGGTCGGCCAGTCTTACGTAAATACCTGGGGCATTGGCAACACGGTGGCCCGTGACACCAAAATGAGCCAAGGTGCGGATGACCGACTCTTCAAGTCGGTACACGTACTCTTTGACAAAGTATCCCGCACGCTTCAAATTTAGCAAGGGATAGGCCATGATTTGTCCGGGCCCATGGTAGGTCACTTGACCGCCACGGTTGGTGGCGATGATCGGGATGGTGCCGGGACTGAGAACGTGGCTGGCCAAGCCAGCTAAACCTTGGGTGAATACAGGAGGGTGCTGGCACAGCCACAACTCATCTACCGTAGCTGTTGTACGTTGCAAAGTGAAGTCTTGCATGGCTTGGTAGGCGTCCGGGTAGGGGACCAGACCGAGGTGTTTGACCAACATAAATGAGGCTTGAATTAAAGAGCGACTTTGACCATGGGATGCCCTGTGAGGGCGAGGTAAAGATTGTCCAGTTGTTCTCGGCTGGTGGCCCTGATGGTGAGCGTCACACTCAGGTAGTTGCCTGCTTTGCTTGTCCGCATTTCAAGGGTGGCTGGATTGAAGCTGGGGTCAAATTGTTGGGCAAGGTGGCACATGGCTTCTGCAAAACCGTCCACCCTTGCGCCCATGACTTTGACTGGAAAGTCACAGGGGTATTCAATCAGCGACTCTCTGTGGGCGTCATTGGAAATGGGGGGCTGTGAAGAGGCGCTCATAAAACTGAATGTTGAAAAGCCAAAGAGGGTGACGCGGGTTTGATCAACGCCAAATGACCACAGCACCTACAGCCAACCAGCTAAGGCCGAAGTTGGTCAGAACCAGCCGGTGAATTTTGGCCAATTGAGCGCCAGCACCAGGCAGGTCTTCGTTGGCCAAAGCCAATTTCAATTTGCGAAAGGGGCCAAAGTACAAGTGCCCAAAAATCAGGCACATCAGCAGGCCAATGCCTAGCATGGCGTGCCAGCCTTTGGGCGCAAGCCGCATGTCGACGCCCATCAGCATGAGGCCGCCCGTTGCCAGCAGCAACAGCACGCAAATCCCCACCATTTGGAAAAAACGCGACAAGATGCCTGTCAACAAAGGCAAGCGTTGAATGGGTTCCAACTGTTCAATGGCCACGGGCCTCACAGCCCTAATCATGAGTGTCATACCCCCCATCCACACAATGGCGGCTGCGAGGTGAACAAATTTAATGATTTCGTACATATTGAATGACCGGTTCGATGGCAAGAGGGGCTGAATGTCCGGATGTATTGTGAGCCTTTTCAGGTGTATGGGTTTTCACCTATAATCGTGAGCTTTGCTGAACCAAGGGTATCTGTAACCTGGATGTAAACAATCATGGCCAGAATACCGCTACAAGATGATGAAGACGGTGATGCCAACGGCCCTGATGATTTCAGGCCGTTGACAGCTGAAGAGGCTCAAAAGCTAAGACTTCAGCAGCCCCTGCTCTCCATTTGGCGTGTAGTCTTGGCGCAAGTTGTGGTTGGATTGATCGTTGCGGCTTTCACTTGGCTCTTCACGGGGCGGTTTTCAGCTGCTTGGTCGGCAGCATATGGTGCTTTGGCGGTGGTGGTTCCTGCAGCCTTGTTTGCGCGGGGATTAACCAGCAAAACCAGCACCATCAACTCAGGAACTGCGGTTTTTGCGTTTTTGCTGTGGGAGATGGTCAAGATCGGCCTCACGGTTGCCATGCTTTATGCGGCAATCTGGCTTGTCAAAGATTTAAGTTGGCCTGCCATGTTGGTGGGCCTTGTGATCACGATGAAGGTTTATTGGGTGGTGTATGCATGGCGCAAAGTGTTTCACCCAATCAATTGAGTTGAAAAAGTTAAAAGTTATTTAAAAAAGAGCCTAGAGAATGTCAGCTGCAAACGCTCCCAGCGCCGGTGAATACATTGGCCACCATCTGAAGCATCTCCAAAATAAAGAGATGTCAGGTGTGATTGACTTTTCCGTCTTCAACATTGACTCCATCTTTTGGGGCATTTTGTTGGGTGTTTTGGGTAGCTTCTTTCTTTGGAAGGCTGCCAGCAAAGCCACTTCGGGTGTACCTGGCCGCTTTCAGGCTGCCGTTGAAATTTTGTATGAAATGGTGGACACCCAGGCCAAGGGCATCATTCACAACGCCCACAGCCGCAAGTTGGTATCGCCATTGGCCCTCACTGTTTTTGTTTGGATTTTCTTGCTTAACGCAATGGACTTTCTGCCAGTTGATTTGTTCCACAAAATCTTCGAAGTCACTGGTTTAGACCACAGCATTCATTACTTCCGAGTTGTGCCTACTGCCGACTTGTCCAGCACATTGGGCATGTCTGTATCTGTGCTGCTCATCTGTATTTACTACAACATCAAAATCAAAGGTTTGGGCGGCTGGTTCCATGAACTCACTACCGCACCTTTCGGCGCACATCCCATTTTGTGGCCCTTCAATTTTGTGTTCCAAATGATTGAATTCGTCGCCAAAACCGTGTCCCACGGCATGCGACTCTTCGGCAACATGTATGCCGGCGAACTGATTTTCATGTTGATCGCTTTGATGGGTGGCACAGCCGCCATGTCATTGACTGGCATTTTGTTGCCAATTGGTCATGTGATCGCCGGCTCTATTTGGGCCGTCTTCCATATCTTGATCGTAGCTTTGCAAGCCTTCATTTTCATGATGTTGACCCTGGTCTACATCGGTCAAGCGCACGATGCTCATTGAGCATCTATTTCAGGTTTTTTCTTCACTTTTTTTTATCATCCATAGGAGCAATTAAATGGAACACGTCCTCGGTTACGTCGCACTGGCATCTGGTCTCATCATCGGCATGGGCGCGATTGGCGCTTGTATCGGTATCGGCATCATGGGCAGCAAATACCTTGAAGCTGCTGCTCGTCAACCCGAGTTGATGAACGAACTTCAAACCAAAATGTTCTTGTTGGCTGGTTTGATCGACGCGGCCTTCCTGATTGGCGTTGGTATCGCCATGATGTTCGCTTTCGCGAACCCGTTTGTTCTGAAGTAATTCCTGCAACAACCATAAGAAAGGTGTTGCCGTGAGCATCAATGCAACGCTGTTTGTTCAAGCCATTGTTTTTGCAATCTTGGTTTGGTTCACGATGAAATTCGTGTGGCCACCCCTTGCAGCCGCATTGGATGAACGAGCTCAAAAAATCGCCGACGGCCTTGCCGCTGCTGACAAAGCCAAATCAGAACTCGCCGCCGCCAATCAGCGCGTCGATGCCGAATTGGCCGCCTCACGCAACGAAACGGCTACTCGCTTGGCTGACGCCGAGCGCCGTGCTTTGACGATCATCGAAGAAGCCAAAGCCCGTGCCACTGAAGAAGGCAACAAGATCATTGCCGCAGCCAAAGCTGAAGCAGAGCAACAAACGGTGAATGCCCGTGAAACTTTGCGTGAGCAAGTTGCGGCATTGGCTGTGAAGGGCGCCGAGCAGATTCTCCGCAAGGAAGTCAATGCCGGTGTTCACGCTGATCTGCTGAGCCGTCTGAAGACCGAGCTGTAAAACTTAACAGCCCGAGAAGACCATGGCAGAACTTGCAACCATCGCCCGTCCGTATGCTGATGCGCTTTTTAAAGCGCAAACAGCTGACCTCGCGGGTACTGCAGCTTGGCTCGACGAGCTTGCCGCAGTTGCGAGCAACTCGCAACTGTTGCAATTCTCTGAAAACCCCAAGGTGTCCGACGCGCAAGTGTTGGAGCTTATTTCTGGTGTCGTGAAAAGCACGTTGCCAGCAGCAGCCCAAAACTTTTTGCGTCTGGCCATTGAAAACCGCCGACTTGTGGCTTTGCCCGAAATTGCCAGCCAATTTCGCGCATTGAAAAATGCACAAGGCGGCACAGCCGATGCGATCGTTCACAGTGCTTTCCCCATCGATGCAGCCGCTTTGGCTGATCTTTCTGGAACGCTTGAAAAACGCTTTGGCCGCAAACTCAACGTCAGTGTTGAGATCGATGCGTCACTGATTGGTGGCGTGTGCGTGGTCGTGGGGGACGAGGTGCTGGACACTTCCGTCAAGGCCCGTTTGGAACAAATGAAAGCGGCTCTCACTGCCTGATGCAGCGAGAGGCCCGATCTATTTAAAGAAAGAAGGAAAGAGTCATGCAACTCAATCCAGCAGAAATTTCTGAGCTGATCAAGAGCCGAATTCAAGGTTTGTCTTCTGATGCAGACATTCGCAACCAAGGCACTGTGGTGTCGGTCACTGACGGTATCGTGCGCGTGCACGGTTTGTCTGACGTGATGCAAGGTGAGATGCTTGAGTTCACTGCTACGGCCGCGGGTGTCGCCACCTACGGCTTGGCTTTGAATTTAGAGCGCGACTCTGTCGGCGCCGTTATTTTGGGCGAATACGAGCACATCTCTGAAGGCGACACGGTTAAATGTACCGGCCGCATTTTGGAAGTGCCTGTTGGCCCCGAGCTCATTGGCCGTGTGGTCAACGCTTTGGGTCAGCCCATTGACGGCAAAGGCCCTATCAATGCCAAGATGACCGACGTGATCGAAAAGGTTGCGCCAGGTGTGATCGCGCGTAAATCAGTTGACCAGCCTATGCAAACAGGCTTGAAGTCCATTGACTCCATGGTGCCCGTGGGCCGTGGTCAACGTGAACTGATCATTGGTGACCGTCAGACTGGTAAAACAGCTGTGGCCATTGACGCCATCATCAACCAAAAAGGTCAGAACATGACCTGCGTCTATGTGGCGATTGGTCAAAAAGCTTCTTCCATCAAAAACGTGGTTCGCGCGTTGGAACAAGCTGGCGCCATGGCTTACACCATTGTGGTGGCAGCTTCCGCTTCTGAATCTGCCGCCATGCAATACGTGTCAGCCTACTCTGGTTGCACCATGGGCGAGTATTTCCGCGACCGCGGCGAAGACGCATTGATCGTTTATGACGATCTGTCTAAGCAAGCTGTTGCCTACCGTCAAGTTTCATTGCTTTTGCGTCGCCCACCAGGCCGCGAAGCTTATCCTGGCGACGTGTTCTATCTCCACAGCCGCTTGCTCGAGCGTGCAGCTCGCGTCAATGCTGACTATGTTGAAGCGTTCACCAAAGGCGCTGTCAAAGGCAAAACAGGTTCACTCACAGCTTTGCCAATCATTGAGACGCAAGCCGGCGACGTGTCTGCCTTCGTGCCAACCAACGTGATTTCAATTACCGACGGCCAGATTTTCTTGGAAACATCTTTGTTCAACGCCGGTATCCGTCCTGCGATTAACGCTGGTATTTCTGTGTCTCGCGTGGGCAGTTCGGCGCAAACCAAAGTCATCAAGGGTCAGTCTGGCGGTATCCGTACCGACTTGGCGCAGTACCGTGAATTGGCTGCGTTCGCGCAGTTCGCGTCTGACTTGGACGAGTCCACACGCAAACAACTCGACCGCGGTGCCCGCGTGACAGAACTCTTGAAGCAGGCTCAGTACAGCCCCTTGTCCATCAGCTTGATGGGCGCTTCTTTGTTCGCCGTTAACAAAGGCTTCATGGACGATGTGGACGTAAAGAAAGTTCTGTCCTTCGAAAGTGGTTTGCACGCGTACCTCAAAGACAAATGTGCCGCCCTGTTGGCCAAGATCGAAGAGAGCAAGGCTTTGGACAAAGATGCCGAAGCCGAGTTGAACGCTGCTGTGGCCGCCTTCAAGAAATCTTTTGCTTAATTTCTACCTGACCAAAAGGAGCCACTAATGGCATCGGGCAAGGAACTACGCACCAAGATCAAATCGGTGGAAAACACCAAGAAGATCACCAAAGCGATGGAGATGATTTCTGTCTCTAAAATGCGCAAGGCGCAGGAGCGCATGCGCACGGCGCGTCCTTACGCCGAGAAAATTCGCGGCATCGCGAGCCATCTCGGCCAGGCCAATCCTGAGTATGTGCATGCTTACATGAAGCACTCTGACGGCAAAGCTGTTGGCTTCATTGTGGTTACCACCGACAAAGGTTTGTGCGGCGGTTTGAACACCAATTTGTTGCGTGCAGTCACCACCCAATTGCGTGCCACGCAATCGGCTGGCAAAACTGTACAGGCAGTGGCCATTGGCAGCAAAGGTTTGGGTTTCCTCAATCGCGTGGGTGCCAAGGTTATTTCGCACGTCACTCACTTGGGCGATAAGCCCCATTTGGAAAAACTCATCGGCCCCGTCAAGGTCATGCTCGATGCGTATGCCAATGGTGAGTTAAGCGCGGTTTACCTGTGCTACAACAAATTCATCAGCACCATGGCCCAACAGCCCACCATCGATCAGTTGTTGCCTTTGTCGGCCGACAAGATGGAAGCTGAAACCAAGGCGTCTGGCACGCAGCATGGTTGGGACTATTTGTACGAACCCGATGCACAAGCCGTCATTGACGACTTGTTGGTTCGTTACGCGGAAGCTTTGGTTTACCAAGCTGTTGCAGAAAACATGGCCTCCGAGCACGCTGCTCGCATGGTGGCCATGAAAGCGGCAACAGACAACGCGGGCAATGTGATTGGCGAGCTCAAACTCGTTTACAACAAAACCCGTCAAGCAGCCATCACCAAAGAATTGTCTGAAATCGTTTCTGGCGCTGCGGCGATCAGCGGCTAAGACAGTCAAGACAGTTTAGCTAATTCAAATTATTGGAGCGAAAAATGCAAGCCCAAGGAAAAATTGTTCAATGTATTGGCGCCGTGGTTGACGTGGAATTTCCGCGCAATCAAATGCCCAAAATTTATGATGCTCTGAAAATGGACGGCACGGCCCTCACATTGGAAGTGCAGCAGCAACTCGGAGACGGTGTGGTGCGAACCATTGCGCTGGGATCCTCTGACGGTCTGCGCCGCGGTTTGATGGTGTCCAACACCGGCAACCCCATCACAGTGCCCGTTGGCAAAGCCACATTGGGCCGCATCATGGACGTGCTCGGCTCGCCCATCGACGAGCGCGGCCCGGTCAGCCAAGAGCTCACAGCTTCTATTCACCGCAAAGCGCCTGCTTACGACGAACTCAGCCCATCACAAGAATTGCTGGAAACCGGCATCAAGGTGATTGACTTGGTTTGCCCCTTCGCCAAGGGCGGTAAAGTGGGTCTGTTCGGTGGTGCCGGTGTGGGCAAAACCGTGAACATGATGGAACTGATCAACAACATCGCCAAAGCGCACAGCGGCTTGTCCGTGTTCGCCGGTGTGGGTGAGCGCACACGTGAAGGCAATGACTTCTATCACGAGATGGCTGACTCAGGCGTTGTGAATTTGGAAAACCTGCCAGAGTCCAAAGTGGCCATGGTGTACGGTCAGATGAACGAGCCACCAGGCAACCGTTTGCGCGTGGCCCTCACAGGTTTGACCATTGCCGAATCTTTTCGTGACGAAGGCAAAGACGTGTTGTTCTTCGTGGACAACATCTACCGTTACACATTGGCCGGTACCGAAGTGTCCGCCTTGTTGGGTCGTATGCCTTCAGCTGTGGGTTACCAGCCTACATTGGCCGAAGAAATGGGCCGTTTGCAAGAGCGTATTACGTCTACCAAAGTGGGCTCCATCACTTCCATCCAAGCCGTTTACGTGCCAGCCGATGACTTGACCGACCCATCACCTGCTACAACGTTTGCTCACTTAGACTCCACCGTGGTGTTGTCTCGTGACATCGCCTCTTTGGGTATCTACCCCGCGGTTGACCCATTGGACTCTACAAGCCGCCAGCTCGACCCCTTGGTCGTGGGTGTTGATCACTACGAAACAGCGCGCGCGGTTCAAGGCACATTGCAGCGTTATCGCGAACTGCGCGACATCATTGCCATTATGGGTATGGACGACTTGGCGCCTGAAGACAAGTTGGCTGTGGCCCGTGCCCGTAAAATTCAGCGCTTCTTGTCACAGCCTTTCCACGTTGCCGAAGTCTTCACAGGCTCACCCGGCAAGTACGTCACATTGGCCGAAACCATTCGGGGTTTCAAGATGATTGTGTCTGGCGAGTGCGATCACTTGCCCGAGCAAGCGTTCTACATGGTCGGTACCATTGACGAAGCCTTCGAAAAGGCCAAGAAAATGGCGTAAGCCATTTTTGTAAACCCTTTTCAAGGAACAAACTATGAACACCATCCGCGTTGATGTGGTCAGTGCCGAAGAGTCCATCTTCTCAGGTGAAGCCCGCTTTGTGGCCTTGCCTGGTGAAGCTGGCGAGTTGGGCATTTACCCCCGTCATACACCTCTGATCTCACGCATCAAGGCTGGCTCTGTTCGCATTGAAAAAACCGACGGCACCGAAGAATTTGTCTTTGTGGCTGGCGGCATTTTGGAAGTGCAACCCGACCATGTCACCGTGTTGTCAGACACTGCCATTCGCGGTAAAGACTTGGACGAAGAGAAGGCCAATGCCGCTAAAGCTGCAGCCGAAGATGCCCTTCGCAATGCCAAGACTGAAATCGACATGGCGCGTGCGCAAAGCGAGTTGGCTGTGTTTGCAGCGCAACTGGCAGCCTTGCGCAAGTTCCGCGTTAAAAAATAAAATGTGGGCGTTGAACACGCTGACAAGTTTTCTGAAACCCGGCGCACGCCGGGTTTTTTGTTTCTAAGGACACCATGCGCAAAGCCAAACTTCAAGCTGCCACATTGGGTGGCAATCCGGACGATATTGAGGCTGCGTTTTATGACGCACTCAGGCAAGGCGACATTGAACGCCTCATGGCGTGTTGGGCCGATGAAGAAGAAATTGTGTGTGTGCATCCGGGTGGCCCGCGCTTAATTGGCTCTGGCGCCATTCGCGCTACCTTTGAGGCTATGTTTTCAAACGGTACCGTGCAAGCGCACCCTACGAATGTTCACAAAGTCGATTCATTGGCCAGCGCCATGCATCATTTGGTGGAGCGTGTTGAAGTGTTAGGCTCTGACGGGCCGCAAACAGCCTATGTGCTCACCACCAACGTGTATCACAAAACACCGCAAGGCTGGCGCATGGTGGCGCACCATGCAAGTCCTGGCACACCCAATGCCCCCGCTGAAGTTTCCTCTGCCCCTTCAGTACTTCATTGACCGACTACTCAGCACCCTCATGGTTGCTCGGCGGCCATTTGCAAACCATTTGGCCAGCACGGTGGTCACGCAGGTTTGAGACAACGGCGCCTCAATGGCGACGTGAGCGTTGGACCACGCCCGATGATGACTTTGTGGATGTGGATTTTTGTGAAGCCACACCATCTCATTTGAAGCGGCCGTTGTTGGCGCTCTTTCATGGCTTGGAAGGCTCCTCAGGCAGCCACTATTCTCAAGCCTTTGCCGAATGGGGTTTGCAAAACGGGTGCGACATTGCCGTGCCGCACTTCAGAGGTTGCAGTGGTACTTTGAACTTGGCGCCGCGTGCTTATCATTCAGGTGACCATGAAGAGGTGGACCATCTGCTGCGCAAATTCAAGGGCATAGTCGATGCACAAAGTCGGCCTGGGCTTTTGGCAGCTGGTGTGTCGTTGGGGGGGAATGCATTGATGCGGTGGGCTGGAGAGCACGGCCAGTCAGCGCAAAAAGTTGTCAATGCAGTGGCTTCAATTTGCTCACCTTTAGACCTGACTGCCAGCGGCCACGCCATCGGTCAAGGGTTTAACCGTCAGGTTTACACGCGCATGTTTTTGCGCAGCATGAAGCCCAAAGCCATGGCCAAACTCAAGCAGTTTCCTGGCCTGTTTGACGCCAACAAACTCCTGGCTGCCCAAGATCTCTATGAGTTTGACGATGTGTTCACAGCGCCTTTGCATGGCTTTAAAAACACCGATGACTATTGGCTGCGTGCCTCGGCGCTTCAGTACATGGGACAGATTGCATTGCCAGCATTGGCACTGAATGCCATGAACGACCCCTTTATCCCTTTAGACAGTTTGCCAACTTTGCAAAAAGTCAGTGCTCACGTCACACTCTGGCAACCAGACGAGGGTGGCCATGTTGGCTTTGCAAGTGGTTCGTGGCCAGGGCATTTGAAAGCCATGCCAGAGGCTGTGGGGCAATGGTTGTTGCAGCACATCCACTAAGATCAATAGCATGGACGATATTGTCAAACAAGCCATGGCCAAGTGGCCCAACGTGCCCAACTGTTACGGTTGGCTGGGCTTGGATGAACGCGGGCATTGGTACCTCAGAGATGACCCAACACAAGCGCAAGGCTGCTTTCAAAGTGGCGTGCCTGGCGCCAAGGGGTCCTTGCTTCAGCATGAAAAACTGATTGAGTTTATTCACCGCAATTACGCATGCGATTCAACGGGCGCTTGGTTTTTTCAAAATGGACCACAACGTGTTTATGTGGAGTTGGCGGCAACGCCCTTTGTTTGGCGACTTTCTTCGGACTTCAAATTGACGGCTCAAACGGGCACAGAAACCCAAGCGCAAACTTGTTATACAGATGAAGTTGGGCGCGTCTATTTTCAAACGGCCATGGGTTTTGGCTTGCTGCACACCTTGGATGTGGCCAAAGCGGCAGAGGGCTTGGAACTTGGCTTGTGGCCCCTAGCGTCCTTGAAGGCGGCCGACATGCCCAATCAATTTGGCTACACCCTCAGTCCCGAGGCTGCCAATAAAAAACCGCTCTGATTTGCATCGAGCGGCTTGAAAAGCAGGCCCGCATTCTAGGGGCTGTGCTGTGTGAGTTACTTTTTCTCAGCAGCAGGTGCTTCTGGCTCTTTGAACTTGCCACCCGCAGCCGAGGTTAGGTGGACAACAGCACGGCCAATCTCTAGGTCGCTGTAGTCCCCGCCGCCTTGTGCGCCCATTGCATTTTTGCCTTTCAGTGCAGAATTAAGCAAAGCGTCATAACCCGTTTTGATGCGAGGTGCCCATGCACCTGCATCTGCAAACTTAGGAGCACCAGCCAGACCAGCGTCGTGGCAAGCAGCACATTGCGCTTTGTAAACTTCTTGGCCAGCCTTCATGGGTCGGTTGGCATCGCGAATTTCAACGGTGCCTACTTTTTGAATGCGTTCAGCAACAGTACGTTCGGTGTCACCACCAGGAGCCGTTTTGTTGGCCAAAGTGACGTAGTACACCAGTCCAATGATGATGAAAACCGGAATGACGAAAGAGGCAAAGCTCAACATCAACATTTGCTTGGGGGTTTTGACCGGACCCGTGTGGTCTTCGTGGGCTTGATCGTGGCTTTTGTCGCTCATAGCGTCCTCAATGAATCTCTAGTGATATGTGGTGTCCGTATGATCGGAATCAACTTTCGATTATAGCCTCCGAGACTTTTGGGCTGGCCTTTGCAATTCATGAAATAAGGGGCGCATGCCATAATCGGCGTCCACTCTCAGCAATGAATCAGGCGCGGCTGTAGCTCAGTGGATAGAGTATTGGCCTCCGAAGCCAAGGGTCGTGGGTTCGATCCCCGCCAGCCGCACCACTTTGACCTGTTTCCCACCACACCGCTCTTCAGCGGATTCCTTAGACCCACAGGCCTTGGCTTGCCAGTGGGCTTTTCAAGCCATCCATGCTGTTTTCATGGACCCGCCATTAGCTTGATATTTAACAACACTGCCAATATGGAATTATCAATTACATTATTTGAAACAATACAATATCGACAATGAATTTGTCAGTCTCACTTGTCATCTTGTTAGCACTTCAAGGGTGTGGATCGATGGTGGGCGGGTTAAAACATTCAGAAAGTTCTGGTGATTTCAACCCAATCACTCTTGCTTCTGTAGATCCTCAGAAGTACAAAGCAGACAAGCAAGTGTGTTTCAAACAGGTTGAGAACCAGAGTGCCAAAGACATGAGGCAGAACCACAACATCGTCAAATTCCGAGATTGTTTGATTCAAAAGGGTTACGTGCTCTTGAGCTAGTTGCGAATTAAATCATTTATGCACGTGCTCAACGATTTTTAATGCCACCCACCACGCCTTCACTTGGCGCAAGTTGTATATCATCCTTGCGTCTTTTGACACCAATGGGGGTTGATGCCTGGCCTTTTTGAGAGGCTTCAATGTCCTGTGCGCTGGGGTAGTCACCCACTAGCCAATAATCAAAAATGCGCCTGGCAATGGGCGCAGCTTGCGCAGCACCAAAGCCTGCGTTTTCGACCACGATGGCCAACGCAATTTGGGGGTTCTCTGCGGGCGCAAATGCCATGTACAAAGCATGATCGCGTTGATGCTCGTCCAACTTGCTGGCGTTGTATTTGTCTTTTTGCCCGATGGTCACTGCTTGTGCTGTGCCTGTTTTGCCGGCACTTTGATAAGGTGTGCCTGCAAACACGCGCGCAGCGGTGCCCTCTTTGGCCACACCGATCAAGCCTTGATGTACCACTGCCACGTTTTCTGGCTTGAAGCCTAAATTGATTGGCTCTTCACCGGCAACAGCGCGGTCTACGCGTTGAATGGGATCTTGCGTGGCCATGACCAAACGGGGTTTGCGGTAAATGCCACCATTGGCCAATGTGCTGGTGGCGGTTGCCAACTGCAACATGGTGAAGGCGTTGTAGCCTTGTCCAATGCCCAGTGAAATAGTTTCACCGCCATACCAGCGTTGTTGCTCTGGTTTTTTATAAGTTTTCTTTTTCCAATCTGTACTGGGCAAGGTGCCGCGCAATTCACCGGGTAAATCAAGCCCTGTGATTTGGCCAAACCCAAGCGGTTTCATGAAGTCATGAATGGTGTCAACACCCATGGTGTTGGCCAATGAGTAGTAGTAAACATTGCTAGAGAGCACGATGGACTTGACCATGTCGACAGGGCCTAAGCCTGCATCGCCGTGGCTTCTAAAAGTGTGTCCACCATAGGTCCAAGAGCCTGCGTCATTGACAATTTCGCTGGCGCTGCGTTTGCCAGTTTCAAGAGCTGCCATGGCCATGAAAGGTTTGTAGGTTGAGCCGGGTGGGTAGGTGCCTCGCATGGCGCGATTTAACAGCGGCTTGTCAATCGACTCACTCAAGAGTTTCCAGCTTTCGCTGTCGATGCCATCGACAAATAAATTGGGATCAAACGTGGGCTTGCTGACGAAGGCCAAGATTTCGCCTGTGCGGGGGTCGAGTGCAACCAAGGCACCTCGCCGCTCGCCGTACAAGTCTTCAATCATCTTTTGCAATTTCATGTCAATGGACAACACGACGTTTTGACCGGGTGTGGCGGGACGGCTGGCAAGTCGCCTAACAGCGCGGCCACCTGCCGATGTTTCAACCTCCTGCACACCTGTAATGCCATGAAGTTCACGTTCGTAGCGTTGCTCTACGCCGAGCTTGCCGATGTATTGGGTACCGCGGTAATTGCCTTCGTCGTCACTCTCTTCAATTTGCTCTTTTTCTTTTTGATTGATGCGCCCGATGTAGCCCACCACATGGCTGGCCAAATGGCCGAAAGGGTAATTGCGAAACAAGCGGGCTTTGATTTCAACGCCTGGAAATCTAAATTGTTGTGCCGTGAATTTGGCGACTTCTTCGTCTGTCAGTCGCGAGCGAATAGGCAGTGAGTCGAAGTTTTTGGACTCTTCGCGCATGCGCTTAAAACGTCTTCTGTCGCGCAGTGGTATGTCAATGATTTCCGACAAGCTGTCGATGGTTGCTTCCAAGTCTTTGACCCGCGCAGGCGTAATTTCTAGGGTGTAAGCAGAGTAGTTATTGGCCAACACCACGCCATTGCGATCAAGGATGGTGCCGCGGTTGGGCACGGTGGGAAGCACAGCCGTTCGGTTGTTTTCAGCTTGCTCTAGCAAATCTTCATGCCGAATCACTTGCAGGTAAAACAAACGAATGCCCAAGAGTGCAAAGCACACCAAGATCACGCCTTGCAACACCACCACCCGAGTTTGAAATTTGAATATTTCAAACTCGGTGTTGCGCAACTCGCTCAACGAGGGCAGGTGAAAGGCCATGCTTTAAATTGGCCGATTGGCGTCGGGGTCGCTTGCTCTTCGTTGCGGCGCAAGCAAAATGAAATTGGCCACAGGCCACAACATAGTTTCGATGAAGGGCGAAAGCAACATGGCCCAACCTGGAAAATCATCGCCCGTGCTTAAACGGATGAGCAGACCGATGACCTCTGCCAAAATAAAGAATGGCAAGATTTGAAGCATCTGCTCTTTGATGGGAAACCAAAGTAGGCGGCGGTGCATGCTGAACGCAAAATAACTGAGCACAACGTACGACAGAGCATGCTGACCCAACAGGGCGGAATGCTGAACATCCATCCACAAGCCAAGTATGAATGCAGTGGCCATGCCAACTCGGCGAGGCTGATGGATACCCCAAAAGAAAATGCTGACAGCCAAAATATCTGGCAGCCAAAGGGCTTGTGATAAACCAAGCAGCATGCTGAGCAGCAAAGACATTAAAAGGCTCAAGGCGATGAACCAAGGGCTGACGGGCAACAACAAGGCCTCGCGGCGACTCATGATCATGGCGCTTTGCCTTTGTTGAGTGCTGAAGCCGCAGAGGGCTGCAAAACCAAGACATGGCGACCCTTGAGTTCTGCCAAGGGACTTGCATGAATTCTGGCAAAGGAAATATCAACGCGCCGCTCAATGTGACTGATGCGCGCTACTTGAAGTCCTGCGGGATAGACGCCATCAATGCCACTGGTGGTGAGCAAGTCGCCTTCTTTCACATCGGCACTGGCAGGTACAAATTTAAGTTCGATCATGGGTTGTCCTGCCAAGACGTCGCCACTGGTGATGTTGCGCGCGCCTGTGCGACTGTTGAGCACAGGAATGCTTTGGTCCTTATCGGTCAGAAGGGTGACCTCAGAGGTCAATGGATAAACGCGGGTAACTTGTCCAACCACGCCACCCGCGTCAATGACGGGCGATCCCAGGGCCACGTTTTTGAGTTGACCTCGGTCAATCACAATGCGTTGGTTGTAGGGGTCTGGAACATCAAACAGAACTTCGGCGGTCTGAGATGTAACCGCCATGCTCGATTGAAGGCCCATGAGCTGGCGAAGATTTTGGTTTTCAATTTGCAACTGCTCTACTTGCTGTGAGCGAACAGACTGCTGCAGCACCTTAAGCTCTGCGGCCTTGAGATTTGTTTGGGCTTGCTCCAAGTTCTGAAAATAAGTGCCCATGGCCGACAAAGCTTCGCCTGGTTGTAGCACCAACCATTGCATCGGAAGAATGAGGGTTGAAAGCCCGGCACGCAAGGGCTTGGTGAACTGCAGTTGTTTGTCACCAAACACCAGCAACAAAGACAGTGCGCTGAAAAAAATGAGCTTGGTCAGGGGCGCAAAGCCCACCCTGAAAAAGGGTGGGGGTGAGCGGTCAAGAGACTCCAGCGCCATGAATTGCGCCCGCGTTATTCACTGGTAAAGATGCTACCTAGGCGGTCCATGCGTTCGAGCGCCATGCCGCAACCGCGTGCCACGCAAGTGAGGGGGTCTTCGGCCACCAAGACGGGCAGGCCAGTTTCTTCTGACAGCAAACGATCGAGGTCGCGCAGCAAGGCGCCGCCACCTGTGAGCATCATGCCGCGATCGGAGATGTCGGCACCCAATTCAGGAGGCGTGTGCTCGAGTGCTGTTTTGACCGCTGACACAATGTTGTTCAGGGGATCGGTAAGGGCTTCCAAAATTTCATTGCTGCTGATGGTGAAGCTGCGAGGCACGCCTTCAGACAGGTTACGGCCTTTGACTTCCATTTCGCGCACTTCGCTGCCTGGAAAGGCAGAGCCAATGTTTTTCTTGATGGCTTCTGCGGTGGGCTCGCCAATGAGCATGCCGTAGTTGCGGCGAATGTAGTTGATGATGGCCTCGTCGAACTTGTCGCCGCCCACACGCACGCTGCCTTTGTAGACCATGCCGCCCAAGGAAATAACGCCCACTTCGGTGGTGCCACCGCCAATGTCGACCACCATAGAGCCAGACGCTTCTGAAACGGGCAAGCCAGCGCCAATGGCTGCCGCCATGGGTTCTTCAATGAGGTACACCTCGGAGGCACCAGCGCCTAAGGCTGATTCGCGAATGGCACGGCGCTCGACCTGAGTAGAGCCGCAGGGCACGCAAATGATGATACGGGGACTAGGGCGGAAGGTGCTGCGGGGATGCACCATGCGAATGAACTGCTTGAGCATTTGCTCGGTGACGGTGAAGTCGGCAATCACGCCGTCTTTCATGGGGCGAATGGCTTCAATGTTGCCCGGCACCTTGCCCAGCATGGATTTGGCTTCGTGGCCAACCGCTTGCAAGACTTTTTTGCCCTGGGGGCCGCCTTCGTGGCGAATGGCAACGACGGAGGGCTCGTCAAGAACAATGCCTTTGTCTCGCACAAAAATCAGGGTGTTGGCGGTGCCTAAATCAATGGCCAAATCGGTAGAAAAATAACGGCGAAACGAGCTGAACATAACAAATCCTAATCAACTGTGGGCTTGCGGCTTGCAAGCCTGCAGTTAGGGGAGCATTGAAGGGTGTAAATTGTGGGCTTGAACTAGCTTTTTTGGAGAGCTTTCAGCGAACACACGATAATAACCCATCGCTTGAAAAAAAACGCTGATTGCGCCTCCAAATTTGGAGCCATCAACGCCAGTAAAGTGCCTGAAAAGAATTAATTTTTATGTCATTGAACGCCCAAGAAATTGACCGGATTGCCAATTTGGCTCGGTTAGAGCTTCCGCCCGAGGAGGGCCAACGCATGTTGGACCAAATCAACGGCTTTTTCAGCATCGTAGAAGCCATGCGCGCTGTGGACACCACTGGCGTTGAGCCCTTGCCGCACCCCATCGCCACCATTCAGGAAGTGGCGCTGCGTCTGCGTGACGACATCGCCAGTGAGCCCAACCAACGGGAAGCCAACCAACGGAGTGCCCCTGCAGTCGAGCGCGGCCTGTTTTTGGTTCCCAAAGTGATTGAGTAAGGGGCCCCATGACAGCTCTACACGACATGACCGTCGCCGCTTTGGCGGCCGAACTTCGCGCTAAAAAAATCAACGCCACAGAGCTTGCCCAGCACTTTTTGGCGCGCAGCCAAGCCGACACATTTGGCGCTTTTTTAAGCTTCAACCCAGAAGCAACGCTGGCGCAAGCCAAAGAAGCCGACGCGCAGTTGGCCGCAGGCACAGCGGGCCCGTTGGCCGGTGTGCCCATGGCGCACAAAGACATTTTTGTCACCACCGACTTTCCCACCACAGCCGGCTCCAAGATACTTGAGGGCTATCGCTCACCCTTTGACGCCACCGTGGTGCGCAAATTGGGCGTGCAGGCTGGTGGCGCTGGCATGGTCAATGTGGGCAAGCTCAATTGCGATGAGTTCGCCATGGGCTCGTCCAACGAAAACTCTGCCTACAAGCCCGTCACAAACCCTTGGGACACGTCGCGTGTGCCTGGCGGTTCTTCGGGCGGTAGCTCTGCAGCAGTTGCGGCGCGCTTGGTACCTGCTGCAACGGGCACTGACACGGGCGGCTCCATTCGCCAGCCCGCCAGCTTTTGCGGCATCACGGGCATCAAACCCACCTATGGTCGCGCTTCACGTTACGGCATGATTGCCTACGCTTCCAGTTTGGACCAAGCTGGCCCCATGTCGCGCACTGCAGAAGATTGCGCGCTCATGTTATCGGCCATGTGTGGCCCCGATTTAGACCGCGACTCTACGTCGCTTGATGTGCCTGCAGAAAACTTTGCGCGCGATTTGAACGCGCCACTCGGTGGTTTGCGCATTGGCATTCCAAAAGAATTTTTTGGTGAAGGCCTTGCATCGGGCGTACGCACTGCGGTCGATGCCGCGCTGAAAGAATATGAAAAACTAGGTGTCAAGTTGGTGCCCATCAGCTTGCCGCGCACTGAGCTTTCAATTCCTGTTTACTACATCATTGCGCCGGCAGAAGCGTCTAGCAATTTAAGCCGCTTTGATGGCGTGAAATTTGGCCATCGCACCAAAGATTACACAGATTTGGTGTCCATGTACAAGCGCTCGCGCGCTGAAGGTTTTGGCGAAGAAGTCAAGCGCCGCATCATGACGGGTGCGTATGTGTTGTCGCACGGTTATTACGATGCTTACTATTTACAAGCGCAAAAAATTCGCCGCATGATCTCTGATGATTTTCAGCAAGCCTTCAAAGTTTGCGACGTCATTGCTGGGCCCGTTGCGCCCACAGTGGCTTGGAAGTTGGGCGAAAAAACAGATGACCCTGTCGCCAATTATTTGGCAGATATTTTCACGCTTCCTGCATCACTGGCGGGCTTGCCAGGCATGAGCGTACCAGCGGGCTTTGGTGAAAACGACATGCCTGTTGGTTTGCAGCTCATTGGCAATTACTTCAAAGAAGCGCAGTTGCTCAATGCCGCACATCGCTTGCAGCAAGCCACCGACTTTCACTTGCGTCAAACTGGAGGCGCAAAATGAGCACGAAACAAAAATCTCTTTTGGTTCAAGGCTACGAGGTGGTCATTGGCTTTGAAACCCACGCCCAACTTTCGACGCAAAGCAAAATTTTCAGCCGCGCTCCCATTGCGTTTGGTGCAGAGCCCAACACGCAAGCTTGCGCGGTCGATTTGGCCTTGCCTGGCACGCTGCCCGTGATGAACAAAGGCGCTGTAGAGCGCGCCATTGAATTGGGCTTGGCGGTAGGTGCGCACATTGCAGAGCAAAGCATTTTTGCACGAAAAAATTACTTTTATCCCGACCTGCCCAAGGGCTATCAAATCAGCCAGTTTGAAATTCCGGTGGTGCAAGGCGGCGAGGTGTCTTTCTTTGTCGGTGATGAAAAGAAAACCGTTCGCTTAGTGCGTGCGCATCTGGAAGAAGACGCGGGCAAATCTTTGCACGAAGATTTCATTGGCCAAAGCGGCATTGACTTAAACCGCGCTGGCACGCCACTCTTAGAAATTGTGACCGAACCCGACATGCGCTCTAGCGATGAGGCGGTCGCTTATGCCAAAGAGTTGCACAAAATTGTGACTTGGATTGGCATTTGCGACGGCAACATGCAAGAGGGCAGTTTCAGGTGCGACGCCAACGTGTCGGTGCGCAAACCTGGCGATGATTTGGGCACCCGCCGCGAAATTAAAAACTTGAACAGCTTCAAGTTCATGCAGCAGGCCATCGACTTTGAAGTGCGCTGGCAAATTGAACAAATTGAAGATGGCCACGCCATTCAACAAGCCACCGTGTTGTTCGACCCAGACACTGGCGAAACACGCGCTATGCGCACCAAAGAAGATGCGGCCGATTACCGCTACTTCCCCGACCCCGATCTGCCGCCTTTGGTGATTGGCCGCGATTGGGTGGCGCGTGTGCAGTCTGAGATGACCGAGTTGCCGCGTGTCATGGCGGCGCGTTTTGTGGCCGACTACGGCTTGCCTGAATACGACGCCACCACGCTCACCCAAAGCAAAGGCATGGCCGCTTATTTTGAAGCGGCAGCCAAGGCGTGTGGCCAAGCCAAGATGGTCAGCAACTGGGTGATGGGTGAAATGTCACGTCGCTTGAATGCGGGCGAAGTGGGCATTGAGAACGCACCCGTCAGCGCTGCTCAACTGGCCGCCATGATTGGCCGCATTGCCGACAACACCATCAGCAACAGCGCCGCCAAGCAAGTGTTTGATGCGCTGTGGACTGAAGGCGGCGAAGTGGACGCCATCATTGAGGCCAAAGGCCTGAAGCAGATGAACGACAGCGGCGCGTTGGAAGCCATCATTGACGAAGTGCTAGCGGCCAATCCGAAGAACGTTGAAGAGTTCAGAGCGGGTAACAGCAAGGCCTTGAATGGCTTGGTGGGCCCCATCATGAAAGCCAGCAAGGGCAAGGCCAACCCTGCGCAGGTGAATGAGCTGTTGCTCAAGAAGTTACAGGGCTAATCCAAGCATTTGAGAGTGATGAAGCTGGTACCGTGTGCCACGCCCGGTGCCAGTTTGCACCAACAAGCCCGCCTCGCACAATGCGGTCAATTCGCGATAAGCAGTGGCGCGTGACACGCCGCACAGGTTGACGTATTTCTCGGTACTCAGACCGCCACTGAATCCATCGGGGCCTGCATCGTAGAGTTTGTTGATGGCTTTGCTTTGTGATGGCGTGAGGCTGAGATGAAGTTCACGCAGGTCTGCCCAAAAACGTGTTTTGCGCATGGCCGATTGCATCTGTCCCCAGCTGCTGTCAGCTGCTTTGTGAATGCAAGCGACGAACCATTGAACCCAAGGCGTGACGTCCATGTTGGCGCTGCTGGTTGCCGATTGAAGTTGTTCGTAATAAGCGCTTCTTTCATGCCAAATTTGTTGTGACAAGCTCCACAGACGTTGTTCTGTTTGAAGGTCTTGCGCCAAGGCCATCTCCACCAAGGCGCGGCCAATGCGACCATTGCCATCTTCAAAGGGATGAATGGTTTCAAACCACAGGTGTGCCAATGCGGCACGCACCAAACCATCTTGCTTGCCCAGACTGCTGTTAAACCACTGGATGAAGAGGTCCATGTGGCCCTTGACATCTTCAGAAGCTGGCGCTTGATAATGCACAAGGTCGGGCTTGCCCATTCGCGGTGTGACGATTTGCATGGGCTCCGAATGTGTTCGATAAGCGCCGGTCAGAATCTTTTGCGTGCCACTTCGGCCAGTTGGAAACAAAGCGGCTTGCCAGTCAAACAAGGTTTGGTGACTTAGCGCGCGATGACTATTTTGCAAGGCGCCTTCTAGCAGATTGAGTGTGGCCTCGGCGCGCGCGTCGCGTTTGTTTTTTTTGCCGTCTGCCAAACCCAAGCGACGTGCGGCAGACGCTCTGACCGAGTTGAGTTGCAGTATCTCGCCTTCAATTTGAGCTGTTGCCAAAGCTTCATCTGACCAGCCCTGAAGTTGAAGCGCTACGAGGTCAGGCAATTGCAGGTGCGTCGCGAGCCCCATGGCCCTTCCCTGTGAAAAGCGTGTGGCCGCGATGGCCGGTTGAAGCGCAGCCAGGTCGACCTTGAAGTGAGGCCACTTGGAAGATTGCCAGAGGTACATGAAGCGTATCTTAGGCTTTTACGCTTCAAATGTGAAGCGTAAAATGAAAATTTACGCTTCACTTGGCTGTCATTAGATGCCGTAACGATCTCGATAGGCCTGTACCTTGGGCAGGTGTTGGCCCATCTCGTTGCCGCTTTGCTTAGACAGGTAGGCCAACAAATCAGACAACTCTGCAATGCAGCACACGCTCATGCCCAATGTGTTGCGTACATATTGCACAGCGCTGTGCGGCACATCTTTGACTGAGCCATCAGCTTGAACTTCGGTGGCCATTTCTTGGCGGTCTAAAGCAATGGCGATGGCATGCGCTGTGGCACCAGCCTTTTGAATGAGTTCAATGGATTCGCGCGCGGCAG
>Ga0209401_1000235_pt1 | contig 38009 bp, 47 predicted proteins | sample M_140807_MF_Meta_FD_187318 | JGI IMG/M metagenome (GOLD analysis project Ga0209401, IMG submission 187318) | Freshwater microbial communities from Lake Montjoie, Canada to study carbon cycling - M_140807_MF_MetaG (SPAdes) (version 2) | ecosystem: Environmental > Aquatic > Freshwater > Lake... | reverse complement strand
TGGGATCATTAATTTACTCAAGTACACCGAGAGGTGGAGGTGGCGGAGGTGGTTCAAGTGCTGTCGGACAAGATATTGGTTCCGGTGGTGCAGGTGGTGCAGGAACATTGAATACAATATTAGGACCTAGTTATTATTGGGCAGGTGGAGGTGGTCAAGCTGGATATAGTAGTGGGTCTTTTGGTGGTAACGGTGGCATTGGAGGTGGCGGTGGCGGCTCTTGCGGTGATGGTGCATCACCTGCCGGTACAGGTGGCGGAAGTGCTTTAAACTCCGGTGGGAATGGTTCTGTTGGTAGTGGCCTAGTAGGTGGTACAGGTGGAACAAACACCGGCGGTGGTGGAGGAGGAAGTTCTTGGCAAGTAAATGCAACAGCAACTACTTTAGGTGGCTCTGGTATAGTTGTTATAAAATATAGGTATCAATAAGATGGCAACACTAAAGAACACTACTATTAATGACACTGGGTTTTTGAATTTACCTTCAGGAAATACAGTTCAACGACCGGCAAGTCCTGTTGCTGGTATGGTACGATTTAATACTACACTAGGATATGCTGAGGTGTATAACGGTAATGCTTGGGTAAAATTTGGATTATAAATATGGCAACATTAAAGAACACTACTATTAATGATACCGGTTATTTACAATTACCTAGTGGCACTACGGCACAAAGACCTTCAAGCCCTACTGCAGGAATGACTAGATGGAATACATCATTATCACAAGTAGAATTATGGAATGGAACTGCATGGTTATCACTAAGTAGTAACATACCTTCTACAGTAGATTATTTAGTTGTTGCAGGTGGCGGTGGTGGTGGCGGATATATTGGTGGAGGTGCCGGAGGTGGCGGCTATAGAACAGCAACTGGTTTAGCTATAACTACAGGAGTTACCTACACTGTAACAGTTGGTGGAGGTGGCACAGGTGGAACAGGTGGTGGTTATGGAACACAAGGATCAAACTCTGTGTTTAATGGTATAACATCCACAGGTGGAGGACTAGGTAATGGTGGTGAAGCTACACCCTCAAATATAGCCAATGGTGGTTCAGGTGGCGGCCAAGGTCGATCAGTTGGTGGTAGAGGTGGTTCTCAGGGTATAGGTAACACACCATCAACTACACCTAGTCAAGGTAACAACGGTGGTATTGATAGTTTTGGCGGCGATGGCGCCGGCGCTGCCAGTGGTGCAGGTGGAGGTGGAGCCGGAGCTGTTGGTGGAAATGCTATATCTGGCACTGCAGGATCAGGTGGTATAGGAGCGTTATCATCTATAACAGGAACAGGAACATATTATGCGGGAGGTGGAGGTGGAGGCGGCTATAGTTTAAGTTCTTCAGCACCCGGCGGCACTGGAGGGGGAGGTAGTGGTGCTAGTGGTAGTGGAAGTGTAGCAGGCGCCGGCACAGTAAATACTGGGGGCGGTGGCGGAGCAGGTGGTTATCCAAGCAATCAAACAGGTGGTCTTGGAGGCTCTGGTATAGTCGTTATACGCTATCCAGACGCATATTCACTCGCAACATCTACTACAGGCTCACCAACGGTAACTACTGAAGGTGGATATAGAATATACACGTTCACAGCAACAGGTTCAATAGGATGGTAAATATATAATATGGCAACACTAAAGAACACAACTATTAATGATACAGGTTACTTAGGTATGCCAATTGGAACTACGGCTCAAAGACCCGGTAGTCCTGCTAATGGTTATATGAGAGTTAATTCAACTACTTCTACTGTAGAAATGTATTATGGCGGAGTATGGAATACAGTATCTTCATTAGCATTACCTTCAGCTACAGGTGGAACTATTACTTATTCAGGTAATTATAAAATTCACACATTCATTGCATCTGGTACATTCACTGTTACGTCTGCTCCTGCAGGAACTGCTTTTGAAATATTAATGGTAGGTGGCGGTGGCAGTTCAGGTGGATACTCTGGTGGGGGTGGTGCAGGAGAAGTATTATACACTACAGCCGCTACATTAGCAGTTCAAGCATATAGTATTGTTATAGGAGCAGGTGGTGCATCCCCTGCAGGTAACGGCGGAGATATGATAGGTAATCCAGGATCAGTAACAACAGCTTTTGGGGAAACAGCCAAATCAGGTGGAGGTGGTAAAGGGTCTGATTCATCATCTAACCCCTCATCTACTCTATATGCCAATGGTGGTGCAGGCGCATCACGTTCTAGTGGTTACGGTGGTTCTATAGGTACTAACGTATCAATTCCATTCACTAGATATGGTGGCAACTCAGGTGGCAATGGTGCCAATGGAACTAACTACCCATCTGCAGGTGGTCCTGGAGCAGGTGCTAGCACTCCGTCAATTTCAGATGGTGCACAGACTGCAGGCAACGGTGGTGTTGGGGTAGCAGTAAATATAACAGGTGCAGCCATATACTGGGGAGGTGGCGGCGGTGGTATGGTTTACTATAACGGATCTTCTAGTATTAGAGGTGGTAATGGCGGCCTAGGTGGCGGGGGCGGTGGTTGGGCACCTGGAGGTTGGAATGGTTCAGGTGCAAATGGCTACAACACTGGTGGAAATCCTAGTGGATATGTTGGTGGATCAGCAGGAGCAAATACAGGTGGTGGTGGCGGAGCAGGAGCAGGGGATAACGGTGGCGCCGGAGTATTAGGCGGCAATGGCGGATCCGGAATAGTTATCGTTCGTTACAAATATCAATAAGATGGCAACACTAAAGAATACTATTATCAATGATACAGGCTATATGGGTCTCCCTGCTGGAACTACTGCACAACGTCCAGGCAGTCCCGCTGAAGGTTTTAGCAGAGTCAACACTGAAACTAAATATGTTGAAATTTATATTAATGGAGCTTGGTTCAGTGCAATGTATTTAGGATATACAGTTGCAACAGGTGGGACAGTTACTACCAGTGGTAACTACAAAATACATACGTTTACTAGTTCTGGTGCATTTTCTGTAGAGAGTGCTCCTATTGGAGCAACTGCTGAAGTATTAATGGTAGGTGGCGGCGGTGCAGGAGGTTCATATTGTGGCGGCGGTGGTGGAGGTGAAGTTATATACAGTACCTCAGTCAACTTAATATCAAATGCATATAGTATTATTATTGGTGGCGGAGCTTCTCCTAGCTCAACTGGTTCAGGCGATATACAAACTAGCGGAAGCCCTACTACAGGTTTTGGTGAGACTGCTAAACCCGGTGGTGGTGGATTGGGATCAGATTATAATGGACCACGCACACTGACTAGCATCATTACTAATGGCGGCGGAGGTGGTTCTAGAACTGCAGGATATGCAGGTATAACGGGACAAAATATAAATTATGTATTCACTAGATACGGTGGATATACTGGTGGAACTGGTCAAAACTACGGAAACTTTCCTACAGGTGGAGGAGCAGGTGCCGGAGCTAATGGAGTATCTCCATTAGACAATGCTAGTTCAGGCGGTAACGGTGGCACCGGAGTTCAAATAAACATAGACGGGAACAATTATTATTGGGCCGGTGGTGGTGCTGGAATGATTTATTACTATAGTACAGCCGGCACGTCAGGTGGTAATGGTGGATTAGGCGGTGGAGGAGGTGGCTGGGGTGCAAGTAGCCGCTTTGGATCAGGAGGCACCGGCGGTATAAATATAGGTGGAACCCCATCTGGGTTCTTTGGTGGCAACGGCGCCGCAAATACAGGTGGGGGTGGAGGTGCTTGCGCCGGCGATGGTGGACCAAACAATATAGGAACAAATGGTGGCTCGGGTATAGTCATTGTTAAATATAGATATCAATAAAAAAGGAATAAAATATGGCACATTTTGCACAATTAGATGAAAATAATATCGTTACACAAGTAATTGTTGTAAGTAACGAAGATATAAAAGATAGTGAAGGTAATGAGAGTGAATTTACAGGTATCGCTTTCTGTAAGAGTTTGTTGGGACCAAACACTATCTGGAAACAAACTAGTTATAATAATAACATCAGAAAAAACTATGCGGGAATAGGTTTTACATATGATATAACACGTGATGCATTCATAGCACCTAAACCCTTCAACAGTTGGATATTAAATGAGTCAACTTGTATCTGGGAATCACCAGTTCTATATCCAAATGATGGAAAAATGTATGCTTGGAATGAAGAAACTGTGTCTTGGATAGAGTCAAGCAATGGTTAATTTATCATTCGTAAACACAATAAGATTAGAAAAAAGATAAATAATAGTAATACTATGGTGAAAACGCCTCGCTAACAAGGAAAAAAATATGAGTTTAATTTTAAAACAAGAACCAGCTAACACAATAGCAACGCCACCGGCCGGTAAAAGTACACTGTTTATTACTGATACCAGCACAATGGCTGTCAAAGACCCGTCGGGTAATGTAACAACATTCCCAACTGTTCAGGGTTCTAATACACAGGTCTTCTTCAATGACAACGGTGCTATTAACGGTAATGCTAGTTTAGTATTCAATAAAACAACATCAACAATGACAGTTGCTAATCTATCAGTTACTGGTACATTGAATGCAGGTGATATTAGTGTTTCTTCTATTGCAAACGGTACAAGTAATGTTGATATTGTTGGTGTAAGTGGCAATGTATCAACTAGTGTAAATGGTACAGCCAATGTAATAGTTATTTCTACAACTGGTGCAACCATCACAGGTAATTTAAGTGCTAGTGGTAATATCAATGCAGGTAATATATCTGCTACTACAATTACTGGATCATTTAGTGGTTCTGCAACAACTGCAGGTACAGTAACAACTGCGGCTCAACCAAATATTACAAGTACAGGTACATTAGCATCATTATCAGTAACCGGCAATATCAATGCAGGTAATGTAGCAGCCACAACATTCACTGGTGCATTGACCGGAGCAGCCTCAAGTGCTACTACAGCAGGTACTGTAACAACTGCGGCTCAGCCAAATATCACAAGTACAGGTACATTAACAAGTGTTAGTGTAACAGGTAATGTAACTGCAGGTAACGTTATTGCTACACATTATGGAGCAGCCACTGGTTTGACTAGCATTCCTGGTGCTAATGTAACAGGTACTGTACCAAGTGCAACTAGTGCAACTACAGCAGGTACCGTTACAACAGCGGCTCAGCCAAACATTACATCAGTTGGTACATTAGCAAGTTTATCAGTAACAGCAACTATTACTGGTTCAGTAAGTGGTACAGCGGCAACAATAACAACAGCGGCTCAGCCAAACATTACATCAGTAGGTACACTAACTAGTTTATCAGTAACAGGCAATATCAATGCAGGCAATGTAACTGCAACAACATTTACTGGTGCATTAACTGGTCTTGCATCTAGTGCGACAGTGGCGGCATCAGCTAACAGCGTTGCCGGTGCAAACGTAAGTGGTACTGTAAGTTCTGCAACTACAGCAGGTACAGTAACAACTGCGGCTCAGCCAAATATCACAAGTACAGGTACATTAACAAGTGTTAGTGTAACAGGTAATGTAACTGCAGGTAATTTAGTAACAGGTGGTATATTAAGTGTTACTGGCACTGGCGTAAGTAGTATTGCTGGTAACTTAAACATGAACACCAAGAACATAACAAGTCTTGCAACACCAGTTAATGATACAGATGCGGCAACAAAAGCATATGTAGACACAGTAGCACAAGGGCTTGATACTAAAGCAAGTGTCGTGGCTGCAACTACAGCTAATATTACTTTATCAGGTACACAAACAATTGATGGCATTGCTGTAACAGCAGGTCAACGAGTATTAGTTAAAAATCAATCAGCACCAGCTGATAACGGCTTATATCTATGTGCCGCAGGTTCATGGACACGAACAACAGATATGACAACTTGGGCACAAGTTCCAGGAGCATATGTATTTGTCGAAGGTGGCACTACACAAGCAGATACTGGTTGGGTATGTACATCAGATGCAGGTGGTACAATTGGTGTAACTGCAATGACTTGGGCACAGTTTAGTGGTGCAGGTAGCTACACAGCAGGCACAGGTTTAACATTAACAGGTAGCGTATTCAGTGTTAATGTAGCACAACCTACTATCACTAGTGTTGGTACACTAGCAAGTTTAAGTGTTTCTGGTAATGCAAACGTTGGTAATATTGGTGCGGTAGCAGGTGTATTCACAGGTAACGTTACAGTAGGTAATATTGTATCAAGCGGCTCAGGTGGTAACATCACCGGAGCTAACGTAATATCTGCTAACACCTTTAGTGCTAGTGGTAATATCAGTGCAGGTAATATATCAGCTACAACATTCACTGGTGCATTAAGTGGTGCGGCAACTACAGCAGGCACAGTAACTACTGCGGCACAGCCAAATATCACTTCAGTTGGTACATTATCAACACTATCAGTAACCGCAACTATTACTGGTTCTGTAAGTGGTACAGCGGCAACAGTAACAACTGCGGCACAGCCTAACATTACTAGTCTTGGAACAATGACTGGTATGTCATATGCCAACGCATCAACCATTACAGGTAATAACATAACATTTAGTACAGGTGCAAATACTAACTTAGGTACATTTACTGGTAACTTCTCATTGAGTGCTGGCTCAAGATTGAATGCTACATATGCTGACTTGGCAGAAAAATACGTTGCTGATGCTGAATATCAGCCGGGTACAGTTCTAGTGTTTGGCGGTGAACAAGAAGTTACATTGTCAACCGAATCAGATTCATTCAGAGTTGCTGGTGTTGTAACAACTAACCCAGCATACACTATGAATAATGAATGTGAAGGTGAGCATGTTGCTACTATCGCACTACAAGGTCGTGCGCCAGTTAAAGTAACAGGTCCTGTATACAAAGGTGACTTACTAGTATCAAGTACTAATGGACATGCTACTGCTAATAACATAGCACGTGCAGGTACTATCATTGGTAAATCACTAGAAAACTTCAATGGTGAATCAGGTATTATTGAAGTAGCTGTTGGTCGATTCTAATACAATTTCACAATGTACTTATTGTAATGATAAGTACATGTGATGAACGTATTTCAATTAAACTATGACACCAGACTCCAGTACTGGTATAATTTAAGACAAACTCTCCAAAATTCGGATATACAAACCAAATGTGTAGAAATAGACAAGTGGTGGCAATATGCACCATTGGTAACCCATTATCTACATCCACATGAAATAGAGTCTTGGCCTGGACCATGGGAATTGATTAATGATAATGAATATTGTCATTTGGCTAGAGGTTTGGGAATGATATATACTCTACTACTATTGGGTATCACAGACATTGACTTTTGCTTAGGAAAAGACGATAATAGTGAAGACGTGGCATTAGTCATGGTCGACAACGCAAAATATCTGCTCAATTACTGGCCTGATACGGTCATAAGTAATAAACTAAAAGATTTTAAAATAGTACAAAAATTAGATTTACAAATAATAATTAAAAAAATAGGCAACATATGAAAATTAACGTCACCAAACGCTCTGGTATAAAAGAGCCGCTTACTCTGGAAAAATGGCAAGCACAAGTAGCAAAAGTATGTAAGGGAATAGCAGACGTTAGCCCTTCAATGATAGAAATAAAATCACAACTACACTTCTATGATGGCATCACCACTACCGAAATTGATGAGATTACACTACGTGCTATCGTTGACTTGATTGATGTAGAAAATAATACTGATATAGGTCATACAAACTATCAATACGTAGCAGGTAAACAACGTGTATCAATGCTTAGGAAGGATGTATATGGTAGCTATAATGTGCCGCATCTCTATGAAATAGTTAAAAAGAATGTAGAGACCGGTCTTTATACTGATGAACTATTGTCATGGTATAATGAAGAAGATTGGAACAAGATGAATGATATGTTGGATCATTCTAAGGACGAAAGTTATAGTTATGCCGCCATTGAGCAATTGATTGAAAAGTACTTAGTAAAGAATCGTAGTACAAAAGAAATCTACGAAACGCCACAGATTCGTTATATGATAGCAGCCGCTACAGTATTTCATAGTGAAGAACCCAACAGCGCAAGAATGCGCTATATAAAGGAATACTATAATGCAGCCTCTGATGGTCTATTTACTCTTGCTACTCCTGTCCTTGCTGGTCTCGGTACCCCTACTAAACAATTCAGTTCGTGCGTACTTATTCGCAGTGATGATAACTTGGATAGTATTTTTGCTAGTGGTGAAATGATGGCAAAGTATGCTAGCAAACGTGCTGGTATTGGCTTAGAGATAGGACGACTGCGACCATTAGGTAGTCCTATTCGTGGTGGCGAAATAATGCACACCGGCATGATACCTTTCTTAAAGAAATGGTTCGGTGATTTAAGAAGTTGTTCACAAGGAGGTATTCGTAATGCAAGTGCTACTGTATTTTATCCCATTTGGCATCATCAGTTTGATGATCTTATCGTACTTAAAAACAATCAAGGAACAGACGAAACACGTGTCAGGTTCATGGACTATGGGGTTGTTCTTAGTGCATTCTTCTGGAGAAGATTTAAAAACAAAGAACAAATAACTTTCTTTGATCCTAACGAAGTACCTGATTTGTATGAAGCATTCTATAGTAATACAGAATTATTCGAAGAACTATACGTTAAATATGAAAAACGTAAAGACTTAAGAAAGAAAACAATGAATGCTGAAGAAGTATTCAAAAGTGGAATTCTTAAAGAACGCACTGATACAGGACGTATCTATCTAGTGTTCATTGACAATGTTATGAAACAAGGACCATTTGATCCTGAGTATCATACAATTTACCAGAGTAACTTATGCTGTGAAATTCTTTTACCTACTAAATCCTTTAAACGTCTGGATGACAGCGATGGTCGTATCGCTTTGTGTACCTTGGGCTCAATCAATTGGGGTGCGTTCCGCAATCCAGAAGACATGCGCCGTGCTTGCCGTATATTGCATCGTAGCCTCAATAACATTCTTGACTATCAAGACTTCTTGTCAATTCAGTCTAAGTTGTCAAACGATGAAATCAGACCTCTTGGAATCGGGGTCACCAATCTTGCCTACTGGCACGCCAAACGTGGATTCAAGTACGGAGAAAAAGACTCCCTGGCTGAAGTCAAGACGTGGATGGAACACTTATCCTTCTACCTAACTGAAGCAAGTGTAGAATTAGCACAAGAACGCGGACGATGTGAGCATAGTGATAAAACACGCTATGGTCAAGGTATTTTCCCCTGGGAACTACGTGCTAAAGGTGTTAATGAATTAGCTAACTTTGAACCTGAATTAAATTGGGAAGAATTACGTGCTAGGATGCGTAGCTATGGTGTCCGTAATGCTACACAAATGGCTGTAGCTCCTGTAGAATCTAGTAGTGTAGTTATCAATTCTACTAATGGCATTGAAATGCCAATGAGTTTGATATCAGTTAAAGAAAGTAAAGCAGGAAGTTTTGTACAAGTTGTTCCCGAATACCATAAGTTGAAAAATAAATATCAATTGATGTGGGATCAAAAAGATTGCGATGGTTATTTAAAGACAGCGGCAGTGATTGCAGCCTATGTTGACCAAAGCATAAGTACTAACACATTCTATAACCCTGCACATTTCCCTGAGCGTAAAGTTCCAACAACACTGATTGCTAAGAACTTGATGCAGGCACACATGTGGGGATTGAAAACATTCTACTATAGCTTGATTAACAAAGCAGGTAGTAAGAGCCAAGATGAAACTGTATTAGATTTGCCAAGTGGCTTTAATGATATGGACGAAGAAGAGGATTGCTTGGCCTGCAAGCTTTAAGGAAAAACAATGTCAAAACAACAATACAACTTAAACACTAAAACAGATTATTTGAATAGAAAAATGTTTTTGGACCCGGAAGGTCCCGTAACCATTCAACGATTTGAGGAAGTAAAATATAAAAAGATTGCAGACTTTGAAACAACGGCACGTGGTTTCTTCTGGGTTCCAGAAGAGATTTCTCTAACCAAGGATGCCAATGATTTCAAAGATGCAAGTGATGCAGTTAAGCATATCTTTACCAGTAACTTATTACGACAAACAGCATTAGATAGCTTACAAGGTCGTGCTCCTAGTCAAGTGTTCACACCTGTTGTATCATTGCCAGAACTAGAAGCATTGATTTATAATTGGAGCTTCTTTGAGACTAACATTCATAGTCGTAGCTATAGTCACATCATTCGTAACATTTATAATGTACCTAAAGATGTATTCAATACGATCCATGATACAAAAGAAATTGTTGACATGGCAAGCAGTGTTGGTCTCTACTATGATGAACTACACAAAGTAAATTGCCGTAAAGAGTTAGAATTAGATGTAAATGAAAAAGAGCACATCAAAGCAATTTATATGGCATTACATGCCAGTTACGCATTGGAAGCATTTCGCTTTATGGTATCATTCGCTACATCACTAGCAATGGTTGAGAACAAAATCTTTATTGGTAATGGCAATATTATCAGTTTAATTCTCCAAGATGAACTTCTACATAAAGGCTGGACTGCCTACCTTATTAATCAAGTAGTAAAAGAAGATAGCAGATTCGCACAAGTTAAGTCCGAATGTGAGGCTGAAGTCTATCAACTTTACATGGATGTGATACGTGAAGAAAAAGATTGGGCTGACTATCTGTTTAAGATGGGCCCAGTTATTGGATTGAACGCCGCAGTATTAAAAGACTTTGTAGATTACACTGCTGTGGGTGCATTGAAAGAGATTGGAATACGATACAATAATCCTGCACCAAAGAGTACTCCTATTCCATGGTTCACTAAACACAGTGATACAAGTAAAAAGCAAACAGCATTACAAGAGAGTGAATCAACGAATTACGTTATCGGTGTAATGAGCGAATCATTAAACTATGATGACTTACCAAATATTTAAGGAGAATAAAAATGAAAGCAATTATATGGAGTAAGTATCACTGCCCTTATTGTGACCAAGCAAAGGCATTACTGGGACAACGAGATATACCGTTTGAAGAAAAGAAAATTGGAGACGGGTATACAAAAGAAGAACTACTAGAAGCAATACCATCAGCAAGAACAGTGCCGCAAATCATCATTGACGGTGAACTGATTGGTGGATTTAATGAACTTAAACAATTTTTAACAAAGGCTGCGTAATGCAAATATCAATAACACCAAATACAGTATATACATTGAAACTTAACTCAGGAGAAGAACTTATTGCAAAAGTAATTCAAACAGGTGGAGAGTTTATTACAATTGAAGAACCAGTATCAATTGCACCTACACAACAGGGTATGCAAATGATTCCTAGCGTATTTACTGCAAATCCGAAGGGTGAATTTAAGCTAAATACTAATAGTATAGCTCTTTACGCTGAAACTGATGACAGCATCAAAATGAAGTATTTAGAAGCAACAACTGGTATTAAAATACCGGATAAGAAAATTGTATTAGGATAAAATGGCAAAACTAAGTCGTGTAGGTGACAAGAATCAAGAGGGCGGCGCTATCGTAAGAGGCGCCGGTACTGTCTTTGCCAATGGAATCCAAGTTGGTCTACACGTTAGTACAATTACTCCTCATGCTCCTTGGAGTAGAAGAGGTCACCCACCACACAAAGCCGCGACAACAACAAGTGCTAGTCCAACAGTATTTGCTGAAGGTAGTCCGGTACTTAGAGTAGGATCAGGAAATAGTTGCGGTCATAGTATCGTTGATGGTAGTCCTGATGTATTTGTCCCATGAGCGATACTGGAAAGCAAAGTCCACTTGGTGTTAACACACTAAGTTCATTACTACAAAATCAAGGGTTTAATATAAACCCTATTATGGTTGAGTATACGGGTGTTAGCACCAGTAAAACATCTGCTACAAACTTGGGTATAATTGTTAATAATTCATGTTTACGATTACTTACATATGCTATCAATGATGCATATGGTAGAGGGCAAGTTAATACAGCAACCTACAACAATCTAATTTCAATTGGCTCTACATCAATACCTGCATTAGGTAATAGTAAAGCACCCACATTTAATTGGACAGGTTATCCCAATTGGGCTAGTGATTATACTAAAACAAACGAAGTAACACGTTGGGGTTACGTAAGATTATTTGCATTGCAGGGTTATAATGAATTTAATTATAACAATGGCTTGCCAGCGTATAAAGATTATCTGTCAGCTTTCATGGCAGCCAGTAGTTTTGTTGAGTATTCTAACAAAGCTATTATGTCAATGACAAATTCGCAAGAGTTTTTAGATGGCACTTATAGTAATATGAATGATTTGATTAGTGCTGATATTACTGGAATAAGTTTAGCAACAACTGTATTTGGTCGTGATTTAATTACCAGTGGCAAAGCAATCAACTTATCAAAGATATCAACATTTGGTTTACCGTCTAATTTATTAGAAACATTACAGCAATATAATTGCATAACAAAAAATGTAAGTTTAGCTATACTAGCATCGGGCTTACAGCTAGATGAATTGAGTCAATTGTTATCTAATATTAGTTCTGCTACAAAAGAACAAGAACGTAGATTGTATGGTGCATTTAATCTTATAGTGGGAGATAGTCTTAATGAAGTTTTAATCCCGTTAAATTGTAAAACACGTGGATTAGAATCGTTAGCTGATTTGTTAAATCCACAAAAGTTATTGCCTAATAGTTATCAAACACTAACCGTTCCTGTTTATAATACAACTAGATCTCCAACTAATAGTAAGACATATTATCCCACATATAGTAATGGGTCTATTAATAGTAACCTTAATAGTCCGTTAGTAGTAGACCAGATTGGTACACAAACTCCTACTGGTACACCACCTGTTGCGCCAACACAAGTAACCGTATATCAATATACAATGACTGATGAGCAAGGAAATCCAATTGATCTTGTTGCAAAATTAGTCAATGCATCTGATATCAACATTATAAGTGCAGGTGATAGTGGTGGAGATGGTGGAGGAGCCGGTGGAGGAGCCGGCGCCGGCGGCGGCGGTGGTGGTGGAGGCGCAATGTAATGGCAATATTTTCTCAAAATCTTAGAATAGTATCAGAACGTGAAGATTCAATTGATGCGATTGGCGCAGCCTATGCACCTCCTACTAGTGGCACAACCACAATAGTAGATGATAGTATTACTATAGCCACAGATAATTCAAATGTACAACAATTTCCTATAGGATTTGGATCCTATTTAGATGGTATATTACCTCCCGACATAGCAACATCAGCCGGTACATTTGCTGTAACAATGCAACAAGTTAAAAATATATCTTCTATTCCAATAGAAAAGTTTGCACAAATTGTAACTAATATTGAAACAATTAATGGTTTAACAATAAATGGAACTACAGTACCAGTAGATACTACACTAGTGAGTGGTGCATTACCACTGATAGCATTAGGTAGTGGGCCGTATGGTACATATACTATGAGTGATTTCTTTGGATGTATGACTGGTTTACCCTATATAGGTATAGACATTCTTGGTTTAATCAATGCATTAGAAACACCAACATTGTATAACATATACAAACAATTATATCTAGCAGTAACATGGGAACGTGCAACCGTATCTGTGCAGTATTCAACTTATCAAGTAGAAGTTGATCCAGGTCCCCCTCCCTCATATGTTACTTATTATCATGTAACTGGTTTAACTGTTACTTATTCGGGTGGTGGATATGGTCGTGAAGGTGCAGCCGCCCCTATAATTACAATTAGTAACGGTGGCTCAGGTACAACTACGATTGGAACTGATGACACTGCTGTACCGGGTAATTTTGGTAGAGTATTAACAGCTACATTATCTTCATCCGGGTCAGACACTACATCAGTACCCACCGCTACAATAGCCTTTCCCCCCGGCACCGGTTCATTCTCTAATAGTATTGTACAAGGTTATATTGATGCGGCTAATGTAGAGATAGCAATAATACAATCTAATAATCAACGATTATCAGAACAGATGAATAGTAATTGGAATGATACTGGTACTCAATTAACAATTGAACAACGTGCAATAGACACTGGTTTGCCAGTAGCTGTACCACCAGTGGAGGTGGTTACTGATTTAGCACAATTCCCTACTACACAATATGCATTTACTGATTCAGTGCCACAATTTGCATTGAATACTGATCCTCATATGCAAGCACAATCAATAGAAGCTATTGCCAATATATGTTCACCTGGAGGACAAAGCATAGTAGGTATGATGCGTGAGGCACGTAATCAAGCTAGATTAACACAAATTGGTATCTCATTAGATAATAATATCAGTGACTCTGTAACAGCAGTAGAGAATAAAACTTTATTAGCAAATGGTTCAATTAATAATACACCTCCTGCAACATTAAGTCAGGTTCAGTGTAACACCGGAGATGAAATTACAGCAAACCCATATGGTTTCTATGATCCAGTAGATAATAATTATTACGTTACTAATCCTGTTTATTTAGGTTCCGGTGGAATAGGATCAAATAGTAATACTAATAATAATTCTAACGACAACAATGGTTGGACTGGCTCCGGACAAACCGGCGGTGGATCAACACCGGCTGTTCCCTCTGCAGTTGACGTTGGTGATACTGGCGTATATGGTGGTTCATTATTTGGAGGTACTGGTACAACAGGAAATCAAGGTAATGCGGGCACAGGTGACACCGGCTCAATAGGAAATCAAGGTAACGCTGGATCAAATAACGGATTACTTAATGGTACTTCTGCGGTAGAGACTGGTGCCACTACAGCATACGGATCATTTGCGGGTTCTCCTTATACAAATATCATACCTGCAAATCTAAATGTATTATACACCTCTAAGAATTTGCTGCCATCTACCTATACTATCCCAGAAGCAATCGATGAAGTTATTCGTTGCAATTGCGACTGCTGGGATATGATTTAAAGGATTAACAATGAATTTAAATTTTATTAAACCTATAGCCGCCTTTATTATAATTATAGTTACTTTTATGACATATGAATTTGTTGATGACAATGTAATAGAAGAACCAGAAGTAGTGGCTAAGGTTGTAGACCCTAAACAATTAGCATGTATGACTAAAAATATATTTTATGAAGCAGGCAATGAATCAATAAAGGGACAAGCCGCTGTAGCTAGAGTAGTAATTAATAGAGTAAATCATGGCTTTGGTAAAACGCCATGTGCAGTAGTATATCAATCAAATGTTGTAGAGAAAATAGTAGACGATGAAGCAGTTAAAGTCAAAATGTGTCAGTTCAGTTGGGTTTGTGAAGGTAAAGGTGAACCAAATATAAATAGTCCACGATATAAACAAGCCCACCAGATAGCATATGATGTTATGGCTAATGATGCGTACAACGATGTTGTACCTAAATCTGCACTGTTCTTTCATAACTTAACAGTTGACCCATTATGGCCTTATAAACAAGTAGCAAAAATTGGCAATCATATATTTTATAGTAGAGCCAAAAAGTCTACCCAAAGTAATAGTGCTAAAACAGAAAATAATATATAATAACTGATGAGCGACAAACCAAATTCAGCGAACGGTGTTAGTAGTTATGACTCTACTAGTAGCGGATCATTGATACATTTCTTTAATCGTAATGTTAGCCCATATGCGACAGAAAGTAGTGGACCCAAATTTGATTTAGTCCCTGTTGAAAAGCATAAAGACATTATGCTTAATGTTGCAAGGTTGCATGCCAAGCAAGAATATGATAGAATCATGGAACTTGTAGAAGTATTACAGAAACAAGCAGAACAGATTAAACATAGATTAGACTTGACTGATATGGTTCATGCCGCTAAATACGATTTTCAATTATTCAATGGACAAATATATTGGTTGTTATACGACCATAGAAAACAGTTTACTAGATTGAGTATCAATGGTCCTAAAGATTGGTGTACAGGTAAGCCAGAAGAATATGAATACATTGCAAGAGTTAAATGGTTAGGCGATCATACTTGGATAGAGGTAGAAAATGATAAGTAGTAGTCCAGATAGAAATACATTCCAAATGGAAAATTATGTCAAACGACAAGAGGAGGCAGGTAAGTTACCCTCCACTGAATATTTAGAAATGTTTAAAACTTGGCGTGAGCAAGATGAAGCTAATATCGTAGATCCAGAGTGGCAAAAAGATAATATGGAGTATGACCTGCGTAGTACTCAATGGATTATTGATAAAGTAAAAAATGATGAAGTATATGCTCAACATCTTTATGCTTCTATGTGTAACAATGATTTTACTAAAAATGATGTGTGGCCTATATTAACTGAGAAAAAGTGGAGTTGCAGTTGGCGACACGCCGGTGGTATTATTGCTGATATGCAAGAAAAAGGTGACTACATTGATTGGTACTGTAGTGGCATTAGAGATAGTAAGATACTAGATGATGACGAGTTTCGTGCTCTTACTAAAGAACAACAAGAATCATACATTCAAGGTAAAAAGTTTGTTCCAGAAAGCTGTGTAACCGATGAAATACGAGAAGATTTATTGAAATTAGGTTGGATAGTAGTAGATGAAGAAGCTGAAGCATACTAAATACAATACATACAAGGAGTATATATCATGTTAGAAACATTATTTTGGTTAGCACTAGGTGCTTTTATTGGTTGGAATTTCCCTCAACCACAGTTTGCAAAGAATATTCAAACAAAAATTTTGACTATGTTTAAAAAGGATTAACTTATGGCTTATAGCGCACAAGTAGTAGACCACTATGAAAACCCACGAAACGTCGGGAGTTTTGCAAAAGACGATGACGATGTAGGTACAGGAATGGTCGGAGCCCCGGCATGTGGGGATGTAATGAAACTACAAATTAAAGTAGATAAACTAACAGGATTAATAACAGATGCCAAATTTAAAACGTATGGGTGCGGGTCGGCTATTGCTAGCTCAAGTCTTGTCACTGAGTGGGTCAAAGGTAAGACATTGGATGAAGCTGCCGAACTCAGAAACTCTCAAATCGCAGAAGAACTTGCACTCCCCCCAGTCAAAATCCATTGCTCAATCCTTGCGGAAGACGCCATCAAAGCCGCAGTAAATGATTATAAACAGAGGCACTAATGTCAAATGAAACAGCAAAATACATAAACAGCCGACGCCGTCATAAAAATGATGTAGCAATTGCAAGACAAGTTCGTATTGCTAAAGCATATGGATTAGGCTTCCATGACAAAGCAATTAAAGAACCACATCGTTTAGCAAAACATCATGTCATGGATTGTGGCAATCCACAATGTCCTTTATGTGGCAACCCACGTAGGACACACAAAGATACATTAACAGCACAAGAGAAACGATTGTACCAAGATGTAGAGAAAACATCTGATAAGCATAGCAATGGTTTACTAAAACAAATTGAAGATTGATATCTTTGATATATAATACACACATAAAGGAAGAAAAAATGTCAGAAACTATTAACAGCCTACATAGTGCATATTCTGGTGAAAGTCAAGCGCATACTAAGTATCGCTACTTTGCTAAAATCGCACGTGCAGAAGGATTTGAAGAAATCGCAAAACACTTTGAACATACAGCAGACCAAGAGTTGCTACATTCATGGGGCCATTTAGAATTAATTATTGGTAAACCAGATACACGCAAATGTTTAGAGTTGGCAATTGAAGGTGAAACATATGAGTTTACAGAGATGTATCCTCACTTCAAAGAAGTTGCTGAATTTGAAGGTAATTTACTTGCGGCAAATGAAGCAAAACATCAGATTGAAGAATCACAGCGTCATGCTAGTGAATTCAAAGAAGTATTAAAGAAAGCAGAAAAGCGTTTTGCGGCACTAGCTAAAGTTGAACAGCGTCATGCAGAAGCTTATCAGGCTAAGTTAGATGAATTAAATCAAGTGGAGGCAAGATAATGGATCATATTTGCGTAATTTGCGGTCATGTACATGACGAAGAAACAGAAGGTAAATGGGAAGATTTACCAGAAGACTTTCCTTGCCCAGAATGCGGTGGCTTTAAAGCTGACTACGAAACTATTTAAATATGTTTAAAAACCCACCATTGCTGTTAGCACATACTGCTAGCTGTGATAATGGTAACTTTGTTACTGAAGATTACATCATTGTAAAAGATCAGGGGCAGTACACTTTAAAAGATCGTATCTGCCCGCACCGTGCATATTTAATGCATAATACCGGTGACGTAGTAAAACAGATTGAATGTAAGTTACATGGTTTTTGTTGGAACCAACAAGGAGAACCATCAAATGACCATTTTTATAAATTAGCAAACAAGGGTGATATTACTCACGGTAGATCAGGTTTATTATTTCAAAATTTTACAGAACCGGATGCTGAATGGGTAGATATTATAGCTAGTGAAAAAAACATTAGATATACTAAAAGTTATACAGGACGTAGTAATGGAAGTTGGCTATGGCTTATGGATCTAAATTCTGATTTACTTCATTTTAGGCAAAATGGAGTACATCCAAGACAAAGCCTTGAAACCCCATTGGAAACTCTTGAATTAAGACAGGGTGATGGTTGGTGCCAGCAGATCAATGCAACAGGTTTTTGGTTGTTTATATTCCCCTTCTATCAAATTGATTATGAGCCCGGAAGACTTTCTATTAATAGAATCATCCCTGATGATATTAACAATGAGTATGGGTTTAGTTGGCATAATCAAATTTACTATGATGATAATGTTGATAGTATCAGTAGAAGTGTTTTTGAAGAACTTTTAATAAGCACATATCTCGAGGATGTAGAGGTAGTTGAAAAAACTAAAAGACCATTTTTTCCTTTAAAGAGAGGTGTAAATAAATGGGAGAACCATGCGCTTCATTGGGCAGATTGGTATTTAAAAAATAAAATAAGTAATAAAGATGATTGAGTTAACTAAGGATAATTATTTATATGAATTTAAACAGGGAGAAACCTGGAGTGTTAATATTGATCCGCCTAAAAATAAAGTACGAACCTACTATGAAGAAACAATTAGCGCAGTAGAATATTTATATTCAATTAAAACTGGAAGATTTCAGGTTCTATATAGTGGTGGGTTAGATAGTCAATATATATGTGAAATTTTATTAAGACTTGGTATGGATTTTGAACCAGTGCTTATCCAACTAAAAAATCCAAATGGATCTGTTTATAACATGCACGAACTTAAATATGCTTTTGATTTTTGTGAATCAAAAAAATTGAATCCTACAATATATGATTTAGACTATGATAATTTTGTTAAAACGGGAAAAATAAATGATGTTGCAGAATCTGCATCATGTAGTGCAATTGAAATGCCTGCTACATTATATGTGGCTAGTCAACTAGATGGTTTTACATTAATAGGAAATGATCCACCCTATGTACGATTAGAAAAAAATGGTTGGATGTTTGAGCAGTTAGAAGTAATATATTCATTGACTAGATTTTATAATAACTTTAATTTAAATGGATGTCCGTATCTTTTATATTACACACCTGAAATGCTACTTTCATTCTTACTAGACCCTAGAATTCAACAACTTTGTTCTGGTATGTTACCGGGTAAAACAGGAAGCAATTCTTCAAAATCATTAGTATTCAATAATAAATCAGATTTTAATATGCCTGTGTATGATTTTGTTAAAAAAGATAGAATCAAATATACAGGTTATGAACAAATATTAGAAAATACTGAAATAATTAATCATCCTAATTTTTTAATGTTCAATGAGTATAAGAAAAAGTGGAATTCAGAATATTTAGAACCATACGTTGATGTTGTTAAAAGATTATCTATAAATCAATAATTAAAACTTATCATTCATACCGGGCTCCCCGCCCATAGCATCAGCAATTTTTTTACCCCATTTAATTATTGATTTATTATCACCGTACATTTTAATTAAATCATCTTTATATTTTGGTTTATCAAACCAAGAGGGACTTACATTCTCCCACCCGTAACTTTTCATTCTAGGTTCAAATGCACCTAATTCAAAGTTATTGTACATTTTATGTTTGAATAACATTATATTACTTGGATTTATATCTTGCTGAGTGCGAATATTCTGCTGTATCATCTTTACATTTAATTCTAAACTATGATTCAAAACATTGCCAATACCAGTAATGTTTTTATCTTTCATAAATCTAGCACAAGAATTGAATGATAATCTATGAGGACTTAATACTTTACTATCCTGAGGCCAACTATATTCACCACCTATAACGGGAAAACTACTACATTGTTCCAACAACCACATATGTGTGGCAACGTGAGGGGATGTAATATAGTATGGTTTTAAGTAATTGATATGATCGCCATTTTCATAAAATGGTCTAATATGAAAATCTACAATTTTTTGAGTTAAATTGTTTTCCCTACAAAATTTTTCGCTATAATATATGTCGTGACTGTTAATAAGTATATGGTCAACGTACAATTTCATTGTAATTGCAGTCACTGGTATTTTATTTTTAATGCAAGCTTTAAGAACTAACTCACTATCTAATCCACCGCTATATAAAACTTCTACTGTTTTGGTATCTCTATCTGATAGACAATCAAATATAATATCTGAAAAAGTTCTTACTTCTGTGGGCAATTCTCTATCACATAATTCTACCGTATATATATTTTCAATATCATTGATTTCTAATGTATTTTTTCTGTAAGAATCAATGCCTTCTTCCCAAGTTATAATCATGGTAAAACCTTTTCTGCCCAATCGATAATATTTATCAGTGATATCTATGCCAATAAATAATAGTCATGGATAATATATACCTACTTACTCTGTCCAAAGACAATAAAAATTATTTTTTAGAGAAGCTAATACCAGCCTTGCATGAATGTTTTGGGGATTTTATTCCAGAAAACTATAGTAATGTATATGATTGGAGTCTGTTAAATCTTATTAAAAATGAACAGATTGATACTTACCAATTGTTATATGTAGATGATAAGATATGGACTGGTACAGGTGGAATGATCCGAGAGTCAAACAATGAGAAAATTTACCAAGCCGCATTTAGAGGATTTTCTTGCGCTAAATCAATAAACAAAGGATTAGGGGTTAAAACACCCACGTTTGTGTATTGTCTTACCCATCAGATTGAAAGAGCAAAACTAAATAAATGCAGTAGTATAGTGTTATCATTCAATGACTATAACAAGAGGTTATTTGAGATAACAAAAAACTATACATTACCTAAAACTTTTAAATCAGGCTTATGGATAGCATCTGACAAACCTATTATGTTTAATGGAGTAGAACAATGGATGTTAACAATGAATTTATGATAGATACTACATTTTTAAAAAGATTTACTGATGGTATTGATCCTCCATTTTGTCCTGAAATATTAGATACTGATGTAAAGCTAACAAACATACCATGGCTAACTGTCCCCGTTAAAAGGATAGAGCCAGATGATTGGGACATGTTTTGGAAATTATGGGAAGAATGGAAACGCACATCATCTATATATAATGAAATATGGGATACTATATGCATATGGTCTAACCCAAATTTAACTGAACAACAATTAAAAACCGAATACCCTATTATTTCAAAACAACGATTATATGATTGGTCTATATATTTTCCTAATATGTTCAAACAAGTCAATGAAGCCATGCCGTTTTTATCTATTGACAAAATAACAATTGCATCTAATATTAAAGAAGTTCCATTACATATTGATGCTGTTAAAAAATTCTATCCATGGCCAAATGCAATGCGAGTCATGTTATGGGATACAAACGATAGACCCACATTTTATTTGTCCAAATGGAAGGAAGAAATGTATGATGCACCCATTATAAAAAGTAATGTGCCTGCTTTTAATCAACTTTACTATAACGAAAAAGCAAAAGATGAAGATAAAATATACGTAGACTTGCCTAAAGAATCGAATACGTTTGTATATAGTAACGGTGAGTTTTTACACGGAGCAGATTTAGCAAAACCTAAGATTATAATGATTATTTGGGGGACGCCGGATCAAGATAAGTGGAAAGAAAGACTATATGAAATAGCGGAACATCCCTTGAATAAATAAGATATGACGTTCAAAAAAACCCTAGTAATCACACAAATATACATACATATCCTATTTTTATTGGGATTGTGTTTAATGCCATTATCTTTTACCATTCCAGTACTAATTGTGTCACAGATAATCTACGTAGGCTGTTGCGGGACTGTATTTTTTCACAGAACTGTTTCACATAGAAATGACATACATCCATTAGCCGAGAAAATTTTAATATTAATATCTTGGTTGGGAGTAGTGTCATCTGCAATGGCATGGGCCGGCGTACATAGAAAGCATCATCGTTATTCTGATTCAGATAAAGATCCTCACAGTCCTATTATTATGGGTAAGTTTAAAGCATATTGGCAAATGTCAAATAATGATTTAGATGTATTAAAATATGTACCCGACTTGTTAAGAAAACCATGGTATGTGTTTCAACATAAACATTACTTTACGGTATTATTTTCTATACACGCACTTGGATTAGCGGTACTACCTATGAACTGGTATTGGGCATTGTTAGTTGTACCGGGATTTTTAATGTGGGCCGGCGGTAGCGCAATTAATATTTTCTGCCATGATAATCATGGCCCTGCAAATGTAACATTATGGGGTATTTTAAATGGTGGCGAAGGCTGGCATAAGAATCACCATGAACAACCAGCCAACCCGTCATTTAGACACTGGGCAGATTGGGGCGGACATGTGCATAATATGTTAAAGGTTACCAAATGACAAAAAAATTAAAACACTTATTACCTGCTTGTAGCATATTACAACATTGTTCTATGGATGACGGCACGTTGAATGAAATGGTTCAGTGTATTAGTCAATTGCAATCAGAATTCAAAACACCAATTGAAGTGAATAAAAAATTATGTAGCGTTCATAATGAATTGACACATACCTCATATAAAAACTTTTATCAAATTAGTTTGACTGATACGAGTGCAGAGAATGAAGAAGTGACCTTTGAACAATTGGATGAAATCAATCAGCAATTATCAGCTGGATCTATGGTTGATAGCTATAGAAGAAAACAGAAGTTAAGTACTGAAGAAAATAACCCAATGAACGAAACAACATTTACTATAAAAACTGAAACTTATAAACGATATGAAAGTTTATTTAATAAAGTTCTTGGACAATTTCGAGGGACACCCACACGTATTAGACTTGTTAAATTAGAAGCCGGCGCTAGCATTACACCGCATATTGATTATGATCCTAGTTATTCGGTTAGAGTTATTATACCTATTATGGCTGAACCTGAATGTGTTAATTTGTTTTGGGTTAAAAACATTGTTGAGGCAGTACATTTTACTCCAGGTAACGCATACTTTTTAAACACGGGGTATAAACATGCAGTCATTAATTATAGTGATAAAGATAGATATACCTTTATGATATCTTTAAAAGATACAAAAGACATAGACCATTTGTTACATGATAACTTACAAATATCTTGATGCAGAGTTAGAAAAAATACAAGCTGAACTTTCTAGGTATATTACTGATTTTGGTATATATCAGCTAGGTTTTACTAAGCTTCCTATCAATGACATATTGAATGCTAGTATTACTTTAACCAATTGGTTTAAGTCATTAAAGTGTATGCCAACCTCATCTTATATGATTAAAACACACGTTAGTACTAAAGAAAATGCACATGTTGATAATTGGATAGAAAATCCAATTTGGAATAAAGCATCTGTTAGTAAATATTTGTTAGCAATCAACATCCCAATAAAGAATACTGAAGGCACATATACAGATTTTTATGAATATATAGATGGTCCAGTAAAGAATATGGAATTTGGACGACATAATATCATTTACAGATTTTATGGTCACGCTAATTTAAAAGAAATTGATAGATATTCATTGTCTAAACCTGTGATATTAAATACAACTGTACCACATAGTGTTATCAATAATACCGACAAAGATAGATTTGTATTGACATTTAGATTTGAAACAGACCCGTGGCACTTATTTTATTATGATTGACCCTAATAAATCAATAGTTATTTTTAGTCACCCCAGAAGCGGGAGTACTTGGTTTCAAAATTCTTTGAAACAATATAGCTTGGGTGAGTTATTTAATTTGAACATTAAAGTATTATCATATGACAAAGATATACATTTTAGTTTTGAGAAACACGGTTATGATTTAAGTACAGCCGAAATAGAATTACAAAAAAGATTTGAAATATTTAATCATTTTGAATTAATAAAGAATCCAGTTAGTGTAAAAATACACACAACACTACTGAATCAGCAAATGATTAATTTTTTAAAAACAAAAGAGATTCAATATATTGTATTAGATAGATTAAGTAAGTCTGCCACTTTTTGGAGTTTTTTAATAGGATGGAATCTAAACAGTTGGCATGATGAAATATTACCACAATCTATTATAGTAACGTCATACAGTTTTGAAAGAGTAATGAATGTAATGACTAAACTTGATGAGTCATTAAAAATAGTTATTGATAATTTCTCACCAAATATAATACATTATGAAGACCTTATTAATATGAAGAACAATGATTGGTTTAATAGTACTAGCCACTATAAATTAGTTAATGGTAAATCTGCGGTAAGTATTGTAAATTTAGATGAAGTAAATAGTTGGTTAATTAACGAAGGGTATAAGCAATGGATAATGAATTAACATATGACTTGTTTTCCGAATTAAATATAACAATACCTACGGATGCTGTTAGCCTAATAAAAAACTTTATTGAAAACACAAATAAAAATGACACATGGATATGGCCATCTACAACACTTCCCAATACATTTATACTTAATGATGAATTACGAAATATTGATTTTAGTCCTTCAATTAATGAATTTGTTACAGATTGGTCTAGTACATTGACAATATTAAAAGTACCACCTAATAGTTATGTGCCATGGCATATTGATGTTATGCCTACTAGGAAATGTGTCATCAATACATCTTTAACTTTATATCCCAATTCATTAACTTTTGTAACCAATGCACCGGGGCCAGACACAAACTTATGTAAAGATATAGAATATAACACATTTAAAATGCCCTATCTGTCAGATAAGGTGTATCTTTTAAATAGCCAACGATACCATTCAGTTTTTAATTTTGATGATGATATTAGATATGTTATTAGTTTTTGTAGTGAATTTTTAAATTACCAAGAAGCCTGTAAATATTTTAAAGATAAAGAATTAATCAATAGGCAATGGTAAAATATGAATAATTTATACACTGAGTTGAAAATTGTAATCCCTGATACTATCATTGATAGTGTCAAACCATTATTACCAAACCATGCTAAACATATTATAATAACAGACTTACAATTAGATAATCATTTATTTGGTAAAGAGATATCGGATTTTTTGAATCATTATGTGTGTAAAGTTGAACTTATATCCGTACCTACAAATTGGCATTCTCCGTGGCAAAAAAATGAAAACACCATCATAAGAATTCCCGTAGAACATTATAATGATAGTATTGAGTTTATAACAGAGGCTACTGCTACCGATAAAGACACGATGTTTATCAATAAATTTAAAACATATAAACTTCCATATGTTTATAAAAAACCATACGTTTTAAATGGTGAGCTATATCACACGGTAATTAACTATAGTAATACCATTCGTCATTGCATAGATATTAAATCTACTTTAAGGTATGATGATTTATTGTCATATTTTATTACTCAATAAATATTGATATGACCACAGAAGATTACATCATAAACATGCCTAGTTTTTCAAAAGCTTGGATGATACCTAAAACACAAGAAGAACTTGACAATTTATATAATTCAAGGGATTTGAATTTGGGTGCATCTTATTTGCCAGTTAATACTAGTGATTTTATGACTAGTGAGGGAATACAATGGTTTATTGATAAAGGGTTAGAATTGCGTGAAGAAGCTTGGTTACTAGGGTGTGTTCCAAATAAGGCAATGATAAAACATACTGATTTTTCTCCATGCTGTTTCATATATAATTTAGAAGGTAGCTATGATATATATTGGTTAGCTGATGAAGATATTGTTGATCCCGGTCAATATTCTACAATGGATTATCCATTTCAACCTGGTGGCGAAATTATAAAATGTTCAAAGTATTTTAATATCAAATACAAAGACGATAATAATCTTCCAGTAATAGCAAAGAGCCACAGCGGTACTAATGAATTTACATTAATAGAAACTAGTACAATACATTACGCTGTATCAGGTTCGGAACGTTTCATGTTCTGGTCTCCTAGACCGTTAGATATTACATTAGATTATGCTGAAGTTAAAAAAAGAATTTTCTCATAATGAATGTTTTGTTATTCACTGACATTGCTAGTACGCCTGGTTATGGTAAATATGCAGGGACTTATAAAGTAGCTACGGAGATTAGAGCCAATGGATATTCTTGCCAAGTTGTAGATAATTTTAGCTTTTATTCGTATGAGCAACTAGTTAATATTGTAGAAAAATTTTGCTCTGGGGATACTCTATTGGTTGGCTTTAGCTGTACTTTAAGTGAAAAAAGAGTAGATGGAAAAGTTTATAATTTTGGTAGACCTGATGAAGATTTTATAAATTTAGTTAAACACATAAAATCATTAAGTCCTGAAATTAAAATATGTTTAGGTGGAGGGAGAATTAATGTTAATTCATATTGGCCTGGGGTAGATTTTACCGTTATTAATAAGGGTGATGTTGCTGTCATTAAACTACTAGAACACATTAAATACGGAGCAGAAATTAAGACTTGCAAGATTATACCTTGCAAAGTTATTGATGGTAATGATTATTTTTACACACAAGAAGAATTTGCTTCAAGCATAATAAAATATGAAGATAATGATATAGTTTTTCCAGGGGAAGCATTACCCGTTGAGATTGCTAGAGGCTGCATTTTTAAATGTGCTTTTTGTCGATATGATTTAATTGGGAAAAAAATAGGTGACTGGACTAAACATAAAGATTGTTTAAGACAAGAGTTGATGCGTAATTATGAAAAGTTTGGCACCACACATTTTATATTTACTGATGAGCTTATCAATGAAAGTGTAGATAAGATGAAAATGATTCACGATTTATTTACTACCTTACCATTTAAAATTACATATAGTAGCTATGCAAGATTAGACTTAATATGGAAATTTCCAGAAATGCGTGAAATGCTATATGAGTCAGGGGCAGTAAGCCTTAATTTTGGTATTGAAACAATGAATGATGAAGCTGGAAAAAAAATAGGTAAAGCTTTAGGTGCCAAACGAACTAAAGAAACATTGGATTATTGTAAAGAACTATGGGATGGTAAAGTTATCACTACGAGTAATTTTATTGTAGGTTTGCCCGGGGAATCCAGAGAAAGCATATTGAATACGGTTGATTGGTTAGTAAGTGATGAATGCACTTTAGACATATTCGGATTTATGCCCCTATTCTTACGTGAATCCGATGATGGCAGGCAATCTAATAGGATAGAAAAAGAACCTGAAAAGTTTGGCTATAATATAGTAGTCAATGAATCATGGAAAAATAATAATATGACGTTTGCAGAAGCAAATAAGTTAGCATACGACATAAGTATGGATGCTAGAGTAAAAGCTAAAAGTAAAATAGGATCTGCGGTATGGGTGGGCAGAATACTAAATTTGGGGTATTCACTGGATGATTTATATGAAACCATATTTGAAAATGATTTTGAGAAAAAACAAAAATTATCAGACGAAATTAAACAAAAATCGTTGGAAAAGAAAGACGAATATTATCACAAATTAATGAATTTGTGATAAATAAAGTAAAGGAGATACAAACAAATGGCTATTTATTATCTATACGAGGGACGAATTACAAAACCAACAGCAAAAACTTGGTGGAGTGACGCATTCCCTGACCAAGCAAGTCAGCGTGTTGCTTCACTAACAGCCTTAGGTCTTGCTAATCCATGGGTTTTAACTGTTGAAGATGCCGACAACCAATCATATCAAATGTACTTTACATCAATTGAAAATTTTAACACATTTATACAAACGTCAAGCTCATTGACTTCCACACCAGTCTGGCATGCATATAATGCTGAAAATGGTATTGTTGAAACAATATTACATAGTGGTTTGGTCGAAGTCGACCCGGTAAATTTACCAACTTCCAATCGTTAATATATTATCCAAAACATTACAAGGGAAAAATAATACACTGAATAGTTCATAATAAATATCTTTATGAACATTTTAAAATTTTTTATCTTATTTTTCTCTTTAACTATTTCTAATAGTTTTGCATTTAATGGTACTGACAAACCATTAAATGTAATTATACCTTTTGTACCGGGTGGCGGAACTGGTATATATTTTAATCAATTTCAAAAATACGCATTAGAAGAAAAGAAAACTAACTTAGTAGCATTATACAGAGGCGGCGCCGAAGGTATTGTAGGAACATCTATTGCAGAACAAAGCGATCCTGATGGATACACTGCGTTATTTACAAACCCAGCAACACTTGCACATTACTTAACCAAACATCCAGATAAATCATTTGAGTATGTAAGTTTAATAAGAAATTCTGTATGGGCACTTGTAGCAAGCCCAAATAGTAAAATTAAAAATTACAATGATTTGGTTGACGAATTTAAGAGACCCAATTCTTCTATATCATATGCGTACGGAGCCACTAGTCATAAACTAGTTTTCACTCAGCTTTTCAAATTTAATAAAGTTAAATATGATCCTCTGCTTGTCCCATATAAAGGTGGAAGTCAGCAGATGAATGATTTAATGTCAGGACAAGTTGATATAGGAACAATGTCATATGTATCTGCAAAACCATACATTGACAGCGGTAAACTAGTATTATTAGGAGTTATGACTAGAAATCCTGCATCTAATATTCCTAATGTACCTGTTATGAATAAATTATATCCTGAATGGAGACAGGCTGATGGTATTCTAGTAGTACTTCCAAAAAATACTCCACCAAAAGCGGTAGAATTTTGGAAAAATCTAGTGCAAAGTTATATGCAAGATACCAGAGTTCAAAAAGAGTTTGTTGATACCTTTAGTGAAGTGGACAAGTTTGGACCCGAACATGCTAAGTTTGTAGTAGATAAACTAGTTGAGAGTTTAAGTGCCGATGTTAAGTAATGGTGATTTTGGAATATGGGATGTAAATGGTGTTCCCTTCTACGATAAAAGAGAAGCATTAATATACGCAAGTCAAAAAGGTTGTCCACCGATCTCGTACAAATATTATGATAATGTTTTTGATTCGTTTGACCGCAAACTATTAGGAACAAAAAATTTAGACCAGCTCTACCGAGAAAGAGCATTAATGCTTCGTGAGGAGTATGATTATCTTATCTTATGTTTTTCAGGCGGAATAGATAGCTATAATATTTTGCAAGTTTTTTTGGAAAATAATATAAAATTGGATCATATTTACACATTTTGGCCAATATCAGCTAAGAAAGCAAATATATATACACCAAATAAAAATGATACCAGTGCGGCAAATATGTTGAGTGAATGGGACTATGCAATAGAACCTGTTTTAAAATATGTAAGCAAATTTCACCCAGAAATTAAAATTGAAATAACTGACTGGGTAGAAGACCTAGATGAAAATTTATACAACGATGATTCATTATTGCTAGTACCACAATATTCAGGTTTAGGAAGTATTCCAAGAAATACTTCTATAAGTAAGATTGGAAGATCATTAGTTGACAAAGGCCTCAAAGTTGCTTCATTATTTGGTTATGACAAACCATTAGTTTTACAAAAAAATAAAAAACCATATATGCTTTTTTATGATACGGCTATGATATCATCAAACAATACAGTGGGGGAATTTGAACCATTCTATTGGACCCCAAAAATGCCGCATCTAGCTTTTGAAATGGCAAATAGTGTATGGAATCATTACAAACAAAATCCAGATTTAAAAAAGTATATGTTCGGCGACACAAAAGAAGTCTCCCCGGAAACCGCTTATCAATTCAACATAGACTTGGGTAAAAAGATATGTTATCCCAGACATTATAATAAGATAGCTTTTCAAACTATGAAATCTAACAGCGCATTGAGACAGGATAGAGATTTTTGGTTATACACACTTCCTGACTTTCAGAAACTTAAGGAAGTATGGAGATATTACCAACAAAATGTGTATGATGGAATTAATCCTATTTATTACAATAAAAGTATTGATTATTTTAAGGATCCTTCTCAAACGGAATCTATCACTCTTAAGGCTACTACATCAAAGTACTTTGGTCTGGAATAAATTATTAGTGAATCAATTCACCCAAAAACATTTGACAATAAATCAAAACACTGCTATAATACATACTAATTGAAGAACAGGACTAAATAAAAGACTATGATGAATAAAACTTGTAACATGTTGAAACATACCGGACAGTGGCTAACGATAGCCAACGTATCCTTTGTACCAGCATATCCAACAAGTATTCGCGGCTCAAATGATAACCAAGAGAGAAGCCCGGGAACTAGGTAACATCATAACTAATTTTATCTAACCCCTGGGAAACTAAAAAGTCTCAGGGTTTTTGCTTTTACAGAGAGGAATTTGACAATAAATGGATAAAGAGATACAATACAAAACTACTGAAACAAAACGTGATTGGTTTAGCAATCATGTTCTAACAAAGGAACAAGTAGCACAATTGATACAAAATAAGATCGACCGTGCTAAAGTCTATCAAGAGGCTGTTAAGAAAGTCAACCGACTAACTTACACTGATTGATGACTGCGTGAATAGGCAACGAGAGCCGTAATACAGCGCAAAATGTATAGAATGGGCGGACAGTAAGATGAAATCTGTGGCGATAACATAGAGACTAAAATCACTGGTTAGGGTATCGACCCTAACATGTCGTGTAGTAATACACGGCATTCTAAAGCACAAATAGTGAAAAACAATATTAGCCAAAAATGCTAGACCCATTAGATCAGGGAGTACTAGGTGTGTTTTAGAATGCAAACTAAATATCTCTATGAAGATAGTTAAATTTTATGAACGAGGCTCATTGGAAAACAATGAACTAATTGTTCAATGGAACTTGGGTAACACATGTAATTACGCATGTGAATATTGCCCTAGCTATCTACATAGTGGTAAGATAGGTTGGCCTGAACTATCTTTAATAAAAGATACTCTAATCAAAATACAAAATAACTTTCCTGATAAAGTTATACGATTAGAATTTTTAGGCGGAGAAGTTACTCTTTACAATCATTTCATAGAATTAATGAAATTTTGTAAAGAACATAATTTCAATAGCACTATATTAAGTAATGGGTCTCGTACCATACGTTATTGGGAAGAACTAGCACCGTACTTAGATAGAATTCTGTTAACCTTTCATGCAGATGAGGCAGATCAATCACATTTTAATAATGTGATATCTTCATTGATTGCAAATAGAATAGAACCAATTGTGCATATTGCTATGATAAAAAATAAATTTTGGGATTTAGTTAATTATAAAAATCAACTGACAACTAACTTTCCTAATTTAATCATAGATAGTATATTAATGTTAGATAAACTAGGATTGTTCAATTACAACGGATACTATTATGACTATGATAATTCTCAAATGGAGTATGTTAAGCAACAGGAGTTTCATAGTATGTCTTATATTATTGAATATGACAATGGTGAAACACGTGAAGTTAGTTTAGTAGATGTGAGAGAACAGGATTTAAATAATTTTTCAGGCTTCACCTGCGGTACTACTTTAAGTATAATAGTTATTAACTTTAATGGTTATGTATCAACAAGTTTATGCAATCAAAGACCTAAAATAAATGTACATACTGAGGATATAAATCAAATATTTGTACCCATAGTATGTGCCGCAGATAAATGTCTAAATCCAAGTGACATTCGAATAATGAAAATCAAACAATAAATTGCGACCGTAACTCAGTGGATTAGAGTACCTGTCTACGAAATAGGGAGTCGGAGGTTCAAGTCCTTCCGGTCGCACCAAAAATATGGGACCATAGCTCAGTCGGTAGAGCAGTGGACTTTTAATCCATTGGTCGGGCGTTCGAACCGCCCTGGTCCCACCAGTATAAATACTGTATGATAATTCAAAGCGTATCAACAGTAAACGATATTACCAATCATCAATATCGTACAACTTTTTATAAAACAGTAGAAGATCCTGTAACTAAGAAACAATACTTAGAGGTAGTACAATATCTATATGATAAGATGGGTAACTTAGAACCCACACATCGTAATCTTCAAGTAGATAAAACAGCATAATAGGAAACGTGCATGAGCGGTTTATATGAACGGTCTTGAAAACCGTCGAGGGCTAACGTCCTCCGTGAGTTCGAATCTCACCGTTTCTACCAATGGTGCTTGTCGTCAAGCGGTTAAGACCTCGGATTGTGATTCCGATATACGTGGGTTCGAATCCCATCAAGCACCCCAAACATAATGATAAATAGGAATATGAGTAATATACTTTTTGCAAAAGCACATTTTAAAACACTTGACAAAGAACTTGCTACACAAGAAATTTTAAAAATCAATAAAGAATATTGGTTTTGGGACACATATAGAAAAACAAATATGTTACCTTTAATGACTAAAAATGCAAAATTAGGGAAAGCGGGCGCAAGTAATATTATTAATTCAGGTGAATTTACTTGGCTAGAATTCACACCTGTTATAATACGTGACTGGTTTGAAAATGAAATATTCCCGTGGATGGGATGCAAAACTAGAATAATGGCATTGTTAACAGAACCTAATTTTTCTAACGGAGAACATATTGATTGTGATGAAAGTCAAATAGGGACTCAACAACACAAATTTAGAGTAGTATTGCAAGGTAGAACAGGTACATTATATTATAAAACAAAAGAAGGGAACATACATGTTCCTGCCATTAATGAACCGTTTATAATGGACGGCTCTTGGCCACATGGTATGAGTAATGATTCTACTAAAGTAAAATTAACAATTGCGGCCGGTGCGCCGTGGATCGGAAATAGCAATTATGATAATATTGAAGTAATGATGAATCGTAGTGACTATACTTTACCCGATGATGTATCTACCTATCTAAAATCTTAAGGATGTATAGCACAGCGGTAGTGCAATTCCTTCATACGGAATAGGTCAGTAGTTCAAATCTACTTACATCCACCAAACAATTTAGCCGCGTAGCTCAGTGGTAGAGCAACCGCTTGATAAGCGGTAGGCCGTTGGATCGTTCCCAACCGTGGCTACCAAATATATTCCCGGGTAGTGTAGTGGTAACACAACAGACTTTGACTCTGCTATTGTAGGTTCGATTCCTACCCCGGGTGCCAGTTATGGGATAGACGATAGGTTTGAGTCCCTGTCAATCTAGTCACAGTGGGGTTAACTGTGATGACACTATAGTATGATTGATAGGTGTATAAACTTGCCTATACGAGACAATCTAATGAGGCTTATTAACACTAAGATAGTTAGGCTCCCTCTTTAATTGGGTCCTTAGTTCAATGGATAGAATACGATGCTTCGAACTTCGGGATGTAGGTTCAATTCCTGCAGGACCCTCCACTCGGCATTAAATACATATAGTGATAATAACAAAAGGAGTACAAAATGGCGGTATTAGCACTAGATATCTCGGGCGTTCCCCGGCAATGGATATCAAATGATGACGCAATAACCTATAAAGCAAAAGATGCCATCGCATGGTCAATGGGTAATATTGTGGCTAAATATCGTGGTGGTATACAAAATGACGGTACATTAAGTTACTTAGAAGCATCTAGTATCATTGCCATCAAAGGTCATGGATTCAATCCATATAAACATTCATGTGTAGCACTAACTAATAAAACATTGTTTGGTCGTGATAGGCATGTATGTGCTTATTGTGGTGAACAGTTTCCGAACTATCATCTATTAAGTCGTGACCACATTGTGCCTAGAAGTAAGGGCGGTGAGAACACTTGGATGAATGTTGTTACAGCATGTAAAGATTGTAACAGCCGTAAAGGTCATAAGAGTTTGAAAGAAGTACGTATGGAATTACTATACGCACCTTATGTACCTAATCACTATGAAAATATGATACTACAACATAGAACAATACTTGCTGACCAAATGGAATATTTGTTAGCAGGTGTTCCAAAACATAGTAGAATATTATTAAGTTAGTGTATAATACTATTAAATAAAAGTCGCCCTTATAGCTCAGTGGTAGAGCAATCGCCTTGTAAGCGATAGGTCCCGTGTTCAAGTCATGGTGGGGGCACCAAACATATTCTCCTATAGCTCAGTCGGTAGAGCGTTTGACTGTTAATCAAAATGTCCGTGGTTCGAGCCCACGTAGGGGAGCCAAATAAAGAAAGAAATTACTATGAGTCATTTTGGATATCATCTAATGCTAGATTGTAGTGGATGTAATATTAATATTGCCAGTAAAGATTCAATCTATAATTTCACCAAAGATTTAGTTAAGCGTATTGATATGATAGCTCATGGCGAGCCTATTATTGAATATTTGTTACCAGGTGATCCTAAACAAGGTTTTAGTTTGTTACAACTAATTACGACCAGTAACATTGCAGGACATTTTATGGAGTTAGATGGAACAGCATACTTTGATGTGTTTAGTTGTAAAACATTTGATATAGAAATAGCAAAATCTGTAGTACAAGAGTATTTCTCACCTACAAAAATGCGTGTGAATTTTATAACACGACAGGCTTAATTACTGGATAAGTAGTTGCCAGTCACCGTGACTATAATGGTAATCTTCTAATATTTCTAGCATTCTTGCAAAAACTATTAAGGCTCTTTTATGATTTACTAATTCAGTATGATGAATGTTTATTTTTTTCTCAACAAAAGATTTTAATATATTCTCACCCTCTTTTTTTAATTTGATTTTTTTTGCAACAATGTTCAATTTTGTTATTAGAGCATTACAAGCTATGATAGAATTATTAGTTTGTTGTTGTGCATGATGTAGGTCAAACTTCATCTGTAAAATTAAATCGTCAAATTCTGGATTTATTTGTTGACTATATTGTGATACCATGTTGGAAAGTCTTGCGTAAACTTCAGTATCTAGATTGGTATCGTCATAGTGATCTCCAGTACTATCATAGTGTTCACGTTTAACTGGATCACTTAATGTTTCGTAAGCAGATTTAATCCGTTTGAATTTTTCTATATCACCTCCTTTATCGGGATGATGTATTTGTGCTAATATTCTATATTTTTGTTTGATTTCTTCGGAAGTACAATTTTTAGGTAATTCTAGGTCATCGTATAAGTTGTTTTCCATACGACTATTTATCAGTACCTGACTGTAGCTCAGTAGGATAGAGCAACGGATTTCTAATCCGTCGGTCGGGGGTTCGAATCCCTCCAGTCAGGCCATAATTTGACAATAAATCCAATAGGTGCTATACTACATGTATAGATTGATTGAACAAGTTCTTGGGAAACAAAGACACAAAAAAGAATTTGACAATAAATGGTAGTTATGATACAATCATAGCATGAGTTGAAAAAGTCATTGTACTAATCAACAAAGTTCTTTAAAAAGTTAAGTTATCATATAGCCCTGTTTAAGTTACAGGGACTATATGTAAACATATTAAGGGTTACCTGATCCGTTAGGATGTACGAAGGTTATAAGGGTATCGACGGATACACGCCAAGACATACATCAGGAAGCGTATGATAACGAAAGTTATGAACGTGACGGGCAGTTAGGCAGTAATGACGAAATTCAGAGTTCCTGGTGTACAAGCCGGGGTACAGGAGACGGTCCTGGACAGACGAATGTAGTTCCCATAATGTGTTTTCATATAGTGTGTTATTAGTTTTGCTGACGTAAGCCCCTGAGTAAACGTCAACTCTACGTAACTATGACGATAAACGGTAGTGTGGCCACCGATTCCGTTGAGACATAGCAAATAGTGCGTCAGCAAAACTAATAATATTTGGCTCGGTTCATCTAGCGGCCTAGGATAGTGCCCTTTCACGGCATTCACACGGGTTCAAATCCCGTACCGAGCTCCAGTATCCCGTTACTATTTTCGTTAAAATAGCGTTTGATTAGCGACAGAGATCCGGTGGCAGAAAACCGTTAGCGTGAGGATTAAAAATACCCTCGCAGGCTCTGATAGGCAGAATCTCAACTGCACACAGACTTTGAATAAATGAGATGGACAGAGTAACCGCTCAATTAAGGGCTTGTGTGGAAACAAGTAGCTTATACTAATTTTTTGAGTTACATCGCCCTGATACTTCTCTCAGTAATGAGACACTAGGTCTTGCAACCGTAACTCATCTCGGAGATGAAGCATCAATGGTGATGCAGTGGACTGTAAATCCGCCGCTTTATAGCACGACTGGTTCGATCCCAGTAATCTCCACCAATCAAGGGCCGTGAGATAATATCAAGACGATCGGCGCTGGAGCACCTACCCAGCACATATTCAAGCACCGTTAGCTCAGTTGGTTAGATCGCTTGCCTGTCACGCAAGAGGCCAGGGGTTCGAGTCCCCTACGGTGCGCCATATTATTTGACTACAATCATTGTATCATATATAATGATAACAATAATGCGAGTGTGGAGAAATCGGTATACTCTCCAGACTTAAAATCTGGCGTCGCAAGGCATGGCGGTTCGACCCCGCCCACTCGCACCAAAGAATGATGCCTCTATAGCGCAATTGGTTAGCGCAGTGGACTCATAATCCATTGGTTCCTGGTTCGAGTCCAGGTGGAGGCACCAAGTATCAGGAGTATTGGCCGAGCGGTTAAGGCAATGGATTGCTAATCCATCACTGGGCAACCGGTGGGTAGGTTCGATTCCTACATACTCCGCCAGAACGTTCCGAGTGTCTTCGGATAGTGTGACCCACACGATGAGAAGTACAGTGACATGTACGGGTGGTAGTCTTCGAACCCAAAGGCCGCTGGCAATGCGAGAACGGTCCCTGTCGGGAAGCGGGTGGAAGGTACGTGTGAGGGGTATGATAGCGTCATATCTTTTTGTACTATAATTACCGCCGGGGGATGCAGAGCATATTGAAGCACATTAAAGATAGGGTCGTAGCGGTTCTATGAACTTGAGTACATACCAGGGTAGTTAGTGTGTTTCAATATGCTTTATGTAGGTGTGTACCGAATGGTTAGGTAGCGGATTGCAAATCCGTGCTATGCAGGTTCGACTCCTGTCACCTACTCCAAATATATAGACTTATTGTGTAATAAGAATAGTCTAATAATGTAAAGAGAATGTGCTTTGAAGCCTTCACAAAGAGGTAAATATTAGTTTGTGAAAGGAAACAAAAACATGGAAAAAATGAATAATGCATTCGATATTGCTGGTGGATTTCTAGGGCACGTAGTTGACTTAGGTATCAAGTTATTAGCAGTGGGTGTAATCTTACAAATCATTTTCGGAGCCGCAGTGCCATTCATTGGCTTAGACATTTTAGGTAATGTATTAAAGTTTGTGACAGCATTGGGTAGTCAAGGTCTAGTAGGTCTTGTTGCTCTAGGAGTTTTATTTTGGGCCTTTGATAGAAAATAAAACTTTCACACACAGACAAAGGGCCCACTAAATACAGTGGGCTTTTTTGCGGGGTTCGTATAGTGGTAATACCTTAGCCTTCCAAGCTAATGCTGAGAGTTCGATTCTCTTACCCCGCTCCAAATTACCCAAAAGTAGTAGACAGATAAATAGTTTTCTGTTAGAATAGTTAAATGCTCTGGTGGTGTAATTGGTAGCCACGCTGGTCTTAGAAGCCAGTGCCGTGAGGCGTGTCGGTTCGAGTCCGACCTGGAGCACCAAAGATTTTAGGGGGTGTAGCTCAGTTGGGAGAGCGGTTGCTTTGCAAGCAATAGGTCGCAGGTTCGATCCCTGTCTCCTCCACCAAGATTATCGCGGGGTAGAGAAGTAGTAACTCATCAGGCTCATAACCTGAAGATCGGCGGTGCGAATCCGTC